>LFFM01003418.1_pt1 | contig 9974 bp, 12 predicted proteins | sample 643131 | NCBI WGS metagenome assembly LFFM01 (sample SAMN03777445, study PRJNA286221) | soda lake metagenome | biome: soda lake; feature: Kulunda steppe; material: water; isolation source: sample Tc-Br brine of Tanatar trona crystallizer | place: Russia: Kulunda steppe | collected 2011-07 | reverse complement strand
GCCCAATCCAAATTTACAATGGATTGGGCTTTTTATTTGTCAAACAAATTTATTGTTGCTTTTCCAGCTGTCCAATCTTCACCCAGTCATCATCAACACTTTTTGTTAGTTCTATATACAGATTGATATCTGAATCTCCTTCTGCAAGTTTAAGTTTGATTTGGTTAGCGGTTGCTAGCATAATTTCTATGGTAATCCGGAGCATTTACCCCTCTACCAAGACCGGGCCAAAGTTGGTACAGCTCCGACACAGCTCCGTGACACCTCCGTGTTAACACCGTTAACTACACGGAGCTGTTACCTGTCTGTCTTGATCCTGTTTTGTATAAAACCTATCCGAGTCCGATCGTGGAACCCCGGCGATTACAGCCCGTTCTCGATCCTTTAGTTCAATCTGATTAAAAAGACCCGGCAGGTCTGAGTTCAGAATGTGAGTTTGAATATGATAGCCCTTCTCCTGCGGAGCCTGTCCGACTACCGGCGGAAGAGGGGTTTGGGGTGAGGGTTCCTTGTCTTTATTAAATTATTTTATCACTTTGGATGCAAAGAAGAGATAAATCAGGAAATCGAAAACAATTATTCAGATAGATGGCAAAGCTACCGGATGGAATTTTTGGGGGAATCAGGGGACGTATTGGAAATATAGTTGGAGTAAAACGAAATGGTGAATTTCATATTCGATCTGTCCCGTCTGCTCCAAAAAATCCCAAAACAGAAAAACAGCAAAGGAATCGCAACATGTTTGGCGCTGCCTCCTCACTTACGGCAAGACTTGCGCCGTTTATTAAAACGTCATTTTCTACTGTGGATGATAAAACCTGGCGGGGTGCTTGTATTTCATACAATATGAAATCAGCTATTGTACCGTCTGAAGATGGTGATGGATATGAAGTCGACTTTTCTAACCTGATTGTATCTGCCGGAGTTCTTAAACAGGTTTCCAACTCTGTGGCGGAGCGCGATGAGGATGGAAATATCCGCATTACATGGACTGATAATAGCGGAGACGGTAATGCGATGGAATCTGACCGTGTACTAATGCTGGCATTAAATAGTGATAATTATGCTCTGTTTTCCGTACTGAAGGGTGTCCATCGAAAAGATGAGGTCGCGACCATTGAGCTGCCAAAATCCTTTCAAACGAGGCCAATGCATATTTATCTATCATTGATCTCTGCTGATGAAGCAATAGCATCTAACAGTGACTATTTGGGAGTGGTTGATGGGGACTGAGGTTCTGTATTTTCTCCCAACAACAATAAGGTATTTTTCTTTCCACTATTCCTTGCATTCATTATAATCCGTTGTAATTAAAGAGATTATCATTCATTAAAGGCTCTAATGGCTCTATTTCAACGTGCAGTCCTAAAAAAATATCTGGCTCAATTAAAAGATCAAGAGATTGATGAGGCGTGGGAAAAATTCGGAACTCCAAAGAAGAGGAATACCAAGCGGGATTTTTGAAAGATCTTTTTGTAAACGTGTTGGGATATACGATGAGTCCGGCATCGGGCTATAACCTGAAGCTGGAACAGCGGGATGAAAAAGGTTCCAAAAAAGCGGATGGTGCACTGTTGGTCGATGATAACGTTGTGGGTGTAATAGAGCTGAAAGGAACAGACACCACCGATCTCGACAAAGTTGAAACGCAGGCATTTGGTTATAAAAACTATCATCGGAATGCAGAGTATGTGATCATCTCGAACTTTGAGAAGCTGCAGTTTTACATCGGCAACGCCGTAGAATAAAGAGAGTTCAACCTGTTTGAGCTGGACAGGGAGACGTTTAAGGAGCTGTGGCTCTGTCTTGAACTGGGGAATTTTAGCAAGGGTTTACCGAAGACAATCAAGGAGGCGTCTCTCACAAAAAACGAGGAGGTGACCAAACAGCTCTATGCGGATTACTCGGCGTTTAAGGATGATATTTTTAACAGTATTGTAAAGCATAACCCCGGCTACGATAAGCTTCAGCTGTTCAAGAAGACTCAAAAACTGCTGGATCGATTTCTGTTCATCTTTTTTGCGGAAGACCAGCAACTGCTGCCTGCCAACTCCATCAAGAAGATTATAGAGCAGTGGCAGAAGCTTAAAGAGTTAGACGAGTACCGTCCGCTGTATGATCGGTTCATTAAATATTTCGGCTATTTGAATACCGGCCGCAAAGATGGTGATACCGAAATATTTGCCTACAACGGGGGACTTTTTGCTGATGATGACATACTGAATACCATTACCATAGAGGATGAACTGCTCTACAAACACTCCCTTCAGCTAAGTAAATACGATTTTGCGTCTGAGGTTGATGTAAATATTCTGGGCCATATTTTTGAACACTCCCTCAACGAAATTGAGGAGATTACCGCCGAGCTCAAAGGCGAAGAAATAGACACCTCCAAAACCCGGCGGAAGAAAGATGGCGAGTTCTATACGCCTAAATACATCACCAAGTACATTGTGGAAAATACGGTGGGTGCGTTGTGCAGGGAGAAAAAGTCGGAGCTCGACTTTAAGGATGAAGAATTTACTCCCGGCAGACAGAAAGCAACCAAGAAAAAGCTGCTTAAAAAATTAGAAGAGTACCGCTCCTGGCTGATGGAGCTCACCATCTGTGACCCGGCCTGTGGAAGTGGCGCATTTTTAAACCAGGCACTGGAGTTTTTAATTGAAGAGCACCACTACATCGACGAACTCCAGGCCAAACTGCTAGATGAAAGCTTCGTTATTTCTGATATTGAGACCAGCATCCTTGAAAGCAACCTGTTTGGGGTAGATATAAATGAGGAGTCGGTGGAGATTGCCAAGCTTTCGCTCTGGCTGCGCACTGCCCAAAAAGGCCGCAAGCTCACCTCGCTGAATAACCACATAAAATGCGGAAACTCCCTAATTGACGATCCCGACGTAGCCGGCGACAAAGCCTTTAACTGGGAAGAAGAATTCCCGAATGTATTTGCCAAAGGCGGTTTTGATGTGGTGATTGGGAATCCGCCTTATGTAAGTGCAATGGGTTTAAAGAAATTTTTAAGTCCTGAAGAGTACAAGTTTATGAAGGACCATTTTAAAACTGCAAAAGGGTCAATTGACTTGTACATTTACTTTTTTGAGAGAGGAATAAAAATTACTAAGAAAGCTGGATATCTCGCCTATATTACACCAAATAGATATCTATCGGCGAGTTATGGAAAAGCTTTAAGAGAATACATTCTTAAAGAAACAAAACTATATTCATTGATTGATTATTCTGATAAAAAAGTGTTTCCTGACGCAAGTACTTACCCAGTTATTACGATTTTACAAAAAGGTGAAAGTAAAGATTATAGCGTTTTAACTGGAAAATTTGATGATGAAACAAAGTTATTTAATGGCAGAAAATTCCCTTCTTCACGTTTAGGTATAATTGCAAATAACATCCTTGGCTTTCTGTTAAATGATAAGCTTCCGATTACTGAGAAAGTAATAAACCAATCAGTGAATTTGATAGAGGTAGGAAAAATTAATGCCACTTCAACTGCACGAGAAGCTGATGAATATTCTGATATAATTAATGAAGATTCTGGGTATAAGTTAGTTAATACCGGTACAATAGATCCATACGTGCCATATTGGGGATATGATGAACTGACCAACAAAGGCAGTACATTTCTGACACCATATTTACCAAAACATCACCCTGAAATATCCGATAACAGAAATAATCTGTATAACTCTCCTAAAATAATCATTGCAAAAATTGGTCTGAGATGTTAAGCTTTTTATGATAGAGAGGGCAAATTTGCTTCAATAAATACAAATTGTATTCATTCTTTTAATGAGAATTATTTGGCAGAATATGTCCTCTGCTTCTTAAACTCAAAATTATATAATTATACATTTGAGTGCTTATTTGATGGTCTCAGAATGTCTGGTGGTTATCTTCTGTATTCTGCTCCAAATTTGAAAAACACGTATATAAAACATGCTCCGATCAGTATTCAAGAACAATTCATACCTCTTTCGATAGATCTTAAAAGGCACTGGGAGAGCCTTTTGGAATTAACGTTCAAACTTAATTCTTTGATTCTATCCAAATTCGACATCGACAAACTAAGCCGGAAACTTCAAAGCTGGCACGAGCTCACCTTCAAACAATTCCTGAAAGAGCTGAAAAAGAAAAAGGTTAAACTAAACCTCTCCGAAGAAGCCGAATGGATGGAGTACTTCAACCAGCAAAAAGCCAAAGCCGACGAGCTAAAATCCCAAATCGCCCAAACGGACAGAGAGATCGATGCGATGGTTTATGAGCTGTATGGGTTGAGTGAGGAGGAAGTGCGGGTTGTGGAGGGGGATAAGCAATAAAATTATGAAAATTAAAAACTTACAAATTACTGGTATTGGAGGTATTCAATATCTGAATATCGAATTAAATTCTTCAATGAATTATATATGTGGCCCAAATGGAATTGGCAAAACCACAGTATTAGAATGTATAAGTCATTTATTTACTGCTACACGTACATCAATTTTAAAAAGAAATGCTAGCATGGAGTCTGGAAGTGTTAGTGCTAACGTCATAACTCCTGACGGGCAAAAACCGATTACTATCGAGTTAACAGATTTTGATCCTAGCTCTAAAGCACAAATTAATGGATTATATAAATATGCGGAGTTAATACTTTCATTAAAAACACATAGGACATTTAATTACCAACCATTAAATGCTATAAGTAAAGATCCAGATAAAAATAACACACATACAGAGGCAATAAAAGGTGTGCAATATAATGATGTGAAAAATTGGTTTGCTAACAGGTTCCTTTATTCTGCGCATGAAGATGCTTTAGATAAAGAACAAATATCAAACTTTAAACTAGCAAAAAAGTGTTTTTCATTACTTGATGAGAATTTTTCTTTCAAAACTGTCAAAGCAGACACAAATGAAATAATCTTGTCTACTCCAGATGGAGATATTTATTATGAATATTTATCATCTGGGTTTAAATATTGTCTATCAATACTTTTTGGGATAATTAAAGAAATAGAATTTAGATTCAAGGAGAAAAAAGTAAAAGCCGCTGATTTTAATGGAATCGTGGTAATTGACGAGATTGAACTACACCTTCATCCTTTGTGGCAATCAAAAATTGCGGAGGTTTTAATTAATGTGTTTCCTAATGTCCAGTTTATAACTACGACCCATAGTCCTCATGTTATTCAGGCAGCCGAGCCTGAACAAATTTTAGCAATTGAATACACAGAGAAAGGAAAAAGGATAAGACCATTACCAAATACTAAATATGGGTTTAAAGGTTGGACTATAGAGGAGGTACTTAGAGATGTAATGGGGATGAAAGATATTAGAACTAATGTTTTTGAAGGGATATTAAAATCTTTCAACGAAGCAATAGATGATGAGAATTACCATAATGCAAATGAAATTTTCAATGAGATAGATGAACTTCTTCACCCAGATAATCATATGCGAAAATTATTACGCTTTCAGTTGGCATCAATAAAGGAGGAGCCCGATGATAAAATTGAGTAGAAATTTTACACCAATGTTTTTTAACCCTACAAATATTCAAGAGCTAACTGAAGAATTTATCGAATCAGGAAAAAATGTCTGGAACATTGATGAGGTAAAAAAACCCTTGTTAAAAATCAGTTATTTTAAATGTGCCTATTGTGAATGTAAAGTTGATGTTGAAAGCAATTATTTAGAAGTAGAACACTTTAAAGATAAAAATAGATATCCAAATAAAGTTTTGGAATGGAATAATTTGCTACCCTCTTGCAAAAGATGCAATGGTAGCAAGGGAACACATGATGTAAATCATGAAATGATAATTAACCCTTGTGATGAAGATCCAAGAGATCACTTTTTTATTGACTTATATAGGTTAAAAAATAAAAGCTATTTAGGAGAGAACTCTATTGATATTTTAGATCTTAATAACACTGAAAGGGTTGTATTTAAAAGATTTGAAATAGGGGAAGCTATTTTAAATTCTTTAAATGATGCGTTAGAAAAACTAAAAAAATTTGAGGATAACGGATCTACAAGATCAAAAAATAGAATACAGGCTCATCTTGAAAGTTTACTCAAAGAATGTATTCCAAAAGCACAGTATTCAGCTACTTCAGCTACTGTGTTACACAATCAGAAAATTTATTCTGAAATCAGGAATAAAATGATTGTATTAAATATATGGGCTGATTATTTAGAGGAGATGCATAAGTCGTCTATTAATATCAAACTTTGATTTCATTCCCATCATCTTCGTTGGGATGCTACAACGAACCACTCGTTCTGAGTAAATAGCTAAAACATCTATCTTATACCAAAACGACCAATCCCTACAAATCCTCTAAAAGGTTAACTCCGTCCCCAATTCCAACAAAAAATCCTAACGCTCCCTAAACGGGGCCGAAAACAGTTCCGTTGCGCATCGGAGAACACCGTCGAAGCGGTAATGAAAAATTCACAATGCACTGCAATTTTGGGTACATTTGGGTGTTATCAGAGCTAAAGAAATTTCATTAACTCCATGTACTACCGCAGAAAAACAGTGCTTTCGTTATTAGAAGTGTTTGGCAACGAGCTGGAGAGAACCCGGTTGCAGAAGCTGCTGTTCCTATTTACAAAAAAACAGGAGAAACCCGTTTACGATTTTGTGCCCTATAAATACGGCTGTTTCTCCTTTCATGCCAACGCCGACCTGCATACTATGATTAAATACGAACAGGTGAGCAAACAGAAGAAAAAATGGGTTCGCACTGAAGAAAAATCCTGGCTGAACGAGTTAAAGCCGGAAGACCGGAAATCTCTTATTGAGCTTAAAAAAGAGTATGGGGGCAAGTCTGTACAGGAGCTATTGGAGAATACCTATAAAAACTACCCGTATTACGCGATCAACAGTACAATTTTGGACAACGTGCTGAGCAAAGACGATCAGAAGAAAATACCTAGCCATTTCAATAAGCAGCCGTGTCTTTTTACCATCGGCTACGAAGGTATCTCCCTGGAAGCGTATATAAATAAGCTCATCCAAAACGGAGTGAAGGCGTTGGTAGATGTTCGCAAGAATGCCATGAGTATGAAGTACGGGTTTAATAAAAGTCAGCTCACGAAAGCATGCAAAGGCGTGGGGATTGAGTACATTCATTTTAAAGAAGTAGGAATCAAATCCTCGAAACGAAAAGAGCTGAATACACAAGACGATTATGACCTCCTGTTTGAAGATTATAAACAAACGGTGCTCCCTAATACCGGAGACACCCAAAGAGATATTGCAGACGTTATCAACGAGTATAAACGTGTAGCTCTAACCTGTTTTGAGGCTGAAAGCTGCCAGTGCCACCGCCGCCCGCTTGCAGAATTTTTAATCCAAAATCAGGAGCTCAACCTTGAACTAATCCATTTATAAATGGTTTATGAGAAAAAACGAGAGAAAATACTCATCACGGTAAAAACTTATCCAACTCTTTCGGGGAAGTATGATGAATTGGTTTGCACGGCCGGTTTTCGGGAAGATGGCAGTTGGGTGCGAATCTACCCTATCCCATTCCGTAAAAAATCATACGACGAGAGATACAGCAAGTATGACTGGATTGAATTAGACGTAATAAAAAACACCAGTGATTTTCGTCCGGAGAGCTATCGCCCCTATTCCCATGATTCGGAAATAAAAATTTTAGATAAAATTGGCACCGGAAAGAAAAGAGATTGGGCTGTACGCAAGGAGATCGTGCTTCAAAATGCATATCATGATATGTCAATACTTGTTGAAGAAGCTAAAGATAAAGAAGTGTGTACATCACTGGCTGTATTCAAACCCACCAAAATTTTAGACTTTACGGCCAATGAGGTTAAGCGGGAATGGGACAAAAAGAAAATCGAAAAGCTTAAAGCTAACCGAGACCAAACGGGCTTATTCGAAAATCCTGAAGACCCTTTTGAAGTTGTAAACAAGCTACCATATAAGTTCAAATATGTGTTCGAAGACTGTAATGGAAATGTAAGCCGGATGATGATCGAAGATTGGGAAATCGGTCAGTTATACTGGAATAGTTTGAGAAGACATGAAGGAGATGAAAGTTTGGCAATTGAAGATGTTCGAAAGAAATACTTCGATGATTTTGCCAAGACCAAAGATCTATATTTTTATTTAGGAACTACTCAAATACATCATTTTAGGGCCAGAAATCCGTTTGTAATTATTGGGACATTTCATCCACCTAAAACAGATCAGATGTCGCTTTTTTGAATGACAATAATATACCGATCACTGTCTCAATGATCTCCCAAATCTCTGAATTTGGCATAGGTTTTCGGGTCGAACGGACTTACTGATATGATATGATCGTACCGTATTGCCACAGAAAAATCTGAGATTTTTACATCAAACTGTTCCGGGCTTTGAATAATTTGCTTGTATATATGGCCATAGAATGTAGTAAGATTTAATGTCAGGTCCTCCGGATTACGATATCCACTAAAAAAGGGTGCCAGTAAAATGGATCGAATTTCATCGTTAACACGGAAGTACGTGTCTGTAATCTTACCTGCATAAACTTTTCCATTATCGAGTGTGATGAGAACATATTTTTCTTGTAGGTAAGCATCTAATATGGTTACTTCAAAAGCATCATCATCTTGCCTGATAACCCGTTTTTTCATCTCATCTTTGTCCAAGGCATAGTTTATGGCAGCAGTAGCAAATCCAATAAGAATTAAAGAGAAGATGGCGGGAAGCAATTCAGGGTAAACTAAAAAATCATGAAGAAAGTGAATCCATTCAGGAATAGCAGGATTTGCATTTTCATCAAGTATGGCCACCCTCCAAAGAACGAGAGAAACACCATAAAAAAAGAGCCCTACAACAGCAGATTTGAACAAAATCACATACCCGTTATCCCGAATAGATCTGAATCTGGTTAAATAGCTATATTTAACAAAAAGAAAGCCCCCGAGTAGTGGTATAAGAATAGTATCTATTGAAAGCATCAGATATTAGTAATGGAAGTAGGCTCCTCTTTTTCTTCCTGCTTTACATCTTTTTTAAAGATGTTCTCAAAGGTTTTATTGAGTTCTTCAAGTTCTTCTCTGTTCTCTTCCAGCAAATAATACTTGTCGATATCCATGCGTAGGCCACCATAGGCAGATCCTTCTCTGTAATAAGAAGGTTTATTCTGCCAAAAACTAAGATAAGATTTAATTTTTTTCCACATGGCTTCTCCGTTTTCTCTGTTCAAATATAGTTTACATATATTAATAACGCAATTTGAGGGTATTCTGTTACTCAGGATTATCGTTACAAAACGATGTATTTATTAGAATACTTTCCCAATGAACTTCTCAAATTATTAAAAAGCTCTGTGTTAGATTGTACCTCATAATCTTCCAGTTCAATAATCTTTATCTCTTCAATTTCAAATGTAGAGACGATATACCGAACATCCGCTTTAATTTTTACAGTTTGGTAAAGTTTTTCATTTGCTTTTTTAGCCAACGCCTTGGATGTTTTGGCATTATGGGTAGTTCCGCCAAACGTTTTGAACCGTACTTTATACTCTGCTCTCCCTACTCTTGTAATTTCTCCGTAAAAGAATTTCGTGTCTTTCAGTTTTAATATGGACTTTTCGCTATTTGAGAATGGAGCTTGGTTTGGTTTAGGTTCAATATAACTTTGGCTTTTCTATAACGCAATTCTATAGCTTTTGTTGGACTTTAGCTGTCTTCACACAAATAAAAAAGCCCCAACCAAATGAATGGATTGGGCTTTATAATTAATGAGAAGAAATCATTTTTGTTTTTCCAGCTGTCCAATCTTCACCCATTCATCATCAACACTTTCAGTCAGTTCTATAAACAAATTGATTCCTGAATCTCCTTTGGCAAGTTCCGCTCTACCGGATTCACTCAGTTGGGCATTTACCTCATTAGGATTCAGCTTATACATCCCTCCGGTGGTTGCATCAACTACCAACCCTATCAAGCCG
>LFFM01003416.1_pt1 | contig 9975 bp, 8 predicted proteins | sample 643131 | NCBI WGS metagenome assembly LFFM01 (sample SAMN03777445, study PRJNA286221) | soda lake metagenome | biome: soda lake; feature: Kulunda steppe; material: water; isolation source: sample Tc-Br brine of Tanatar trona crystallizer | place: Russia: Kulunda steppe | collected 2011-07 | reverse complement strand
CTCTGTTACTTTTTCACTATTTCTACCTCCCACTTATTAACGACCCGTAGCCGATATCCGCAAACAACATGGCTTCATTCTTTTTGATCCATGCTGTAGCCTGATCGACATCAGGGTACCAGGCGCGAACCAAATTCCAGAACTTTTTACTGTGATTCATGTGGATACGGTGGCAAAGCTCATGAATCAGAATATAATCGCGGATTTCCGGAGGCATTTTCATCATTCGCCAATTCAGCGAGATGTTCCCTTTGGATGAGCAGCTGCCCCACCGGGTTTTCTGATCGCGGATGGTTATCCTGCTCACTTTTATCGGCATTTTTTCCGTTAATTCAACGACGCGATTATGGAGTTCAACCCTTGCGAGTTTTTTATAAAATTCTATTGCAGCGTGATGTATATCCTGTTGAGATATATCAGGACCTTTTGCGACATATACATCTTCATCTCTTTCTTTAAATGTAATGCTTCCCCGGTTCGGAAATTCCCACTCTTCCACAGGTTTCCATTCACCTCTCAAAAGCAGCCGCTGGCGATATTGCCTGGCGAGATCACTAAGCTGAGAATCTCTGCTTTTATGATTCTCGAGTTTATCAAGGATCCAGTTCTTGCGCGAAGTTACAAATTCGCGAATCGTTTTTTGCGGAACCAGCTTTGGAGCGGACAACAATATTTGCCCCTCTTTGATTCGAAGCCGAAGATTGCGCTGTCGTTTTCTCCGTGTAACAGCAATTGACGGCAAACCGGGAATTTCAAGAAAATCACCCATGATTAGTTCATTCGGTCGAGTCGATCTTGTGCCCGTTCTTTTAGGTTGCTGTCGGTATCCGCATTGGCAATTTTTGAAAATTGCCGGCGTGCGTTATCTTCATCATCAAGCTGCAGGTAAGCCTGCCCGAGGTAATAACCTGACTCAACCTGAAATCGTCGGTCAGTACCATCTGTGAGTTTATTACTTGCCTCTTCAGATTTTTTCAGGTGTTCCACAGCCTCTTGAAAATTTTGTTCCCGCATTAAAATCCGCCCGTACATGTAATGGAATTCTTCATTGGCTGCAAGAATGATATGATCCGGGTCATAGAATTCTTGCTGAAAGGCATCATCAAGCATCCGTTTGGCATTATGGTAATTATTTCCGCGGAAATGCGCACGTATCAACAGGCGGTTAAAGTATGAGTTGTTGGGATAGGAATTAGCCATAGTTTCAAGGTGAGGAAGTGCCTGTTCGAGGGATTCTTCAAAATGAAGATTGATGTGTCCCAGGAAATAGCGGGACTCGGGGCTGAGGATAATACCTTCCTGCGCAACATATTCCAACAGTTCGAGTCCTTCCTCGCGATCACCCGAAGGTAATATCCAACTGATTACCCGAACCGCAGGGTATTCATCACGCAAAAAAGCTGAAAAATATTTATACATCGCATTCCCGAATTCCGTATCGGGCAGATCGGGGTAAATTTCTTCAATATCTCTTAAATAATTCATAGCCCGGCGGGCATTCCGCAGGCTGCGATACCAGTTATGCCTGTTGGAATGTAAGCGTGCCGAGAAACCATAGGCTGTTGCTTTAATGATCAATGCATCCACATCATCCGGATATTCATCAAGGTGTGCTTCGCTTTTTTCGATGGCAGCATCAAGAAAGTTGAAAAAAGACTCATCATAATCTTCCTGCTCCAGGTCGGAAACGATATACCACCATTTATCCAGAATAGGCCAGAATTCCCAGAGGGGGTGATCGGGATTGCTGTTTTGCCATCCGGAAAGATGATCAAGAGATTCCTGGTATTCAAGATTATAAGCCAGTTCAATAGCTTCACGGGCATCATTAAGGAACTCATCCTTTAGCAAAAGTGAAGTTTGCTCTTGTGCAACACCGCGAGTGCATATTAATAAAAGTGCAGCAATAGAAAGTATTACCGGCTTGAGAAAGCCATTACAGATACTCTGTAAACCATTCGATAGTTGCATCAGCAAGCTTTTGAAAATGCTCGGGATAGTTATTGTCCTCGGGTGGATGTGCCGAGTCGAAAGTGTGTCCTGCTCCCTCAATTATCAGCAGTTCTTTATCTTCCGCCGGGCATTGTTTCCATAATTGCCTGGAATTGTTGGGATGGACCCCTTCATCGGCAGATCCATGAATAAACAACGATGGAGCGTGAACTTCTGTGATACGGTTTATTGCAGCAACCCGATCTGCCTGCGTAATGCTATCCTGATAAACCACTTTATCAACCGGCATGAGTTGCCCGGTTCGCGCATTTAAAATGTGGGCAACGCCCTCGTTTTCCCACTGGCGGATTAAATCTTTCGACCAAAATTTCGAGAAATCGGATACAGTTGCCCAGGTGACAAGTGCGGATATTTCACGGTATTCCGCCGCCGCAGCTGCTGCGGTGGTTCCGCCGCGGGAATGACCAATAATACCGATATCGTAAGAGTTCAGACGGCAGCCATCAATACTGATTTTACCCTTATCAATAGCCTGGATTACCAGACCAACTTCATCAAGATTACCGCTTAATGTTTGTTTACGAAACAAATCCATTTGATTGAGCTCCGTAAGTTTTTCATCAGTGCCGTTTTTTGAAAAATTTAAAGCAATAACTGCGTAGCCTGAAGACGCCAGATCCCGGCAGAAAACCGGAAAGTGCCCCCAGTCCTTAAATCCTTTAAATCCATGTAGAAATAAAACCGGATTCAGCGACCGCGCCTCTTTGGGATAATATATATCGTAGCGGACAGGAAGCTCTTCAGATGTAAATATTTCAGAAGATTTCTTTTCAACTGAGTGGATTTTCATCAGGCATTCTTTTTGGTTGGTAACTTAGTGACCTCCCGTAGCCAGTTGACTTCTTTCGGTCTGAGCTGGCGCCATCTGCCGACTCTCACTCCTTTAGTCGTGAGGCCGGCGTAATGAGTGCGCTTTAACTTTACCACGTTAGCCCCGAGCGCTTCAATCGTACGTCGAATCTGACGGTTTCGGCCTTCATTTAATCCCATGGAAATTGTGGCGGCATCCATAGGATTGCGCCGGACTTTGTATGGTTTTGATAATCCATCCTCAAGTTTTACCCCGGCTCTGAGTTGATCCAATTGCTCGTCTGTTAAAACCGGATCGGTGGTGACCTCATAAATTTTTGGTATCGTGTAGCTGGGATGCATTAGACGATTAGCCAGATCACCGTCATTAGTGAGAATCAGCACTCCGGTAGTATCGCGATCCAGCCGGCCCACCGGATATACCCGCTCACCGGTCGCCGATTTGACGAGATCGGTAACGGTTTGGCGCCCTTTCTCATCATCGGTTGTGGTGATGGTATCCTTTGGTTTATTGAGCAGCAGATAGGTAAAAGATTCAAGATTGATTGTGTTTTCGTCAACTTCCACCTTGTCCCCGGGAAGCACTTTTACACCAAGCTCTTTCACCGGTTTGCCATTGACCTTTACACGTCCTTTTTGGATTAATTCATCGGCTTCTCTGCGGGAGCAGATTCCGGAATGGGCGATATACTTATTAAGCCGAAGTTCACCGGACTCCGGCGCTTCTACAGGTTCAGGGCGTTTTTTGCCCTTTCCACCGGGGCGTTTTTGTTTTTTGGGCATAGAGATACAATTTGTTTCTCTTTTGAACGCAATTTGAAGGCGGGGAAATACATATTAATTGTTAAATCCATCCTCATCAGAAGAATTCTGATTGTCGTCTCCATCTCCGGATTGTGATTCCCCGTTGCTGCTATCTCCCTCTTCCAGGTCCGATTTCAGTTCAAGCATAAACTGGCGGTGTTCGGCCATGTCATCATCCTGCAGAATTTCTTCGATTTCTCTTGGTTTGGGCAATTCCTCAATTGAGTTGATTCCGAAATGGGTAAGAAAAAGCGAAGTGGTTTGGTAGAGCAAAGCTCGCCCGGGCCCGTCGTAGCGTCCGGCTACTTCGATCAGTCCTTTATCCATTAACTGGCGCACGATATAACCGGAATCGACTCCGCGGATGTGATCCACTTCCGGTTTGGTGATGGGTTGTTTGTAAGCGATAATGGCAAGAGCTTCCACGGCTGATTGCGAAATTTTGCGCTTCTCATTTTCGTGCTGAAACACTTTCAGCCACGGATGCAGTTCTTCACGTGTTCTGAATGTATATCCTCCTCCAAGATAAACAATGGAAAATGCCCGGCCCTCTTCTTCATACTGCTCATTCAGCTTGTCTATCAAATATTCAATTTCGCGCGGGTTTACCTCAAAGGCGTTTTTAGTCTTCTGCAAGTTCTGAGAGATTTTTTCCGCAGAAAGAGGGCCGTCACTTGCAAAAATCAGCCCCTCGATGATGGTGTCCAGCGAAATACCTTCAAATTCGGGAATATCCATAGTGATTGATTATGGGCATTGAGGGTTTACATAAGGTTAATCAAATCAGGTGGAATATACAATGAATCCACCGTTTCCACATGAAGTTTTATCTTCGCTTTTGTGCGGTGTATATGTTTTTTGTATAATCACTGCGAATTGAATCTATGAATAAATCTGTTGTATTCTGGAACGGCTTGATCAAATTTTAGATACGTTTGTAAGTCTGGCATGGGGTATGCCCCTGGTTGTTCTGTTGGTGGGTGGCGGATTGTTTTTCCTGATTTATTGCCGCTTTCTGCCCTATACCAATTTCCGGCACAGTTTACAGATTCTGGCAGGTAAATACGATGACCCCGATGCGCCGGGGGATATCACACCCTTTCAGGCATTATCGAGTGCTTTAGCCGCAACTGTAGGTATGGGCAATGTGAGCGGGGTAGCCATCGCCATAACTGTGGGTGGTCCGGGCGCAATTTTCTGGATGTGGATCAGCGCGCTGGTCGGGATGGCAACTAAATTCTTCACCTGTACTCTTGCGGTGATGTATCGCGGCAAGGATACATCCGGCAAAATACAGGGCGGGCCGATGTACTACATCTCTGAAGGACTCGGCAAAAAATGGATGCCACTGGCGGTTTTTTTCTCCATCGCCGGGCTGATCGGGGCGACTCCGATATTTCAATCAAACCAACTTACCCAGATCATCCGTGATACCATATTTGTAGAGCACGGATGGTTCGGCGTGGATACCATGATCGGGGGTGCCATTATGGGAGGCGACGGATTTCGTCTGTCTGATGCGCTGATGGGGCTGATTTTCGTCGGGCTCGTTTCTCTGGTCATTTTCGGGGGGATTAAGCGGATCGGTGTAGTTGCTGCACGACTCGTTCCTCTCATGGTATTTATCTATGTAACCTCAGTAGTTTACATCATCATCAGTAACATCACCGATTTAGGATATTATTTCGGTTTGATTTTCACTGATGCTTTTACCGGCCAGGCAGCCGCTGGCGGAGCTGTCGGAGCAGTAATTATTACCGGCATACAGCGGGCGGCATTTTCTAACGAGGCCGGTATCGGAATGGAAGCACTCGCTCACGGTGCTGCCAAAACGCGGGAACCCGTCCGCGAAGGTCTCGTTGCGATGAATGAGCCGGCTATCGATACACTTTTGGTTTGTACGATGACCGCCCTTGCCATCCTTATGACCGGTGTCTGGGATACCGAAGGCGTGGATGGTATCACTCTCACCGCAATGGCGTTTGATGAAGGGATACCGATATTCGGAGCTTATCTTCTGATTCTTGCAGTAAGCATCTTCAGCATCACCACGATGTTTACCTATTCCTACTACGGTACCAAATGCCTCAATTTTCTGATCGGAGCAGAAAGACAGCATTATTACAATTATTTTTATGTTATAAGCATCTTTCTGGGAGCAATTTTTACTCTTGATATGGTGGTCAATCTCATTGATGGCATGTTCGCTATGATGGCAATACCGACTATGACCGGAGCACTGCTACTTTCTCCAAAAGTAATGGAGGCTACAAAAGATTACTTCCGCCGGAAAAATAACGGAGAAATGGATTAATGGATGAATATTAAATTAATCCATTTCATCTGTCTATGAACCGGGAAACCTTGTTGCTTTCAGGCTGAATAGAAACAGGTTATATGAAAGGCAGGCTCTCATGAAATTCAGCAGCCCGGATAACTATGGTGTAAGATTCACATTTCATGATGAAAGAATTCTGAATCTGAAAAACAGAATCGGCGAACATCCGGAAATTGCAGAACTAATTTCACTGGGTGAAAGTGAAGAGGGTCGGCAGATAGCGGGATTAAAAATCGGAAATGGAGACAAAAAAATCTCACTGATGGCCGGTGCCCACGCTGATGAACCGGTAGGTCCGGAAACATTAGCTTTTCTTGCTGATCAAATGTTAATCCACGCAACAGAAAACAAGGAGCTGCTGGATACTTTCACCTTCTTTATCATCCCGCATATCAATCCTGACGGTGAGATGAGAAATAAGGAATGGATTGAACGATTTCCCGATCCGGTTTCCTTGATAAAATACCGAGACAGAGAGCCTCCGGGTCGCGATATCGAATTTGGATACCCCGATATGCGACCTGAAAACAGGGCCGCTTCAAACTGGTGGAAGGAAAATGCACCATTTGAGTTGCATATTAACCTGCACGGTATGCCCATATCAGAAGGTGCTTTGTTGTTGATAGATAAAGATTCCGTGCAGGAAACCAAAGATTTGCAGCGGTGGTATCAGCAATATATCCGGGATTCGGGATTTGGTTTTCATGATCATGACAGAAAAGGGGAGAAAGGTTTTACCCGTATCGGCACCGGACTTTCTACTACACCAGAGAGCGAAAAAATGAAAGCTCATTTTAAAAATTCAGGTGATGATGAAACGGCATCCCTGTTTCATCAGAATTCAATGGAATATTTGAAATCACATGGTGGAAATACAATCAGCCTTGTAACCGAATTTCCCTTATTTAAACTCCCTTCTACCGCAGAAGAGTGTCCAGGATATCCTGAAAATTATTTTAGCTGGCAGGAGCAACAATCATTAATACAACAGCGGGTTGAAAAGGGAAAACCAATCAAAGATTTACTTGATTCACTAAGCATACAGCAAATTTCGCTGAGTGATGGGATGAAAATGCAACTGAAGATCATTGAGTTAGCACTTAGCGCGAATGCACTCAATTAAAAGTTTAAGTGATCGGTTTGCAATGAATTATGAAAATGCTTGTGTAAAAAGAAGCGGAACCCTATACTAAATACCTGATTAATAAATAGGATTATACGTAGACTATTGCAAAACTCAACAAGCAATAAAGAATTAGGGTAAGCATTTTTTAACGGAATTGATATCGTGGACAGATACCTCATCTTAGTACCGCTCTCTGCTGTTGTTGCGCTTATTGCTGCCTGGTTGATTGCTTCAAGGATATTGAAATCTCCCGCAGGTAATGGAGAGGGCAATCAAATCACGGAGGTATTAAAGACAGGTGCCGGGGCTTTTATTTCTCGTCAGTATCAAACTGTAGTTTATGTGGCAGCCGTCATTACTGCTGTTTTTATAGTTATCGCTTTGATCTATGATGGAGCGGATGCCATTAATTGGTGGTGGACCACAGCAGGATTTGTCGCAGGAATTTTGTTTTCAGGAATCAGCGGTTATGCGGGAATGAAAATCGCATTGGGTATTAGCAGACGGGTTGCAAATGCATCTGAATTGACAAGAGTCTTTAAAATCGCAGTTGATGGAGGTGCTGTTTCGGGATTGAGTGTTGCCGGCTTCGCCTTATTGGGGTTAGCCGCTTTTTTCATTATCTCTCATGCAATTATTGGGTTGGATGATCCGGTTACTCCTCTTCTTGGTTTGGGATTCGGCGCAGCTCTCATGAGTTTTTTTGCGAGGGTTGGCGGAGGTATTTTTTCGAATGCATTCGGTTTCGCTGCTAATACCGGCTACTCTGATTCCGAAGTATCCGGGAGTAATCCTCAAAACCGCTTGGTAATTGCCGGCAAAGTTGGAGACAGATTTCAGGAATATGGCGGTGTTCGGGCTGATTTATTTGACACGTATACGATGGCGGGCATTGGCGCTGTTTTTCTGGGTTATCTCTTGCCTGATGTCATGGAAGTTACTGCTTTGGTTTCATATCCACTATACCTTTTAGCTGTAGCTCTACTTATAAGTTTCTTAAGTATCATCATAATGAGGTTCGGCAAGGATTTTGATCTTGCTAAAACCATAAACAGAGCAATTTACCCGGGTTTATTTCTCAGTGGTGTCGGTTTTTTAATACTGACATATGTGATGTTCATTGATTTTGATTTTGCAGGAACCGGAGGCACTCCACCCGGCACCACCTGGATTGATCTGTTTTTATCGTCGGCAGCAGGCCTGCTGACAGTAGCTGCGGTCATTTTGATTACGGAATATTATTCCCCGGCCGGGCATGGATATATGCGAAGATCTGGCGGTTCTTCAGAAAGCGGTGAAGATAATAACGGTCTTGCTGCCGGAATGGAAAGCACCTTATTACCGTCATTGGCAATTATATTGGCCATTTTTATTGCATATACCTTTGCAGGCATATACGGGATTGGCATTGCGGCAGTGGCTATGGTTAGCATAGCTGGTGTTGTGGTTACACTAAGCACATACGGCCTTACCTGGATAGCTGAAGCCGGGGATTTATCAGATGAAATCCGGGCCGGAGCTGAAGAACTTGAGGTTACAAGAAATGCGACAAAAGCTATTGCCACAGGTTTTGGCATCTGCGCGGCAGCGTTGGTCACTCTTGTACTGTTTTTGAATTACATGCTATATCTGCCTGACCAGGGGATGATTTTCCGGTTGGATGATCCCATTGTTATTGCGGGTTTAATTTTTGGGATCATGCTGCCATTTTTATTTGTATCGGTTTTGATTAAAGTTACCGGCAATGCTGAAGCGGACGTAAAAGAAGATATAAGCCGGGAATTCAAACAGAGTTCAGATGAGCTGGATGAAACCGACAACCCGGAGTATGAGACCTTTGCTGATATTATAACCCGAAAGTCGCTGCGTAAATTGATAGTACCGGGATTGATGGCGGTTTTCATTCCACTCGTTGCCGGTTTATTTATGGGGCCGCTTGCCCTGGGAGGTTTACTGATTGGTGCTATTGTTAGTGGATTAATGGTAGCGCTTATGATATCAAAAAGTGATATCAAGGTTGGCCACCTCAAAAACAGCGATAATGGACACCAGGAAATAGCAGGAAGAGATGCCGATGCTGCATCCGGTTTTCGGTATGGGGATGCGACAGGCACTGCAATATATCCGCTTATCAAAATAATCAGTATTGTTGCAATAATTTTTTCCGGAATGATTGCGGTGTTTGGCGGCATTTTGCTATAATTTAAAATTAATATATCATAAGAGCCCGTGAGAAAGTATTAACATTCATGGGGTCATTTAACTAACTCGAGTCTATAAGCGACTTCCAGAAACTTTTTACACATGGCAATTATTCCACCGGAAGAACTGCTTGAGGGATATAGCATCGGGATTTTTCCTATGGCAAAATCCCGGCATGATGATCAAATAGAGTGGTATACAGCGCGGCGAAGGGGTATTATTCCCCTTGACCGGTTTCATATCAGTCGCAAGATGAAGCGCCTGATCAGAAATGACAACTATGATTTTAGTTGCAATACCAGATTTCGTGAAGTGATTGAGGGGTGCGCGGAGCGCCAGCAAACCTGGATTTCAGATAATCTTATTGAATCTTTTGATCGCCTGCATGAACTGGGCTATGCCCACTCAGTGGAGGTTTACAACAAGGAGGGAAAACTGATCGGGGGAACCTACGGAGCCGCCTTGGGGGCGGCATTTTTTGCGGAATCCATGTTTCAGCGTGAAAAGGAAGCATCAAAAGCAGCACTCTACTATTGTCATCAATTATTGCAAAAAGGCGGATTTGAGCTGTGGGATGTCCAGTTTTATACCCCACACCTGGCGCGTTTCGGATGTATAGAGATTTCGGATGAAGAGTATAAAAAAAGGTTAAACAAAGCTCTTGAAAAGTACGCTCACTTCT
>LFFM01003415.1_pt1 | contig 9977 bp, 8 predicted proteins | sample 643131 | NCBI WGS metagenome assembly LFFM01 (sample SAMN03777445, study PRJNA286221) | soda lake metagenome | biome: soda lake; feature: Kulunda steppe; material: water; isolation source: sample Tc-Br brine of Tanatar trona crystallizer | place: Russia: Kulunda steppe | collected 2011-07 | reverse complement strand
CAGGAGATCGATCGCGTCCGGGAGTTCGTACTCGCCGCGATCGGAGGGCTGGACGAGGTGGCAGGCGTGGAAGATCGCGGGCGTAAAGGTGTAGAAGCCGGTCATCACGAGATTAGATGGGGGATCGTCCGGTTTCTCCATTACTTCGACGATCTCGCCGTACTCGTTGGTGTCGAGGACGCCGTAGCGGGACGCTTCCTCCATCGGAACCTCTTCGACCAGGAACGCGGCGTCGGCGCGATCTTCCTGCTGGCGATTGATCACGTCGCCGAGGTTCCCGCGGAAGATATTGTCGCCAAGCATGAGCACGAAATCGTCGTCGACGTGTGGCTCGGCCTGGAGGATCGCGTGAGCCAGTCCCAGCTGCTCGCGCTGGTGGGCGTAGGTGATCGGTACCCCTTCGTACTCGTCGCCGTAGCGTTCGATGATCTTCTCTTTCTGGTAGCCGACGACGACGATGAGTTCGGTCGCACCGATCTCGAGCAGGTTGTCGAAGACGTCCTCGATCAGGGGCTTCCCGTCGACTTCGACGAGCACCTTCGGTTTGTCATCGGTCAGCGGCCGGAGGCGGGTTCCCTTGCCAGCGGCCAAGACGACTGCTTGCATGTTCGTACTGGTTCCGATGGGGGATTATATACTTTGTGAGCGACAACTCACGACGTCGTACTTCAGGGCGTTCGGTTCCGGTCCCGCGATCGACTCGAGATGACGCCACTCCCGGTCGTCGGAACGTCGGCGTCGTGGTCGTCCTGGCGCGCTTACCGGCGGCTCTCGATCGCCTCGAGGTGCCGGTTACTCGATTGCGTCGAGAACAATACCTCGAGGTGCCGATTCGAGATTCGATCGGCCGGAACCCCCCGCGGGAAACTGGGGTGGAGAGCGAGCGTCACGTCGCGACGAACGGGAGGTCGAACGGAAGGTTGTTCGTCACTGTGGTTCGGAACGTGTTCGAGATTGCGAGCAACGTCCCGAAGTAGACCGCTGCACCGATACCGACGAGAACGACAACGAACGCCGCATTGTAGTCGGCGATCCAGTGACCTTCGCCGACGCCGCGGAGCGCGTAGACGATTGCCCCCATCCCGAGGGCGGCGATCCACTGGCGAGCGATCTCCTTGAGGGGGAGCGAGAACGGGACGAGCGAGCTGGCGTAGCGGTAGGCAAAAACGAGGCCGACTGCCGCCGAGAGGGCGGTAGCGATCGCGGCGCCGATCCAGCCGAATTGCCAGATCAGACCGACGTTGAGAACGACGTTCGTGACGATGAAGACCGCATTGGCCCGGAAGGCGAGGTCGGGCCTGTCGATCGCGTTGAGGGTGTTGAGCAGTTGCTTCTTGTACGTGTAAACAAGCAACGCGACGACGAGGATCGCTAGGATCTCCGCCCCGGCCACGAACGACTCACCGTAAATCAATAGAAGTCGATCACCCACGACGATTGCGCCCACCAGCCCAGGGACGAGGATCAGCCCCGCGTAGCTCAGTGCATCCTCGGTGAGCCCGCTGACCGCGGCGACGTCATCCTCGGCCGAGACCTTGCTCATCTCCGGGAACAGCGTGTTGCTAACGGCGCTGCCGAAGATGTCGAGGAATTTTCCGATCGACCACGCCACGGAGTAGATCCCGATGAACCCGGCCGAGACGAAGAAGCCCAGGACGGCGATGTCGACAGTATCGAACGTCTTGCCGCGCATACTGCCGAGCCATGCGTACTTCGCGTACTCGAAGAGGCTGACGACGTGGCGTTTCCCGGGCAGGGCAGGTCTGAAACCCAAAAAATAGAGACCAATTGTGGCCGTGGCGATGTAGCCGATGGTGTATCCCCACAGCATTCCCGTGAGGCCCAAACCAACCAGTGCGACGAAGGCAACCTGTGCGAGGGCTTTGGTGACTTCTCTGCCTGTTGAGAGGACGGCGTAGACATGGACTAGGTGATTCCCTTTCAGTGAGGCGGCAACGAACGACTTGTAGAGCGTTACGAACAGCAATAGGACGACGAACTCCGCGACGGGCGCATTGACATAGCTGTTGACCGACCTGCGAAAGACGGTGACAACAATCACAATGATCGCCATCATGCACCCAATAACGACGATGCCGGCGCCAGCATATCGCTCTGGTTCCTCACCCTCACTGATTCGCTTCGTGATCGCCCTGCTAAACCCGACTTTGCCGCCGACTCCAAGCCACGTCACTAGTGCCAGGACGAGCGCGTATTGACCGAGAACTTCGGCACCGAGGACGCGTGCAAAATAGATTGTTACAAAAAACCCGAGTGCAGAGCTGACGATTTTCGAGCCAAAATAAATCGCGGATGTTTGTCCGAGGCGCATAGAGTGAATCACTGACTTGCTAAACAGTCGATAGTCGCGTGGAGTATAAATCGAATGAAAGGGTTATAGGCATTGTTGTTTATGATAAACAACGACTCAACTGTAACATTGCGAATACTGAACCTGCTTCGAAGCATATCGGACCGGAAGAAACTTACTCCAATCGTGTCTTCTTAAGGATATGCCAATCCCTCTCTCGGAAGTACCTCAAAGAGCATTTCAGCGGCTACAAAAAGAGGGAATAAAATCGCTTGCCTGTTCGGCGAACCTTTATTTAATCAACTTACTTGAAATACCTCCTACCCATATTCGGCATTCGTACCACAAAGTAAGATGGCCAAAAAGTGCACCGGATCATTATAAGATACTCTGGTTGAATCCCGAACAAATATCGTACATGCGTGTGCCATCTTTCAGATCAAGCCACATTACACGCGGAACACATGTCAGTGGAGGTAACTGGGATATTCGATTCTTTAATAGAGACTTCGTCACCATACACCAGTTAAAAAAGCGTATAAAACAACCTCTGCTGGCCCGTTTTTCCAAGTATGGACTTTATAAAGCCATTCGGGACCATTTATGTGGTGATCTTGAATGGGAGGAATCTGAGTATTATAAGTACAATATAGATATTGGAGTGGAAAAATCTGTACTGCTAAATGAAAAAGAAAAAACTGAAAACTTATACGACTCCATACGATCGAATGGGTATAAAACCCAACGCGAAATGGACAATGTTAAAAAAGAAAAAGGTCCACCAGAGTATGACGAAATCCGAGTCAATATTTGTCGCGACGGCCGAATTGTTTTGGATGACTGTCGTCATCGATTAGCAATAGCGAAAATATTGGAGCTGGAAAAGATACCTGTTCGAGTGTTACTGCGTCATAAGAAATGGCAAGATGTTCGACAAGAAGTTGCTACCGTGGAAACATCTGACAGATCCAGTTATCGAATTAGTGACAAAGTAGATCATCCAGATATTATGGATGTGCGGCGATTACGACAGTAGTGTTTCAGTTTAACTTTGATGCTACACGAGATCACACTACGCATTGAATGTCCGGATGATCTATGTAATCTTGCACTTCTCTATCAAGCTCGTTATGATGTTTGGATGATTGTAATTTATCACGTATCCTTTCCCATTGTTCGTGTCTCGCTACAACGTGGACGGATATCTCATCTATTTCAAGAATGTGCGATATCGCGAGTCGGTGATGGCCGTCAATAAAGATAATTTCTCCATTCCGACCTATGGCTACTGCAATTTCTACCATAGAATGGTCGAAATTTCGGTTACATATAATCTCTTGATATGGCTTGCCGTGGATCTCTTCTTGTGATTTAAAGCCTTCCCGTCGAATATTCTCGTACAACTGGTCTATGCTCTCTGTTCGCTCGGTTATATCGTCTGACGAAACGCAACCGTTCCAGTAGGGTTCATTTTGTTTTACGTGTTTTATGGCTTCTCGATGAATTGTGGTTTCTTCCCACGGAACGTTATTTTCGAAATGTTGAATAAGACTTTTGTACTTAATCCGTTCTTCAACTAATTTACCGGATTGGTCCCAGTCGCCACTTATAACCGCTCCCAAATGCCTCCAGCGATGCAACCGATATTTCGGGACATGTGTAATATTCGATGGATCAACTCGAACAATTTTAAATGGATCTGTTGTTTTACAACTCTTACAGACTCGATCTCGGTAAAGGTAATTGAAATACGCGTAATAGCCCTTATAATTAAGATTGAGGAACCGTAGACTTGCTTGAAATAGTTCTACTAAACCTTTGTGATACAGAATAGATATTGCCTCTCCAAGTAATTTCTTTTGTTTTGTAAGTACCATAGACCTAGATAGGATAGGAAGACTTTTTAATCTACTCTTCACGTTAGAGCGTATGACTAGAGGTATAATATACAAAACCACAGGAGATCAATATATTAAAGAAGCATGTATTTCAGCGAGATCTTCTAAATCTGTAATGCCAGATGTTGAAACCGCTATCATTACAGACCAATCAGTGAATAACGAATGCTTCGATTATATAATTGAATGTGGTGAACTAAACGAGGATTTCAGCAACAAAATAATTTCTGCTGGTGAGTCTCCTTTTGATAAGACGCTATATCTTGACACAGACACATATATTCTCGAAGATGTTTCATCATTGTTTGAATTGTTGGACGACTACGACATTGCGGCCGCAATGAGTTCAACTCGAACTAAAGTTCCTGACTTACCTGAACCGTATAGGGAATTTAACACTGGTGTGTATTTGTTTAACAATACTAATGAAATAGACTCATTTTTTGATTCGTGGTCAGACAAATATTGGAAGTGGAGAGAAGAACGAAATATACTCCCGGATCAGCCGTCGTTCGCATCTTCAATATATGAGTCCGACTTGAACGTTTTTACATTACCTAAAGAATATAATTGTAGCAACACAATTGGGTTCTTGGGATTTGATGCGAAAATCATGCACGGCCGGCCTGTAGACACATTGCAAGAGACTGCGAACGTACTAAATAATTTCCGGGGAAAAAATCAAAAACGTATATATTTTGCTTCTCCAAGACTCAAGTCCAGTCCCAAAATAAGTATGTTTACTATCCCTGCCTCTGATAAGTCTGCATCGGTTCCTACCCGGCTTGTTCAATCTTCACGAACCAATGGCATTCGATACACTTTTAATTCGGCCGTTTTTGAGATTGCATCTGAATTATCAAGTAGACGATCGTTAAAAACTCCTGATGAAGACCCATCAATTTAGATTGTATATAATTGATATTGGGATGAGAAATATTTGGAGTGAGCACTCCCAATTAGGATTTTATTAAAGCCAAAACCTTTATTTCATATAATGTTTTAGGCTTGTAAGAGGATTTGTGTCTCCCAAAATCACGTCGAACTCGGAAAAGACGACAACTACACTCCACAAACTACTTGAGCGAAGCGCACGGGCTGCACTCAACCTCCAGCGTAAAGACGGGTCGTTTCCGCCGGGCCGAAACGGAGTCTACGACGAACCGGAGACGCCAGTGCGGACAACCTCTCACTGGTTGACGACGCTGTCGAAGGTGTACGAGATATCTGGTGATGAGGTGTTCGCCGACGCGGCCAACGACGCCGCCGATTATCTGCTCAGCGACGAGGTGCGACCGTATGGGTATACGTTTCATTCGAGGAATGCAGAGGGGAAAGACAAGTGTGATGGGCTTGTTGGGCAGGCTGCACCGATACGAGGTCTAACACGAAGCGGAGTGGCACTTGATCGTCCGGATTTGATAGAGATCGCTGAGGAAGTGTTTCTTTGTCATCCATTCGATGACCAACTCGGACTATGGGAACGGGTTGAAATCGACGGAACGCAACTCTCGTTCGACAGAACGCTTAATCATCAACTCACATTCGCTGCTGCGAGTGCCAATCTTGCCGATCATGGAATCGGAGTCGAGAGAATCGAGCGGTTCCTCAATCAGCTCACAAATACGATGCGCCTGCACTCGGATGGGCTTATCAAACACTACGTTCGTCCGCCACCGCTTGACGCCCTCCGAACAGTAGTCCAGTCACCGACACACTGGAACCTGCTACTGAATGAAGTCGTTTTCCACTACTACTCTCGATCATCCGAACGCCGAACAAAAGAACTCGGATATCATCCAATAAATCTGCGGAGCCTTGCTCGCCTCAAGGAGTCTTTTCCTCATCATTCCATTTGGGAGGCTCCGTCCGTTCACAATGCGATCGATTTTGTCAACTCTCATAGATATTCTGGACCGGAAGGAGTCACAGATATTTCCTATGGGAGTATGACCCCTGGAATACATACTGCATATGCGTTGTTGATTTTGGATGACCGTAATCCTATGGAGATCCGTGATTGGCTCACAAGGGACATTAAGCAGAGGTTCGATTTCGAACAAAACCTGCTGGTAGCAAGTGCAACTGATCCGTCTTTTCAATCAGCAACGATATATAATGCAGCTACCTTGCCAAACATTAGTATAATGGTATGATATTAGAGCTATCCACATGGAGTATATATCTGCCTAAACCGTGTTTTTTTCCTAAGACCGAGTAACAAACCGATCGGTATAAAAAATGGGAAAAAGTAGGCTGCTCGGGTGTGATATTTATATTTTGCTGTTATATAATTACTTGTCCAAGCTGCACCAAGCAATGCACCTTTGTAGTATGACGCACTTGTTCGCCGAAACCCTTGCTGCTCCATTAATATGTCCAAAGATTGAGGGGTGTAATGATAGACGTGACGTGGGACATCATGGTCTCTCCAGAACTCGCCAAGCACTTGTCGCAGCGCACTGTCGAAGTTCGGTACCTCAATCACAACCAAACCGGTTGGGGCGAGAATGTCTTTGATATGAAAAATTGTTTCGTGAGGATTCGGGATATGTTCGAATACATGATTAAGTAACACGACATCAAAAGACGACGGTTCCAGTTGATTGGCCATATCGTCAAGCGTTCCATGATGAATGGTAAAATCGTATTGAGCTCGCCCCATTTCGACTGCTGACTTGTTTGGTTCAATTCCCGTCACCTCCCATCCTTGCTCGGATAAATCTACCAGATCATGACCAGGACCGCATCCAATCTCTAGCAGTTTCCCTTTCTTACCGGGAATTGATTTATCAATTCCGAGTAGAGACTCGTACCGATCGCTAAACCAATCCAATATTGTTTGATCGTCGCCTGCTGCAGTACGTATACGTTTATCGTAATACTCTTTTATATAGTAGTCACCGATGTTTTCCGGCCGAGGAACCGTTTGGCCAGCGCCGCATGATGGACACTCATAGATTTTGAACTCTTGTTCTGGTGTGGAAACATAGCGTTTATCCATAGCTGTGAGAGCTATTCGGCATTCGCTATCGCAGATATGACACTTGATTTTTTCTTTCATATGTTAACCTGTATAACTTCTCGATATATGTTGTTTAGACGAGAAACTAATGCGTCCCACGAGTGGTTATTTATTACGTATTCTTTCCCGTTTGTCCCTATATTGTGGCGAAAATTGCTATTGCTTAATAAAAAATCAATACGTTCGGCAATCGCTTTTGAATCACGCATCGGTACAAGACACCCATTCTGACCGTCGGTTATTATGCTCGGAAGACCGCCACTTCGGGTAGTAATAACTGCTACTCCGTGCGACATTGCCTCAAGAACCGCATTTGGCATTCCTTCTCCTTCTGTGGATGGGAGTACGAATATACTGGCCTGACGATAGAACCGACCGATTTCTGCTGGGTCAACTTGACCAATAAAGGTAGCATCTATATCATGTTTGGACGCAAGGTATTCAAGTTCCTCACGTTTGCGCCCGTCTCCGACTATTTGTAACTCTGCATCAAACGAGACACCGGCCATCGCCTCAATCAGGTACTGCACACCCTTCTTGGGAGCTAACCGACCGATAAAAAGTACCACGTTAGAGTCGGCATGAGTCGTCCCCTTGGGGACAGTCACTCCGTTCCCGAGCACGCCAATATCCGGCTCGAGGTCAGGGAAGAATTGCCGGACATCATCCTCAATCTCCTCGGACTGCACCAGCACCCGCGTATCCGAAAGCACCCGCCGAATCATCCATCGCTTCCACCACACGTGACGCATCTGGTAGAAATCGTTCCCCCGGATCCATGCAAAGTACGGAACACTGGTGACTCGATTGACCATGAGCCCGAGAAAGCCGATCGGGTATATTGTCATACACTGCATGCAATCTATCTTTCGCGATTGCCAGATCAGCGCAACGAAACATAGCGCGAGAAAGGTCAGGTCGCTAATGAACGGAGACACTCCGAGCTGTGGGATACGAACGATTTCGTGGGGAAGCTCGGAATCGTCGTGATCCTGATAGCGTTTCGTGAACACGATGACTTCCGTTTCCGAGTCTGATTCCTCGATCGCCGAGGCCATTCGCTTTGTCTGCGTCTGTAACCCACCAATCGAATCTGGAGGAAATTCCTTGACGACAATAGCGACTCGCATTGATTGTGAAAGCATAACTATACCACAGGCTTATGGATACATCGATTCCCGACGCTACGACCGCCGTACCAGAGGATCGTACCACTCCCGATTCTCCCGATACCATTCGACGAAACGACGGGCACCTTCTTTGATCGGCACGCTCGGATTGTAATCCAGAAGCTCTCTTGCCTTCGTCACGTCAGCGTGAGTATGCTCGGCGTCACCCTCACGAGCGTCGTCGTACACGATGTCGAGATCCGGGTCGATCTCATCCCTGATTACCGTTGCCAGCTCCTCGATCGTGATCCGCCCTCCGCTACCGACGTTGAGAATCTTTCCATCCGCCGCATCCGCCCTGAGCAATTTCTCATTCGCGTCGGCGACGTCCTTAATATAGGTAAAATCACGAGTCTGCTGTCCGTCGCCGTAAATCACCGGTGGTTCATGATGGAGACATCGTGAGACGAAATTCGTGAACGCCATGTTGGGCCGCATTCGAGGCCCATATACAGTAAAATATCGAAGAGAGACGGTCGGTAAGCCGTACACCTCGTTGTAGACGCGAACAAAGTGCTCTGCAGAGACCTTCGAAACACCGTACGGACTGACCGGCGTCGTTGGATGTTCTTCGTCGTATGGGAGATACTCCGGCTTCCCATAAACTGAGGACGAGCTTGCATTGACCAGCCGCACCACTCCTTCCTTCTGAGCCGCTTCGAGAACGTTGACGGTCCCAGTGACGTTGATGTCGTGCACCTTTTTTGGCTGATCGACGCTGGCCCGGACGCCCGCTTGTGCAGCCTGATGGTACACGAAATCAGCGTCCGAAACAAGGTCTGTGACCTGTTCTTGGTCCGTTATACTTCCTTTTACGAACTTGTAGCTTCCATCACCTCGTTTTGACAGGTCTCGTGCGACCTCGATGTTCCGTTCTTTGATGCCGAGATCGTAGAACGGTTCCAGCGTATCGAGAACAGTGACATCGTGCTCCCTACGGACGAACCGCTCTGCAAGATGTCCGCCAATAAACCCGGCACCTCCTGTGACAAGGATCTGCATTAATAAAATGGGTAGCTCCGCTTCTGAAAAGCCCTCCGAAACAGACTGAGTGGTCAAAGAGTTATCAACGTCTTTTTTTATTGCTGAGTATCGTAGCAATTGCTAGCGTGTTCTCCCCATCTGTATCAATCGTCGTCCCCGTCTACAACGACCCTGAGGGCATCCATACCACCCTTGAGTCACTCTGTACCCAAACAATCGACGACTATCGAATAACTGTCGTCGACAACAACTCAACCGATCGAACCCCCAACACCATCCGTTCCTACGACGACGATCGGCTCACCCTCTGTCACGAAACGGAAATCCAATCCTCCTACGCGGCTCGCAATACTGGGATCCGAAACACCGACAGTGACATTCTTGCGTTCGTTGATGCCGATATGACTGTCCCTAAGGACTGGCTTGAGTCGGCCCTTCAGGTGTTCCAAACCACGGATGCCGACTACATGGGCTGTAACGTCGAACTCACTCTCCCCGACGACCCCACGATCGCGGCTCGCTACGATCGCCACACCGGCTTCCCAATCAAGCAGTACATCAAACGCCAGCAGTTCGCCCCGACCTGCTGT
>LFFM01003414.1_pt1 | contig 9978 bp, 9 predicted proteins | sample 643131 | NCBI WGS metagenome assembly LFFM01 (sample SAMN03777445, study PRJNA286221) | soda lake metagenome | biome: soda lake; feature: Kulunda steppe; material: water; isolation source: sample Tc-Br brine of Tanatar trona crystallizer | place: Russia: Kulunda steppe | collected 2011-07 | reverse complement strand
TATGAATCGCAGTTCGAGGCGAGCGCCCCAGCGGACGTCACCGTGTTTGATCACGAGAGTCACGATACGATCCATGAGCGGATGGTCGCAATCAGCGAGTGGCAGGGTGTAATTCGCGATATTAGACTGTACGAGCTTGCTCGACAGCTTTCTCAGAACGACGGGCATCTGATTCCAGCATAGATGAGCCAGCCACCGGGGGATTCGGAAGCAAATTCAACAGGTCCACCGGATCGACAGACGCTCCATCTGTTGGAGCGACACATCTCGTCAGAGTCACTCGTGGCGGAGACCGCGTTTGACCCGGATGCCTACGAACCTCGACTGCTTCGTGGATTTCTCGATGCGGGGCAATATCCGGAGTCAGTGAACGGAGCCTATCTCGATATTCGGTGGTTCACGACTGGGGATTTCTCACTCCACTACATCGAAGTACACAAAGATGAGAAACGCTGGGAGTGCCGCTGGGATCGACATCCGAACACACACAATTCCCGGTTGCACTTCCACAAGCCACCATCTGCTACCGAAATCACTGATCTTGAGTTTTGGTCGCTCCATCCACTCGAAGTATACTCTACCGTCCTCACGGCAATTGAGCAACGTATAGAAACACTTTGGTCATCATACTGATTTCGGTAGTGTTACAATCAACAAGTACGTGAGCCAGTAGCACCACCTTAACCAACAAAATATATGAATCCGTGGAGAATGTTGGTTAACACGAGACCAGCCAATATCCTACCAACCATAGAGCCCATCAAAGAAATTGCTCCATACCCCGAATGAGCCCATCACGCTAAGATAAACCCCGACCGGTCCTGACAAAATGGTAGGAATCCCACATGAAAATGTATTTTGTACTCTGGTACTGGATTTGCGGCGCTGTGGCGACGGTTTCGACTGGAGATACACATCGATAGAGGGGTGTGTCGCTGCGGGGTATTCATTGAACACATCGATAGAGGTGTGTGCTGAAAGACTGAGCTAATTTCGAACATGGATCATGATAGCAGGGGTGATTTACACATCGATAGAGGGGTGTGTGCATTCAACGGGTATCCCTGAGTGGGCGAAAATCAAGAGAGAGGTACTCACGTCTGGTTGCGAACCTGTGCTTTAACAACGGACTGAACTTCGTCCTCAGAAACCATCGCGATACGGGAGTCTTCGCGAAGCGTTTCAAGAATTGTTTCCGGTCGTTCACCGAACTGAAACTCGAGGAACATGCCGGAACTAGGACCATGACTCCGTCGTTCGAAATCAACAAGCGAGTAGGTTGTGAGCTCCTTCATTTTGTTAACGTAGGTTTCCTGATGATACTGATCAGCGTCGATTGCTTCAGTTAAATATTGATAGACGCGGTAGCCTGTCGTGCTTCGTGCTTTTCCACCGGCTGTTTGTGAAGCGACTGCCGCAGTCGCGTACAGACACAGTTTCTTTTGCGTGCTAATTCCTCGAATAACCTCCAACACGCGGTTCTTTTCGACTTTGGCCTGCGCTGCGCGGACGTGCTCTTCACGAACCCGATCCGCACCTTCACGTTCAGCTAGTTCACCGGCGACACGCATGAGATCGATCGCCTTCCTCGCGTCACCATGTGTCTGCGCTGCGAATGCAGCCGCCAAGGGGATTACTTCATCATCAAGAACGTCTTCGTGAAATGCATCTTGACGGCGTCGAAGTATCGCTTTGAGCTGGTCCGCGTCATAATCGTCAAAGTGAACATCTTCTGGAGTGAACGAACTGACAGCTCTGCTGCCGACGGATTCCATCATTTTCGTATCGTTCGAGATGGCAACGACGGAAATGAACGCATCCAGATCATTGTGCGTACCGGACCGAGAGAGCTGATATAAAAGCCGTGAAAAGGCAGGTTCCTGTTTATCACGACGTCCGACAAGCATATCTAATTCATCAAGCACAAACACGACCGAATCGAAGTTGTTGTTGACGATTCGATACAGCTCATCCCATTTTTCTTTCGTCGCAACACCATGTTTGGGGACCTGAACATCAACACCGGCCTCATCAGCCGCCTGTCGTGCGAGTTCGTACACTGCAACGCCGATGGTATCCAGATCCTGGCAGTTCACTTCGATAGTGCCGAAACGAATATCGCGAGAATCACAGATCCGACTGATGTTATGACAAACCGCTTTAGTTATAAGTGATTTTCCCGTCCCAGACGGACCATAAAGGAACAGGTTTGGCGGCCGATTGTCTCCCAAGGCAACCCGAAGCATCTTCGTGACTTCCTTGAGCTGGGCATCACGTCCCACAATGCGATCCTCCTCAATGACGAAGTTCGGATCAAGCAAAGATCGGTCGCGAATGAGGCCTTTCTGCTCGTCGAACTCAAGCAGCATATCCTCGATTGACTGGGAAGAACCTGTAGTCTCGTCAACCGACCGACTATCGTCGATCATTCTAGACGATGATTGACCTGATTCGGCTGCGTCTGTCGAACTTAACAGATCGGTTTGAGTTGCAGTCGTGTCCTCCAGCGACCCCGTTCTATCGGAGGAATCGTCGGAGTCGTTGACATCCATGGTCACACAACATGGCCGTGTCACAAAAGTGTTGCCCACCCCTATCGAAGTGTGATTGGCCGTTTCAGAGGTTTTGTCCGGCAATATGATGACTTGAAATCTGAGTTTGAAGTATTTGTAGTAACTGCCAACGATGTGTCTGACAGTGTTTGCTTGGAGACATACACCCCTCTATCGATGTGTTCGATGTATTCAACGGGTGGGAAATGAGGCTAATCGGGTTGATTTGGAATCGGCTCGTGAGACGGTACAAACGTAGCAAAGCTTGAGAGAGCCATTTTGACGCAATTTCGGTTGGTAGCGTTTCTCTTTCTTTCTTTCTTTTCCTTCTTTTACAACAACACACACACACCCCTATCGATGTGTTCGATGTGTTTTCCGTTTTGATTTTTGTTGGCTCCTCACCAACACAATTGACAAGACGTGAAGGCATAGGAACGGCTGTATTAGACACTCTCCCGTGAGTTCTCTCATATACCAGGCGACTCTAGGCCGTCACCTCAATTTTCTCTCCCGGAGAACTGAGTATCGGAACACATCGATAGAGGTGTGTGTTACTGTCGGATCTGCTCGATGAGATGGGGTGGTGACCTCGACGATCGTCTCAAATCCAGTAGTATACACACGATCTGCGATGTCCGCACGTTAACCGACTTCGAGATCCGGATTGAACACATCGATAGAGGCGTGTCTCCGCTAGATATTTCAGACAAGTTGGTCTGTCCCTCGTACTCAACAACTTAACAAACAAAGTAACACGCGTCCCGAACTTCCGGTGATGTCGTTCTCGAGGCATTAGTCGCCGGGCTGAACACACTGTACTGCCCGGAAACGGTTTATTAGTGTTCGGCTCGTTAATACGCTATGAGAGGCTCTGAGCGCGTGTTCACGGCTCCCTCGGAATCCTCCCGTTCTCCTGCTGGCACTCGTTCGCCCGCACTCGCCATCGAGGGTGTCTCGAAGCGCTTCGGAAGCGGCGACGACACCGTTCTCGCTGTCGACGACGTGAGTCTGACCATTGAGCGCGGATCGATTGTCGGCCTCCTCGGTCCGAACGGTGCAGGGAAGACGACGCTGATTAAGTGTGCGCTGGGTATCGTTCTCCCCGACGATGGGTCGGTTCGTGTGTTTGGAACCGACGTCTCCGGTCGCGGTCGACGGGCGGCGTACGCAGACGTTGATGCGATGTTAGAGGGGGCGCGAAACGATTACTGGCGGCTCACCGTCCGCGAGAACCTTCGGTACTTTTCGACGATCAGTGGTGTCGACCCGGATTCTGTTGCGGACAGGCACGACCGCCTCCTCGCACGGCTCGATCTCACTGACAAAGCCAACACTGCCGTCCGTGATCTTTCTCGCGGAATGAAAGGCAAGGTGTCGCTGGCGAGTGTACTCGCGGGCGGCGCGGAGCTTGTCTTCCTTGACGAACCGACGCTCGGCCTCGATGTGGAGGGCTCACGGACGCTCAGGCGCGAACTCCGCCGACTCGCCGTTGAGGAAGGACTCACTGTCGTCGTTAGCAGTCACGACATGACCACTATCGAGGCGGTGTGTGACCGTGTCGTAATGATGGCCGGTGGAAAGATCGTCGCCGACGATACGGTCGCGACCCTGTTGTCGGCCGCCGACCGCGACGCGGTCCGCGTAACGAGTGCTGACATCAACGAGCGCTTGCTGTCGACACTCGACCAGCGATTTGACCTCCGAGCGGTCGAGACTAACGGTCCGCGGACGACCGTCGAGGTCGGAGTTGTTGGGGATCGGCTGTACGAGTTGATGGACACACTGCGGGAGGCTGCGGTCACGGTCGAGGACGTTCGCACTGTCAAACCCAACTTAGAAGACGTGTTCATGTCGGTCACCGGCGTGGAGACTGACGTTATCGGGGGACCAGACGGTACGACGTCCGGAAACGACTCGATACTAACTCCCGTCGGAGACTCCGGCGGACGGCCGTCATGAGTCGGGAGCTCGACGGCTCAGGATCAATTGCCAGTGAGTCGGGAAGTGTCACCGGCGATTCTGCGGGCGCTACAGATTCCCCCAGCGGGGACGACGCCGACAATCCACGTCCCGCGACGTATTATCATCTCGCTCGCGCGGTGCTTTACCGCGAGTTCCTGATCTTCGTGCGGTACCCGGCCAATGCCGTCGGCGGTATCGTCGTCGCACTGTTCTTTTTCGGCGTCCTGTTTTATGGCGGGCAGCTGTTGGCCGGGCAGGCACTCGCCGACTCGCTGGAGGGGATCATCACGGGCTACTTCTTATGGACGCTCTCTGTTGGGGCGTACTCGTCAGTATCTAACGATATCGGGAGTGAGGTTCAGTGGGGGACCTTAGAACGGCACATTACCACCCCCTTCGGGTTCGCGCCGGTCGCGCTGCTGAAGGGGGTGGCGAAGGTCGTTCGAACGTTCCTGACCTCCGCGATCGTGCTCGTATTTATGTTGCTCCTGACCGGTACGCGGCTCAGCCTCGACCCAATTACAGTGGTCTCGATCGCTGGGCTCGCTATCGTCTCGGTGCTCGGACTAGGATTTGCCGCCGGCGGGATCACTGTGCTGTATAAACGAATTGGCAACTGGCTCAACCTGCTACAGTTCGGGTTCATCGTGCTCATCTCCGCGCCGGTGTTCGAGCTGCCATGGACTAGAGTTCTCCCGCTGGCACACGGCAGCGCGCTGCTCCAGCGGGCGATGGTTGACGGCGTGCGGCTGTGGGAGTTCGGGCTTGCTGAACTTGCGCTACTCGTCGGCGTCGCTGTTGGGTATCTCTTCGGCGGCTACCTCGTGTTTCACTATGCAACGCGGCGCGCCCGACGATTGGGAGTACTCGGCGATTATTGAGTTGGGGGAGAGCGAAACTGTTTGAATCGGACACTGCGTGTGTAGCTCTTTTATGAGTCTGATTTACTTAGCAAAGTAATCACTGAGTCAACGAGTGAGTACTCCCTATCTCGGCTTGTGCCCTTCGCTTCGAGCAGGTTGTACTGAGCCATCTTCGAGAAGTACGTCCGAACGGTCCGCTTCGTTCGCGGGTCGTCAACCTTCTCGATGCAATAAATAAGGCCGGGGTCCTCCAGCTGGCCAACCTCATCAAGGATGACGACGGTTCGCGGGCCGTCATACTGCTGGAAGCGGTTGACAAGTTCATCGTGCGGTGTTGATTGTCGGTGGATGTCGAGAGATGCTCCGAGGTCGTCGAGGATCTGGTAGAGCGTTCGGAACCGAGTGTAGTTGCGCCAGCAGTTGATGTATGTGGTCTAAACGTCGAGAACCTCTTCACAGAGTTGTTCCGTGACGAACTTCGAGATACATGTTTTTCCGGTACCACTGGGCCCGGTGAAAATGGCTGTGTCGGCGGGCTCGTCGTTCGTGATCGGTTCGAGGACGCTTGAGAGGTGATTAATCTCGGCGTCGCGATGCTCTACCTCTCGAGGGACAAATGCAGCACGGAGGACGCGAGCATCACGGATCATCGTTCCTTGCGACGGTCATATCCTGGTTGGCAATAAAAACCTACCCGCTCAGGTTCCAGAAGGATATGGGTGATGGGTTCTAGCCCGCTTAATACCTTCGAATATGGCGATTTTGTTTGTTAAAATTGGCCGTTTCTGGAATCTTCCGGAATGAACGATCAGCAACTGATGATTGAAGACAATGGTCCAGGAATCGATCCAGAGGAATGATAGCAATCAAACACCGGTCGGAAACAGATCTGACACATGGGTCTGGGTCGATATGATCGCGTCCAAAATCGAGTGGCCAGTTCGACCTCTCGACATCATGTATCGGTGCTACGGCGGATTTTAATCGGCGCAGCATCAGCGTTGCTCCGGAAGGCCAGAACAATAAGACCGTCACGTGCTCACGCCCTCCTCTCGAATGTACTTGAGAGAGAGAAGGATCGTCGCAGTGCCAAGAATAACTGCGAATATAAGGACACCACCTGAAAGGAAATCAAGCCCAACAGCCACTTGTTCGTACACAAAATTCCCGGCCAGCGTTCCGGAGACAACCAACAAGGCGAGTCCGCCAAGGTTCGCTCCCATCGAATTCGTCTCCGGAACTGCGTCGGTGTTGAGTAAATAAAGCACGACCACGATAGCGAATGGTGTCCCGACAGTTCCGAGCGCAAGGACGAGTACAAGCTGGTTGAGCACTTCACCACCGATGAACGCGCCGGCTGCGGAGACAACGGCGAAACCAGCCAGCAGCACGCGGTACCGCGAATCAGTGACGCTGGTCTCCCAGCCAAGCTTGTCAGCAACAAGTAACGGAGGAACCATTGTGTTCGCACCGAGCGTCGAGACAGCAGCGCCTCCCAGCCCGAGCAAGAACAACAGGCGAGCATTCTCCCCGACAAGCGGTCCGAGCGCTTCCGCGGCGGCAACGGCTGTCAGGTCGGGGTCCGAAAGCACGCTCGCAGCCACAAGAAAAATCGCGATACTGTACACACCGAACGCGACGAGCATTGACGCTCCCACATCAAACGTGGCAAGACCGTACTCACGCCTACTCCAACCGCGCGCCTTCATCGTATACGAGTGCACCGTGATGAGCGTCACATGGACTGCACCACCCAGAATACCCGCCGCTACGAGCGCGCCCCCGGTTGGAAGCGACGGGACAAGCCCGCCTGCAGTCGCACCGTGATCAATAGGTACAACAGCCAGTGAAGCGACAAACGCAATAACGACCGCTGTAACGAGCACTTTCGCGACCAACTCAATGAACCGGTACCCTCGCCCGGCGAGCCCAGCGGCTAATATACTTGCCCAGACCACGCCCCAGGCGCGGGGGTCGAGCCCGGTCAATGACGCTGATACCGACGCCGTTGTGTTCATGATCACGAGCTGTGCCGCCCCAGCGGCGATCACCACATCAGCAACGAGGATCCACGCCCAAAACCCTCCTAAACGGTCTTCAACGACGCCAATGAGACCCCGTTCCGTGAGTAGGCCAAGTCGCATTGCGAGGTACTGTGAGATCGCGCCTGCGACTGCCGAAAGTACAACCACCCAGAGGAAGGTGTACCCGAAGAGCGCACCGCCCGTAACGAGGCTCGCCATGGTTGCCGGGCCTGCAGCGATGGCACCTGCAACCCAAGCAGGCCCCATACTGCGGACATATCCGCTGATGGTCCCCCGCGAGATGCCCGTGATATTCTGCCGAGCGCCCGTCAAATCGTCCATTCTTCCTGTTGCCACGCAGCATCCCAGAAGCGATACTCGTACCGTCCCGACGTCACGAACAACTCTCGGTACCGCTCGCGCTCACCCACATTCGCGTCGGCTGCAACCTCATCCAAGAGGCGCTTACACCAGTCGGTGAGTTCGGTAAACTCCTCACCGGCGTACATGTTGATCCACTCCACGTAACGTTCGTCCTCCGGGAGCCCCGCAGCTGCAAGACGCTTCCCGGTCTCGTTGAACCCCCACATACAGGGGAGTAACGCCGCGATGATCTCACCGAACGTCCCGGTTGCAGCGACCCGGACGAGGAAGTCCGTGCACGCGCGCGTTGTCGGTGACGGGTCCGTGGCTGCCAGTTCTTCCTCCGAGATGCCGAATTCGGCAGCATACGCTCGGTGCAGACTCATCTCCGTCGTAATCGTCGATTCAAGGAGTTCAGCGAACGTCGCCATCCGACCTATATCGGGGGCTTTCGCTGCACCGTACGCAAATACGCGCGAGTACTCGATCAAGTACACGTAATCCTGCTTCACCCAGTACCGGAACGGCTCCTCATCGAGCGTTCCCGCGCCGAGTTCCACCACCATCGGGTGCTCAACGATGGCGTCCCATAGTTGATCCGCCTCCTCGCTGAGCGTCTCCGTGTAACTCACTGTTACCGGTTTCGCGAGCGCCTAATTAAAACTTCGGTAGTACCACCAAGTTATTACTTCGGAGAGAGACGTTACACCATACCATTGAACCGATCAACCACGCACACCATCGAGGATGGGTACAACCGCAGGCGTTACAACCGCAGACGTTACACCCGGGACACACCGGCACGACAAAGCCGGTGTATACCGGACGTTCATATCCATCGCCGCGTTCAGTCCACCAACTACCTCATGACACGCGTTACTGACGCACTTTCAGCAACGATCGTCGCGGCTATCATTTGGACAGTAGGTCGTAAGCGTGGGCTCACGTTGGACGAACTGCTCCGTCCAACACCGTTTTTTGCTGGGGTGATCAGTGCAGTCGCTATCGAACTCGGCTTTGCCCGGTGGCCAACGACTGCCGGACGACTCTGGCGGAAACCAATCGTTCGAATCCTCTCGCCGATCGGCGTCATCGTCGGAACGTTCGCTCTCAGTCGCCGGAGCGACGCGACACCGTTCGCGATAACGCTCGGAGGATTAGCCGGGTACTTCGGACTTCTCGCCGGGATCACGTCCGGGATGATCCCGGAATCAGCGACGTGGTTCGGCGACAATCACGACTGAATCCTGACCCCTTGGTATTCCTACGTCGCGTTTCTATCTAATGATCAACAATGTCACGCATGGATCAAGAACTGTTTTGCACAACTCACCAACGTCACGTCATCAGGTATTACACGGCACATACATGGCTTCCTGAGGATTTCAATAGAGCCAGCCTAGTGAGTACACCCAATACGCTTTTTCAAGCTTCAAACGCAGTACATACGTATGAATGACGGGCTATTCGAACGTGTCTTAGTTCCGATTGCGAGTCCCGACGATGCTGAAGCGACGGCGCGCGCGCTTCGACCGCATTTGGACGCGGAGACCACGCTCATTATCACACACGTTACCGAGGGAACAACTGCAGAGACGACACTCAAAACCGGCAGAGACCAGTTCGCAGGAGCAACTTACGAGAAGTTCGATAAAATCCTCTACCGTGACGATCTTCAGTTTGAGTGGGCAACACTTGAAGGGCGAGAGGTCGCAGAAGCACTCACCGACGCAATCGATATGACGGAGGCGACACTCGTCGCGTTCACACCTCGTGAAATAAACACGTGGGAACGAACAATCTCGGGCGACCCTGGCGGCAAACTCATCCGTGAGGCAACTGTCCCAGTGATGGTCTTCCCGAACCGGCAAGCCTGACCGACACGAAACGCAACCTACTCCCTGTCGCAGGCTAACCGACATGAAGCAAGAGGCCCTGCTGACTTCCTGGCTTTGTTGAAATCCTCTATAACCGACACGAGGTCGGTGCTGAATACAGAGCGCGAGTGTGGAATGTCTCGAGCTATGGTGTTCTCTGTAGTGGTCAGTCAAATCTACAAAATTAACTCCCCCTACTGTCACAAGTACACGTGCATCCGTCGTGGAAACGAGCAGAGTGGTCGTTCGTCGGGGTACTCCTGGCAAACCTCGCATCGCTGGTCGTGATTTGGTGGTTCGACTGGCAAGTCCATGCACTCCTGATAGCCTACTG
>LFFM01003413.1_pt1 | contig 9984 bp, 11 predicted proteins | sample 643131 | NCBI WGS metagenome assembly LFFM01 (sample SAMN03777445, study PRJNA286221) | soda lake metagenome | biome: soda lake; feature: Kulunda steppe; material: water; isolation source: sample Tc-Br brine of Tanatar trona crystallizer | place: Russia: Kulunda steppe | collected 2011-07 | reverse complement strand
CGTCGCGGTTCTGTTTCACCACGGTCCCGCCGGACGACTTGGCGATCGTCTCGGCGCCCGTCTCGTCGGTGACGGTGATGAGCGTGTTGTTGAACGATGCGTACACGTGGGCGATTCCCCACCTTCCGTCCTCTGATCCACTCATGATTGGTTACTCCTGTGACTCCGCGCGCTCCGGATGCAGGTCATCCGCGAGCGGGCTCGTCTCGTCGAACGCGATCGCGCCCTCGTCGGCCACGTCGACCTTGACCGACGGTCGCGTGACGCGGGCGCCGTTCACGGTGATGTGGCCGTGGACGATGAACTGGCGGGCCTGCTGGGTCGAGGAGGCGAACCCCTGTCGGTAGACGATCGTCTGGAGACGACGTTCCAGCAGGTCGGTGACGTCGAGCGACAGGACGCTCGAGATGTCGTCGTTGTCGCCGAGGACGCCGATGCGTCGGAGACGCGCGATGAACTCTGAACCGTTCTCCTGGGCGACGTCCACGTCACCCTGCGCCTCGCCGAGGAGGCGGCGTGCCTCGCGGCGCATGCTCCGCAGTTCGGACTGTGCACGCCAGAACTCCTCTTTGTTCTTCAGGCCGTACCGCCCGAGGAGATCGGACTCCTCGGCGATGCGCTCGCCCTGATACGGGTGGTTCGGCGTCTCGTATCCCTTGGTGTTCTTTCCGGTGCTCATTCGTCGTCACCCTCCGCTTCGTCGGCCATCTCCTCGCGGATCTCCTCGACGTTGACGCCGATGGTACCCTCGGAGCGGCCGGTGGACTTCGTTCGCTGTCCGCGGACCTTCTGTCCGCGCTTGTGGCGGACGCCCTTGTACGATTCGATGACCTTCATCCGGTTGATGTCGTGACGGCGCTTCTCGTTGACGTCCGTGCCGACGAGGTGGCTCGTCTCTCCGGTGAAGAAGTCGTTCTGTCGGTTCGTCATCCATGACGGGACGTGGTCCTCGAGGTTCTCGACGATCTCGACGACGTCGTCGATCTCGTCCTCGTCGAGCAGCCCGAACGTGGCGTTACGGTCCACGTCGGCTTCCTCGGCGACCAGCCGCGCCATGCGCGTGCCGATGCCGTTGAGTTCAGACAGGCCTCGCTCGACCGTCTTCGTCCCGTCGAGGTCCGCTCCCCCGATCCGAACGAAGTACTGGAGGTTCTGCTCCTCCTCCTCCGGCGAGCCGTCCTGTGATTCTTCCGTGCTCATGTGTTGGTTGTGGTGAGCCCTACCGGCGCGAATCCGGCGGTGCTCGGTCCGTTCGAGCGTTGCGGCGGGGATTCGAACCCCGGAGGCAGTGACGCCACAGAGTTAGCAACCCTGCGCCTTGGGCCAGACTTGGCTACCGCAACCCGCGTTGTATCATCGCCCTCTCGGACTCGGGACCCGGTGCCCCTGCAGTTCGTGCATACGAAAGGACTGCTGTTCGCTACTTAAACGTCACGAAAGCGCCGGCGGGCTGCGGACGGCTCACACGGTGAACCGCGGATCCGGTGCCCGATCAGGAATCGGTCGGCCCGTCGGCTCGGCGGTCGAGGTACGCGTTGGTCGCCATCGGGGCGAGCACCCCGAGCCCGATCACGATGGCACCGGTCATCCAGGTGGGCGGCGCATCGAGGTCGTGAGTGAGGAGGAGGACGCCGACGGTCAGAACGATGTACCCGGCGATCACGAGGTTTTCGCGGGAGAGCAGGCGGGGCATGTCCGCCGATACGTGTGACGGATCAAAACCTTTCGGGTGGCTCCACCCACGCCTCCGAACTCGAGGCTCGTCCTCGCCGAAACGACCCCGATAGCCCGGCGTGCCGGCCGAGCAGTCGGATCCTGAGCCCCTCGTTCGTTCGTGGTCGTTCATGAAGGTAACAGCGCGGAAACCCACGGCTCCAGCCGTAGGTTAGCTTACCAACGGTGCCGACGCCTGGCCACTCCATTCACACACACGAACGCCGCTAGCGACGTGCCCAGTCGAGCATGCGCGCGTAGAACGGCTCCGAGCCGAGCGCCTCGGCGTCGCCGACGAGCGTCAGATCCTTCTTCGCCCGCGTAAGCGCGACGTTCACCCGCCGATGGTCCTCGAATATCGGCCCGTCGAGCGCGCCCGTTGCGACGAACGAGACGACGATGACCTCCTTCGAGGAGCCCTGAAACCGGTCGACCGTGTCGACGGTGACGTCGGTTCGGCGGCCGATCTCGGCCACCTGCGCCCGAAACGGCGCGATGACGCCGACGGCCTCGGGATCGACGCCCGCCTCGAGATATGCGTCGACGATCTCCGCGACGCGCTCCGCCTCACGGACGTTCCGGTTTCCATCACGCAACCCGTCCGGGTCGACGAGGTTCACGCCGCCGCCCAGTTCGGCCGGGAGGTTCGTCGCCTCAACCCCGAGGTCGGCAAGCGTCTGGCCGGCAACCTCGGGCGACGCGGGCCGGAGCGCGCCGTCGTAGAACTCGGCGGAGGCGAACGCCTGGATCCGCTGGCTCATCCGGTACTGGCGGTCGAGCATCACGCCGGCGTCCGGATACGCCTCGATGAGCCGCTCGAACAGCGAGCGTCGCAGGTCGTTCTCCGCGCGGACGACTGGCGGGAGCTGCTCGTGGTCGCCAACGAGGACGAACCGATCCGCGAGCGTGATCGCCGCGTGGGTGCTCGGCTCCGTGAGTTGTGAGGCCTCGTCGACGAGCGCGACGTCGAACTCACACTCCCGGAGCGCACGCGAGCCACAGGCGGCGGTGGTGGCGGCCACGACCGGCGCGTCGCGAAGCCGCGCGGCCGTCTCGTCGGGGTCGCCGCGTTGGACCAGCCGGACGTCCTGCATGTCCGTACGGACGCCGGTCTCGGTGCCGACGCGCAGCACGTCCTCGAACCCCTGATCGCGAAGCGCCTCCAGCGCGTTGTCGACCGCGCGGTTCGTAAACGCCGCGAGCAGCACGCGGTCGCCCCGCTCGACGAGCGCGCGGATCGTCCTTGCGATGGTGTAGGTCTTCCCCGTGCCCGGCGGACCGTGGATCAGCGCGCAGTCCTCCGCGCGAACCGCCAGGTCGACCGCGGCGTTCTGGGCCTCGTTGTTGTCGATGTAGGTCTCCCCGGACCCGTCCACGGTCGAGCCGTCCGCAGTCGACTCACCCGTGACCGAACCATCCGCAGTCGGACGAAACGTCGGCTCCCGCCGGCCGAAGATGACGTCCTTTCGGTCGGGATCCCCCTTCAGGACAGCGTCGTGGAGCGCAGTGAGCATTCGATCGACGGAGATCTCCGAGGGGTAGACGTCGAGACGCCGGAGCGTGACGGGTTCGTCCGTCTCGACGACGACCTCGCCGTCCGGCCCGAGACGGCGGATCCGCGCGAGTTCGGCGTGTCCCCGCACGGGATCGCCGTCGCTTGCGAGCGCGACGTCGCCCTCACGAAGCTTCGAGACGGCGTCGTCGGGCTTGCGTGCCCGAAGCTCCCAGCGGTTGTCGGCGATCTCCGTCCGCCCGACGGGCTGCAGATCGATCAGCGCGCGGTCGTCCGCCGCCCGCTCCTCGGGCGTCTGCTCCCAGAGCTTGCGGTACTCGGCGTGGGTCTCGCGGCGCTCCTCCTCGATGGCGACGTAGAATCGGTCGAAGTACTCCCGCTCCGCGGTCGGGACGGGCGTGCCGACCTGCCCGGCCTTCGACTCCTGGTTGAGCCGGCCGGAAACGACCATACAGGTGTCCTGCTCGAAGCAATACTGGCAGTTTGCGTCCGCTTCGTAGCCCGTCGGGACGGTGGGACGGGCTTGGGCTCCATCGGCACCGCTCCCGCCGGACCCGCCCGCCTCGTTGAGTCCGCGCCACTCCATCGCCGCGAGCGCGTTGCGCTCGCGGACGACGAACTCCAGGAAGCCGCGGCCGACCGAGAACTCCTTTGCGGGCGAGAGGTCACCTGACTCCTCGTTTCGGTCGAGGGCGGTGTTTTTCGTGTACAACAGGGTGCCGATGTCGGGGTCGACGCCACGCTCCTCGAGCATCAACGCGTAGCAGGCGGCCTGCACCTTGTCGTGAAATCGCGGCTCTCGCTTGGTGTTCTTGCCGGTTTTGAGTTCGACGGGAGTGCCGCGGCGAAGCGCGTCCGCGCGGCCCTTCAGACCGAAGGTCGGCGAGATGAGGGTGAACTCCGAGCGCCAGGTGTCCTCGTCCGTGAGCGTTCCCTGCGCGAGCCATCCTTCGATGGCGGCCGCGTTGCGGCGGACCTCGTCTTTCACCTCGGCGGGATCGTACCCGAGCAGCCCGAGATCGAGCCCGGCCTCCTCGACGCGGTCGTCGACGGACTCCTCGAGGTCGACGCCGCGGAGCAGGTCGCCGAACACCTCGTGGACGATCGTTCCCTTCACCACCGGGTAGTTCAGCGGGATCCCCGAGAGCTTGTTCAGATAGTACATCCGCGGACACTGCACCCACGACCGGATCCCCGTGACGTCCACGAGGAAGTCCGGCTCGAGCACGACCCACGACTCGCCCGTCGTCGCGTAGGTCGTCTCGCCGGCGAACTCGTCGGTCTCGACGTCGGTGACGAGCAGTTCCATGCCGACGTCGGCGTGGTCGCCCGTCTCGGCCCACTTGCCCCACAGCGTCACGTCGACCGGATCGCCGGCGCCCCGGTTCGGACGGATCCGGATCTCGCGGAGGTCGCGCTCGCCGTGCGACGTCGACACCGCCCGCACGTCACCCACCGAGAGGATCGGGCCCCGAACGTTCACGTCCTCACTCCTCCGGCGCGATGAAAAACGCTGTCGGTCAGCTACCAACGGCTGAAGCCGGTGGGCTTCCGCGCCGTTACCGCCGTGAGGTGGCCCTCGACCGGTGGGCCATCGGGACGTGAATCGGGCCCCGATCGCTCGGCCCATCCGCCTCGCTCAGTACGCGATCAACGTCACCGCGACGACGGCGGCGACGATGCCCGCGACGTCGCTCGCGGCCAGCGAGTCGCCGAGAAAGGCGATCCCGAGGATCGCGGCGACGACGAAGTACATGGCCGTGATCGTCGTCGCGACCCCGGCTGCGCCCGCCTGAAGGGCCCCGTAGTACGCGACGGCACCGATTCCGGAGGCGATTCCGGCGAGCGCGGCGAAGCCGAGCGCGGTCGGATCGTTCCCGAGCAGCTCCGTGCCGCGGTAGAGGATGTAGATCCCCGCGACTGCGATGGCGACCGTGTAGGAGACGACCATCGCGGCCTCGGGTGCCATCGAGCGCGTCGCCAGATCGGCGAAGAACGCCCAGAACCCCCACGCGAGCGCGCCGATCAGCGCGAGAACGATGACCAGCTGGTTCACCGTCGGCCCCGCTCAGGCATCCTCGGTCGAAAGCAGTCCGGCCTCGCGAAGCTCCGCGTCGAGCGAGCCGTCGCCATGCTCGGCGTACGCCTCCGGCGTGTACGTCTTGATCTCAAGCGCGTGGACGGATCGGGTCATCTCGTCGCCGACCGCGTCGTAGACGCGCTGGTGTTGATCGACGAGCGACTCGCCCTCGAAGGCGGGCGAGACGACGAACGCCGCGAAGTGGGCGTCCTCGTCCTCGTCGTCGTATGCCCGCGGGGCGGTCACGCGCGCGACGGCGTCGGGTATCCCGGCCTCGATCAGCTCCTCGACTTCGTCGGATCCGATGGTCATGTGCGTTCCACCGGTCCCCGGGGGCAAAAACGGACCGCAAACGGCTTTCGGGCCGGGGGCCCACGGACGGTCGTGACCGATATCGACGCGGACGCCGCCCGCGACCGTCTGCTCGCCGCCCACCGCGACGCCGTCGAGGCGACGCTCGCGTGTGCGGAGGCGGTCGCGGCGGGCTTCGACGCGAGGATCGACGGCGACCCGGCCAGCCGCGAGTCCCGGGCCGTTCGTGCGGACCTGCGCGCGACGTTCGAGCGGGCGGGACTGCTCGCGTGGCTCGTCTCGTTGCTTCCGGACGTCGTCGACGCGGCGGGTGGGACGCTCTCCGCGCCGCCCGTCGCCGCCCCCCCGTACGTCGCCGTGACGTCGACCGGTCCCGTGCTCCGTGCGACCCTCGGGGACGCACGGCTCGTCGTTCGGATCGAGGTCTACGCGGTCGTCGACGGCACCTTCGTCTGGCGGGAGCCGACGCCCGCCGAGGCGGTTCGGGTGGCCGTACGACGCCGAATGGGGAGGGGCGGAGGGAGCCGTCAGTAGTTATCAACGAAGCTCGGCGGCGGTCAATCCTTCCAGTCCGGGTCGATCCGCGGCGGCGCGAAGACGTCGAATCCCTCGACCGGGACGTCGCCGGCGTTGACCGCCCCGTGTGGCTCCCCGCCGGGAATGGCGAAGGTGTCGCCCGCGTGGACGGGCACCTTCTCGCCGTCGATGAGGAACGTGAGCGTCCCCTGCGTCACCGTCCCGACCTGCTCGTGGTGGTGCTCGTGTTCGGGAACCTCCGCGCCCGGCCTGATGACGAATCGCTGAATGCTGGCCTTCTCCCCGTTGGCACCCTGCGTCAGGTGCACGCCGGGTACCGCCTCAGTCGACTCGGCCTCGTCCGTCGGTGAAACCTCCATGATGGATGAGCGTCGCGCGATGACTTAAAAATCGGGGCGACGAAGCGGAGCGGGGGGAACGGAAGGGACGGACGGAACGAAAGGGACGAAACGGATCAGCTCCGAGCGATCCGGTCGACGATCCGGTCTTTGTCGCGACGGATCCGGTCGGCGAGCTCGCTGAACTCGGCGAGGACCGGGTAGTTCGTCCCCTCGAGCGGCCCGTAGAGGTATTTATAAAACGTCGGCGTCTCCCCCTCCGCGGACGCGAAGTCGACGGACATCGGCGGATCGCGGATGGCGCATTGGCGGCTCATCGCGGCGTCGTCACACGCGTCTTCGAGCTCCTCGAGCCGGTCGTAGACGTCGATCAACGCGTCGGTTTGGCTCCGCTCCGGGACCCCGTCGAGATGCTCGTGGAGGCGACGACGGCTCCGATCGATCTCCGTCAACCGGCCCTCCGCGTCGGAGAGCGCGTCGAGTTCGACGTCGATGGCCTCCGCGAGCTCCGTTCGCGAGCTGGCCGCGTGCCGACTGCGGGTGACGAGCGCCGATTGCAGCTCCGGAGAGAGCACCTCGCCGTTCGAGAGCGTCCTCGTCGCGTCGGGGCCGAGTTCGGCGGCGAGGCTCTCCGTGACCGTCTCGTCGTACTCGCGTTGGTAGTGGGGTAGCGACATCACCGTGTTCTCGTAGGCGTCGACGACACGCCGGAGCCGGACGTCGCCAGGGGCTCCAAAGCCCGCGCCGGGCTGGACGCCGACGACCGGCCCGTCGAACGCCATCGCCGTGCTCGTCGGCGTCGAATCGAAGGCGGCGACGCGGTCGGAGAACTCCTCGAAGGCGTCCCTCTCGTCGACCACGCGTCGGCGTTCCTCCCGACAGCACTCTTTCGCGTCACGAACGTAGGCGAACGCGACGAGCGCGACGAGCCCGGCGACGACGGCGAGCGCGACGAACCCCGGATCGGTGACGGCTCCCGACACCTCACAGGAGAGGCTCGCACACTCCGCGGCGACCGGATCCTTCCGTGGGATCCGAAGCGTCGCATCCCCGCCAGGGTACGTACTCATATCACTCGTCAACACGCCCCAGTAACAAAGCTATTGCGGCGTTTTTCCTGACGCATTGGTTTCGTGAAACGATCGCTGTAACCGACGGTCGGAGCGATTTTGTCGACGCGACCTTCGAGACCTCCGTGGGCGTGATCCACGCCGTCCCGGAGCGTGAGCGACTCGCGATGTCGGCCGACCGTGACGGCCCGGCATTGCTTCGAGCGGACCTCGCGTCCCTGATTCGAAGCGCCGACGGAGAGCGACGGCCCCTCCCCGGTCGTGACGCCGCCGAGGACGCCCTCGACGAGCGATACGACGCGATCGAGATCCGTCGATACGGCCACACGGAATCCGAGTATACGGACTGGATCGTCGGCAAGCAGCGCGAGCGCTACGAGCGAACGGTCACGTACACCGGCGACAACAACGTCACCTACGAGCGGACCTGTACGCCCTCGAAATCCGACGTTCGCGTTCTCGACGGCGCTCCGGTCTACCTCCCGATGGCCGCGACGACGACGCGCCTCGGCGAGTACGAGTACGACCACGCCTTCGCGGCGAACGGGGACGCGCGCGTCACGGTAACCGATCCCTTCGATGCCTGCGTCCACCGTACCGACTCCGGCGACCCGATCACCTACTGTGCGAACTGCGGCAGCCTCAGCTGCGATGCGCACGTCCGCGAGGGACGGCTGGTCGGCGAGCCCGTCTGCACCGGCTGTTCGATCACCGGCGATTTCTTCATCGCGACGAAACACTTCTACGACGAGGCGAACCGCGAGGCCTTCACCGAGGAGCGCGCGGCCATGCCCTTTTACCGAAAGCCGCTGGAGAACCCCCGTCTCGCCGCCGCGATGGGTGCCGCCGTTCAGTCGTTGCTCTTCTTTTTGATCTCGGCGTTATCACGCAAGGTCACGCGCTCCACCGCCGCTATCGTCGTCGCCTTCGGCCGCCTCGTCGAGGTCGCCGACGCGACACAACGCCTCGGTGAGCACGTCGACGCCGATCCGGAGACTTCGCTCGTCGACGTCGAACGCGGGCGTGTGATGGGCGCCCGGATGGTCCGTCCCGACGATCAGGTAGGTGGCAAGCCCGCCGCTCTCCTGGACGCGCTCCATGAGGAAGGTCGCGTCCTCGCTCGCGCCGAAGTCGGCGGTCGGAACGACCTCGTCGACGCCGTCGATTCCGCGGGCGACGTTCGCGACGTGGCCGACGAGCGCGGGATCGCTGTCGGCACGGGGGGATTCGCTGACCACGTCGAACTCGAGCTCACAGCCGTGTGACACCGCCGCGCCCTCGAACGCCCGGCGAAGTCGTGTCTTCATGAACTCCTTGAGGGCCGTCGTCTCGCCGCGCGCCTCGGCCTCGACGCGGGCGTGGTCGGCGATGACGTTGCTCGCGGACCCGGCCTCCGCGTAGCCGAGGTTCACCCGGGTCATGCCGTCGGCGTGTCGCGGGATCCCGTACGCGTTCGAGATGGCCGTCCCGAGCGCCTGCATCGCGTTATCACCCTCCTGTGGTGCCTTTCCGGCGTGGGCGGAGGTCCCCTCGAAGGCGGCGTCCACGTGACACATCGCGAGGGGACGCTCGATGCCGGCGACGACCCGTCCGGTCGGATGGCCGAGCCCGACGTGGACGGCGAAGAGACGGTCGATCCCCTCGATGAAACGGCTCTCGGCCATCGGGTGGCCGCCGCCGCTTATTTCCTCGGCCGGCTGGAAGAAGACGGTGAACCGACCCTCGAAGTCGCTCGCCTTCACGCGCTCGAGGACGGCGAGCCCCCACGTCATGTGGACGTCGTGTCCGCACGCGTGCATCGTGCCGTCGATCTCCGAGCGGAACCCCTCGCGGGCGGGAACGTGCTCCACGTCGTCGGCCTCCTCGATGAACAGCGCGTCGACGTCGACGCGAAGCCCGACCGAGGGGCCGTCACCGCGGTCGAGGGTCGCCACGCAGCCGGTGACGCCACCGGCGGTGCGCTCGAGGACGTCCTCGCAGGCACCCCGCTCCCGAGCGCGTTCGATCCATGGGTCGTAGGCGTCGTCCTCGAGCACGGCCATCCGGTCGTCGGGATCGTATGCCTCCCGCCCGACCGCGAGTTCGTCGACGCCGATCCGTTCGATCTCCTCGACGAGCCGATGGGTGGTGTAGAACTCGCGCCAGCCGGGCTCCGGATGGCGATGGAACCCGCGACGCAGTTCGACCAACCGATCCGCGACGGACCCTGTCATGTTCTCCCGTGGCTCGCGGAGGGATTTAAACGTGCGTGATCCCGTACACGATGATCGTGTATCTTGCATACGAAAAAGGGTAAGTGATCGACCGTCGAAGGGCGGGTATCGCCGCAGACGGGCGGAGCCGTCGCCCGCCACGCGGAACGTGACATCATGACCGAACACGAACCCGCGGACGCCGATCGCACAGCAGCCGACCAGTCGG
>LFFM01003410.1_pt1 | contig 9999 bp, 9 predicted proteins | sample 643131 | NCBI WGS metagenome assembly LFFM01 (sample SAMN03777445, study PRJNA286221) | soda lake metagenome | biome: soda lake; feature: Kulunda steppe; material: water; isolation source: sample Tc-Br brine of Tanatar trona crystallizer | place: Russia: Kulunda steppe | collected 2011-07 | reverse complement strand
GACTGATGAACCGGAACAACGGGGTGCTGAACTGATGGCTGCAGAAGACAAGTTCAGTGGCTTCACATCGGACAGTGGGCTTGCAAAGAAACGGCGATATGGACGTCTCTTTGTCGCGCTCTGTTTCGCCTCAACGCTGTTCGGGGTCGCTGCACTGGCGTTGTTAATCATTGATTTGATTATTGAATCCTGGGGGTGGTTGAGCTGGACGTTCCTGACGCATCCGCCATCCTGGTTCCCAGAGAACTACGTCGGGGGCCGTGGCGCTGGCATCTATCCAGCGCTTGTTGGATCGATTTTCCTGATTGCCCTGACTGCCATTTTCACCATCTTCCTCGGTGTCGGTGCAGCTATCTATCTTGAAGAGTACGCGCCTGACAATCGAACCACCCGATTTATCGAAGCGAACATCTCGAATTTGGCGGGCGTTCCCTCGATTGTCTACGGACTGCTTGGGCTGGCCCTGTTCGTACAGGCTGCTGGAATGGGGTCGGTGTTGCTTGCCGGTGCGCTGACGCTGACGCTGCTCATTTTACCGATTGTTATTGTCTCCTCACAGGAGGCAATCCGTGCCGTCCCTGATTCGCGCCGTCGGGCGGCATATGGCGTCGGCGCAACCAAATGGGAGGTCACCCGCGATATCGTCTTGCCGGCGGCGATTCCGGGAATTATGACCGGAACAATCCTCTCGCTGTCCCGGGCTATCGGAGAGACCGCACCAATTCTGATGGTTGGTGCAGCGACAACGATGTTTGTCCCGCCGGGGTCGCTGTTTGACCCGTTCGCGGCAATGCCGATGCAAATCTTCGAGTGGGCTTCACAGCCGCAACCGGAGTTCCAGCATATCGCCGCTGCGGGCAGCGTCGTTTTGCTTGCCGTCCTCCTGTTGATGAACCTGACTGCAATCTACATCCGTAACCGATACGAGTAATCATGAGTCTCGAACAGACACAATCCGAAACCACGACCGACCGCCCTGACAACCAGACTGGACGAACCGACCGTACCATCATCGAATCCCGTGACCTCGATGTCTTCTACGGGGACGACCAGGCTTTGCAAGGTATCGATATGGATATCCCAGAAACGCAGGTGACTGCGTTGATTGGTCCATCTGGCTGTGGGAAATCGACGTTCCTCCGTTCGATTAACCGGATGAACGACCTCATCGACACCTGCCGAGTCGAGGGGACAATCCGATTTGAGGGGAAAAATATCTACGACGACGATGTCGACCCTGTTGCGCTTCGCCGAGCCATCGGCATGGTCTTTCAGGAACCCAATCCGTTCCCAAAAAGCATCTACGATAACGTTGCTTATGGACTTCGAGTCCAGGGGAAAGAAGAGAATATGGACCAGAAAGTCGAGGACGCGCTGCGACGAGCGGCACTCTGGGACGAGGTGAAAGACCAACTCGATTCATCGGGGCTTGACCTCTCCGGTGGACAACAACAACGACTCTGTATCGCTCGCGCAATCGCCCCTGACCCGGAGGTAATTCTGATGGACGAACCGGCGTCAGCGCTTGACCCCGTGGCGACCTCCAAAATTGAAGACCTCATCGAAGAGTTAGCGGAGGAGTTTACGGTCGTCATCGTTACCCACAACATGCAACAGGCAGCACGGATTTCGGATAAAACGGCCGTCTTTCTTACTGGTGGCGAACTCGTCGAGTTCAACGATACCGACAAAATCTTCGAGAACCCCGAAAGTCAACGCGTCGAAGATTACATCACCGGAAAGTTTGGATAGCAGTGGTCTTCTCCCAATTCGACGTGTTATCGGATATTGGCATCAACGGGCTGAAATTCGGTCGAGCACGGTTGTCCTTCTGCATGCTCGTAGATAGCTTCATCCTCGGAGAGTAACAGCCGGGTTGCCGATTTCGTTCCGAACTCCTCGCCATGAAGACAAACGCCGTACTCGTGGTCTGCGAGCAATTCCGAACTGCGGGTGAGCCACGAGTGGGCATCCTCTCCGGGTTCCGGAACAATAGCTGGCTGGAGTTTCTGTGCGCTTTCGACCTGGCGTTCGCCCGCCTCTCGGTATGATTCCGGTAGTTCGAAGACGCCGTTTGCCCCAACATTCAAAATCAGATGTGTTCCTGGCTCAAGCGTTTGAATCTCGCGGTGTCCGTCCCAGATGACAAGCACTGCTGCCGTTGCATCGGCCACAAGTAGATGAAAACCGTTGTAGACTCTCTCATCAAGTTCCCGCTCGATGAGGCGTGCGGCATCAAGCGCGCTCTGGCAGCCAAGTGCATCTTTCACGAGCTGCCCCCGAGACCGCATTCCTTCGATGTTGTCGTCCGTCCAGCGGTTGGTGATAGTTACGACGACGCCGTGTTCGTTATACCCGGTCCACGTCCCGCCAGCTTCGACATCGAGTGGGGCGACAGCGGTTACATCCCACTCACGGACTGCGGGCGGTTGAGAGGGACGTTCGAAATACTCATCGCGGTTTGCGGCCAGGACGACAGGGGCGCCTTCAAAGACCTGCCAGGCGAGCGCAATCGTACACACACTTTCGCTTACGTGTGCAGTTGCCTAAAGAAATCGGGTCTGAGGGTTGAGAAAATCCCGGGTGATTTTTTCAGTTTGTCCGGCGAGCAAGGAGCCCGACGGTCAGTGCAGCGATTGCGGCGATGATTACTCCAAAGCCTGCGCCGTCGGCATCAGCGTCATCACCTTCAGTGTCGGTCGCATCGTCGGTGGTTTCAGTATCAACTCCAAGCCCCTGATGGACATCGTCAAGGTCGTCAACTGTTGGGGCGGTCACGATTGTAACGGTTTCACCCTCATGCTCGATAGCAGCGGCCATCTCGAACGTGTCCGTCCCGATTTCGTAGATGTTCCCGTCACCATCGACAGCTTCGCCGCCGTGTATTTCGAGTGCTTCTCCGTAGCTTTCGACAAACGGTTCGGCATCGGCTTCACTCGCCCACTCTAGCTGCCAGACTGCCGCCTTGTTTTCTTCATCAGTTGAGTAAGCGACGAGCGAGTCACCGCGCCAGCCTTCGGTTTCATCGTGTGCGTAGTTCTGTGGGTTTGTTGGGTCTTGATTGACTAGTTGTTGAATCGAAAGGACGGACTCGGAGCGTGGGTCAGGTCCCGCAAAGACACCAGTTATCCCGCTCACGCCGATGGTATCCGCTGCAAGCTCTTCACCAGTCAGTTGATCTTCTATCGTAATTCGTTCCCACTCATCTGTACTTTCATCGGGAACCTCGACATCTACCGTTTCAATCTCGCCGAACTTTTCGGGGTAGACGGTATACAGCGCGCTGTCGGGCATCTCGTCATAGAGGTCATTTACGCTTTCCCAGCCATCTCCGCTCTCGTAGATGTGTTCAACAAAATTTGGCCCATCGCTGTAGGGCTGGAAATCTTTGAAATATAGTTCCCAGCTTGGCGGTTCGCCTGCAGCACCAGGAGCATCGTCTTGTGTAATACAGGGTTCGTCCCAGAGGTCCGCTTCACAGGCTCGGAGATATTCATGTTCGATGAGGTGGACATCACCCTCTATCACGCCGAGTTTTCCTTTATCTTTATCCACGGTTGGCCGTTCGTACTGGCTCAGGTTGAACTGCTGGTCCTGGATTGCGTGACCCAGCTCGTGAGCAAGAATCTCTTCATCAATCAATAACGAGTCAGGATTCTCAGAGATGACCACGATTTCATTGGCGATAAAGTCATAATAGCCACCGACTCGGTCGCCGCGGTCCTGCTGGCGAACGTCGATTGAATCCGTCTCAGTATCGACCATCAAGAGTGTCGCCATCTTGGCATTATCGAAGAGTCGTTCCTCCTCACCAACTGCAGCAAACTCTTGTTCCTGGTTTTCTTGGAACTGTTCGCGGTCCATAATCTCAACCGGTGGCAGCCCATCATCAACGGTGATACAGCGCATCGCTTCGAACCGTGCTGCCGTCCGTGCGCTGAGCTTTTCAAGTTCATCTTCGTCAAGCCCGTCATCGATTGCCAAATCAAGTGGCTCGTTATACCAGTAGCCTTCAACCCAGCCAATCACTTCATCGGTTTCGCCATCCGGGTCCGAGAAGTCATCCGGTGGCTCGGCGGCACACGGCTGGATAACATCGTGTTCAGATGCAAGCGCACCATCAATCTCGGGCAACTCTCCAGATAGCTCACCATCCGCTGGTGCTGTGGTCTCTGCGGCTGGTGTCGCGCTCGCACCCCCCGCTACAACCACTGTTAGTCCAATTCCAAGAAACAGCAGGGTCAGGGCAACAGTCAGTAGTCGACCTCTCATTCAGTATAGAGACAGTGTTGAACCGTCATAAATTGTCGGTTCGCGTGGATAAACTCGTTGGAGCGGTGGCATTTATACGTGACGCTCCTCTAACAGTAGTAGGTCAATCAGGATGAAAGCACCAGCAGAATCGACGCTTGAGGGTGCCGATACCGAGTGGGTGAAGCAGGTTCGTGCTGCCAACTCACTTGCTAAACTCCGTGTGCTTACCGAGGCAGAATCCGACCAAGAAGCGTATTTTGCAGCAAAGCGACGGTGGCGAGAGATACATGAGGGGTCGCTTGATGGAGTACTCCAGCCAGGACCGCTTCCGGGTGTCTCGGTACCGGTTGGGAATCAGCACTTTGTGGTTCACGGGATTACGCACGCGGATACAGACGAAGAGCGTGACCTATTACACACAGTCGTTGAGGAGTACCTCGAAGCGGGCGAAGGCGTCTACTGTGAACAGGGGCTCTGGTCGATGTATTTTCGAGAGTATCCCGATGTCTGTGAGAGCGATGATTACCTGTGGGCGCTACGGTTGTGTCACGATAACGACTATGAAACCCCAACGGCCGACCAGTTTCCGGAACCACTCACCAACGGGTTCGAAACCATTCGAGAGGTTCGTGAGCAGCTCCGGGAGGTGTCGTTTTCACTGATTGATTCTGGAAGTGAGGTGTACGGCGACCGGTTCGCTCGTGCAATCGGCGATATTGCCTCGGACCTGTTGATGAGTCATGAACAGTTTGGAACAGGTGAAAGCTACCGTGCGTTCGAACTCTCGAAAGCAGCTTCGAAGGACCCGAGCAAACTTCAGGAGTTACAGGCATATTACTGGGCGGCGTTTCTCCCTCAACCACTCGAACGGGAGTGGCTTCGCCGTCACGACCGCGAACTCGAGTGTATGACTCACGCGAGAAACGAGCGAATTGCTGATTATGGTGTCTATCACAGCAGCGCTGAAACGGTCCATGTCATTGTTGGAGCCGCACACCTACCCGGCGTCTGCTATTATCTCACCCAACATCATATGGGCGAGCGCGATGTGGTTGGGTTTGAGTACGTCGATGAGTGAGCCTGAGGCGGTCTGAGTCAGTACACCTATCACTCCAACTCGAAGGAGGCAATTAGCTGCTGGAACGCTTCGATTTCGCGTGTTTCTTGCTGTTCGAGGGAATCTCGGTCACGGATTCGCTGTTTGAGCGTCCGCAATGCGGCATAGTCGTTATCGAGGAGTTCTTCGGCAACAGTTCGTGGGTCATCGACAACGCGGCTGACCAGTCCGATGCGCTGGGCTTCGGATGCATCGAGCGTCCGACCGGTCAGCGAGAGTTCCAGCGCATCGCCTTCACCGATAATTCGTGGTAGCCGAGCGGTTCCACCCCAGGCACCGAAGAGGCCGAGCGAGACACCGGTTTCTGCGAAGGTTGCCTCCGGTGTGGCAACACGAATGTCACAGGCGAGCGCGAGTTCGACACCGCCGCCTCGTGCCGGTCCGTCGATGCCGGCGACGACAGCCCCGTCGTAGGATTCGATAGCGCGTGCAGCGGCTTGCCCCTCGCGGATGAACGGTTCAGCTTCGTCAGCGGAAAGCGAGGAGACGACATCGAAATCTGCGCCCGCACTGAAAGCCGTGCCAGCGCCGGAGAGATAGACCACTGGCGCGGTTGCTGTCTCGAATGTCTCACGAAGGTCCGCTAGACCATCGCGCGTGAAAGCATTCCGACGCTCGGGCCGGTTGAACGTCACGTCGAGGATATCGCCGTCTTGGGTTGTGTCTATCATAACCGCGGGTCGGCCGGGGTTTCCAAAGTTCTTTGCCTTTCGCTTCCCTAGTGCGTCGTAATGGACGAAGCCGCGGCAACACGTCGGGCTGCACACGATGCAATCGCCGACGTCGAGCCTGCCGGGTTACGCGAACGCATTGCCAGGCAACTCGACGATGGGTCGATGGTTCCCGGGATTGTGACGATTCTGACTGCCCGCGAGACCGGAACTGGGCCGGATGGGACACTCTCAGGAGAGCCACTTTCGGAGCCAATCGCCTGCAGAGCAGCCGGTGTACAGCTTATTTATGATGGATTGCGACTGACCAGAACGCTCTCACAGGACGAGCCTTGGACGAGAGCAGACCTGGAAAAGACGCCTGAGGACGTAGACGAAACCACCACGGAAGCCAACCTTGCTATTTTGGTCGCTGATGTGATGGTTGCACGGGGATTTTATCTCTTGGCTTGCACTGAAGCTGCAGACAGAGCCGTCGAGACCGTCCGGTCGTTTGGTCGCGACCAGACACTCCGTGCTGAAACGGGTGAATCAGCGCTTGATACGAATCTTGAACGGGACGTGCTCGAACTGGCGGTTGTTGGCGGGGCAACGCTCGACGGAACCGTTACGCCCGGCTTGCGGGAGTTTGCAGCGGACCTGGGCGAGGAAGTTTCCGACGCTAGCTTTGCTGCGCTTGAACACTCGCTTGCCGATTCCGTCACGGACCGGTTGTCGACTGTTAGCACGGAGACCGCAAGCAGTGGCGGGGTTACCACTTCGGTTGACGATTAAATCGAAACGTTCAAACAACAATCGCGGCTATCAGCGAATGCGTGCCTGGGTAGCTTAGCGGTAAAGCGCGTCCTTGGTAAGGACGAGAGCCCGGGTTCAAATCCCGGCCTAGGCTTTCTGCGACGAACAAAGGTGAGGAGCGAAAGCCATGCGGGATTTGAGCAGACGAGTCGCACGCCCGCACAGGAGCGAAAGCGACGAGCAGGAACGTCTCGGCGAGTTCAAATCCCGGTCTAGGCTTACAGAGGCCTTCTTCCTACCGTTTTCGGCCGATCCGACGGGTTCGGAATGATCGGTAAGCAAGTGCAGTGAGCTACCCGGACCGTGGAGGTGCTGGGACGCGGCGGTACGTTGGTACGGCAGTGGTAGCTACGCACAGGCCACCGATCCACTCAGACGTTGGGACTGACAGGCCCACTCGGACGTGGTCGTCGTCCTGGAACTACCACGAACCACGAAGCCCGAGACTATACTCAAGTGCAGTATCCACGTCACGCATTCGCTCTTCAGGGATGGATCCGATGACTGTTTTGATCCGATGTTCGATCGACACCGTTCGGATATGGCTGCATATTGCGACGGAATCCTCTCGAAGGTGACACTCGTCGGCCCGCACGAGCACTTCGAACGGATACAACTCATCATCAAACGATGTCGTGAAGGGGACGACGATCGTCGTGGGCGCGTTCTCGTTCCCGACGTTATTCTGAACGACCAGACATGGTCGCGTCCCCTGTTGTTCTGACCCTTTTGTCGGGTCAAGTTCGACGATCACGATGTCGCCCCGGCGTATCTCCATCTACACCCACTCCGGGGGGTCGCCAAGATACTCGTTGGCCTCCTGTGAGACGCCATCCATCTCATCGTGGAGTTCTCGAAGGTAATCACCTCGCGCACGATAGCCGGCCGCGAGATCCTCTCGAGTGATCGGTTTCTCGATGATGATTTTTCCCGCGTCTTTGCGGATTTCTACCTCATCACCGCCGCGGATGTCGAATTCCTCGCGCAGTTCCTTGGGGATGGTGACCTGTCCGCGGTCACCGACCCGCCGTTTTTTCATCCCACTCATACATACTCATATCATATTCATACCCAAGAGGCTAACGGTTGCCGGGTGCAGTTGCTTGGGACGTCCCCGTTCACCACTTCAGTGTCAGCCACCGATATCTCAGGAATCACCGCGAGATACGGCTGCTCGGGAGGTTATTGTGATAGATCTCCAGCCCGTCCGTGGACGGTTTCGATTTCGCGCGTTGCGAGTGTGCGGCGGCGGAATTAGAACGGTTTGGTTGTCGATCCTTCATCTTGCATTCTCCATTCGTTCTTGGAGGGCTTCGAGGTAGGCTGTTCCGTACTCCTCGCCGTCGTATGTTCCTGGTTCGAGCATGTGGCCTTCTGCCCAGTCGTTCCACGTGGCGATGAACGAGAGATCAACCGTCGAGTACTCGACTGCAAGATCTGCCATCTCTCCGAGCAACTCCGGCGACGGTTCGGCGTAGCGTCCTTCGCCCCAGATTTCGTTATCACGGTCGTCGAATCCCGGGAGAATGAACGGAATATATTCGAGGTCGTGCTCTTCCGCGAACGCTCTCGTGCCGGTGATCCGGTCTCGCATGCTGGCGAGGTACTCTTCTGGTGTCGCCTCGCCACTCGGATTGAGTAGGCCGGAATCCCAGTGAGAGACGCCATCACACGCGATAATTGCGTCGTAGAGGTCGTCGGGTTCGTGACCGTGGTCGTCCCAGGCTTCGCCCACGTCCCAGATGTCCGGTACCAGGAACGGTTCGGTGTCGTCGATGGTCAACGCGTCTCGTATCTCCTCGACCAACTCTTCTAAACTCCCGTATTCATCGACGATACGGTCGTAAATCTCCTCCTCGTGGTACAGGCCGGCGAATCCCCAGAAGTATACGACGTGGCGGCCGTCGATAGTAGCGACGTTATCGTGCGCTTCGATTATCTCGACCATGACTTCGTAGTCGCCGAAGATGTCGCGCTCCCGTCGAAACGCCTGTATAATGGGGTGAGAGAACTCGATTTGCATTTCATCAAAGAGTTCGACCTCGTCTCTGTACATCCGAATCCGATCCTGCTCCACGTCGTTCTCGCCCATGTTGAACTGGACGCGGTTGATGCCGTGGCCGCGCATCCAGTCGAAGTGACGCTCAAACGCCTCCCGGTTGTGCCGGTCGAAGTCCTCCACCTTCTGTGAATACCACTCCACCTCGGGTTCGCCGACCGCGGCGACAGGACCATCAGCCGGTGTCTCCTCGAACTGTGGATGGCCGTGGTGGGTACTCCAGAACAGCAGATAGTGCGGGGAGAAATCGAAGTCGACCTCGCCGTCGTAGACGTCAAATTCTCTGGCGTATTGTTCTGCAGTGAGTGTGCTTTCTCCTTCCTCGCTCGTTATAGCTGCGACTTCAACATCGTTGATCGACGCGGGCTGGGCTTCAATTGTTCCTGTATCTTCAAAAACTGTGTCGCCTACCGGGATGGTTTCAGTGCCCGTTTCGGTCTCGATCCAGATCTCATCGATCTCATCGTCTGCCTCGACACTGAGTTCGTAGGTGAGCAGACCGCTTTCCTCCGGGATCCCAAGGTCGAAGGAGGTGATTTCGGGGGAATCCGGCTCGACTTCGTCCTCTCCGTCATCTTCATCCTCGCCGTCATCATGGTCGTCTGTCGGTTCGTCATCGTCAATCTGCGAGTCATCGTCACTTTCGCCATCACCGAGACCGTTGCACCCTGTCAGTCCAATCGCCCCGGCAACTCCAGCGAGTTGCAGGAGGTGACGACGACGGACGGTCATTAGTCGTGATATTCGAGCAATCAGATATAATTTTGACGCCGATTTATGACGACGTTCTGGTAAGCAGATTCAGCTGTTGTCCGAGGTCGGAGTAGCAGTATTTATCAGTCGGAAAGGACGAGTACCTGCGGTTTTATGCCAGAACAGGATACTACTACAACCATCGGATACGGGCCTAAACGGCTGGAAATCGGGGCCTGGATGAGGTTAGAGTGACCCCGCCTGGAACGAGTAAAAGAGATCGGGCGAAATTCCGGTTTCTAGAGCTCGTTACATGTCACTGTCTTGGTAAGGACGAGAGCCCGGGTTCAAATCCCGGCCTAGGCTTTCTGCGACGAACAAAGGTGAGGAGCGAAAGCCATGCGGGATTT
>LFFM01003408.1_pt1 | contig 10004 bp, 10 predicted proteins | sample 643131 | NCBI WGS metagenome assembly LFFM01 (sample SAMN03777445, study PRJNA286221) | soda lake metagenome | biome: soda lake; feature: Kulunda steppe; material: water; isolation source: sample Tc-Br brine of Tanatar trona crystallizer | place: Russia: Kulunda steppe | collected 2011-07 | reverse complement strand
GCGGCTCTCGCTCGCTCTCCGCGACATTGAGCGGGATCTGAAGTTCTGCGGGAAAATACTCAATAAGGACAGCACCGTCGAGAAGCACCCGCTGCCGGCGAGTCTGCCACGGCTCGAAGTTGAACTGGGCGACCGCGAGAAACGCTCGCTGGCCGATTGCGGCAGTGACGTGGTCGACCTCGAACACGAGGCATCGCTCCGTGAACTCGAACGGCGGCGCGACAAGCCCGTCCTCGAACGCATCCGCACCGGGCGGGCGATCCCGGTCATAGTCGAGTCCTTCGAGTCGGACGCCTGTGATGTCGTCGCAGAGATGGCCTACGACCACCCTACCCTCGACGGCGAGAACCGCGAACTCCTTGAGCAGGCCTGCCGCGTCGACGGCCCGTTCGTCACCGCCTCAAAACTCTCGGCGGACTCCGGCGAACTGGCTGTCGACACCGACGAGTGGTCGGTCAGCAACGTACCCCGGTTCAGCATCGAGAACCTCGACTGGGACGCCGGCATCATCCATCTCGAGGGGGCCAGCAAGATGTGGTGGCGCAACGACGAGTACGAACAGTGGTACCCGACGCCCCGCTTCGGCGAGCCCGCTAAGAATGGCTACGAGTGTACCATCAACGAGGGTGACCTGCTCCTGCTGGATGAGGACGACATGACCATCGGGACCGCCCGCGCCAACCACGCGCTCAACGGCGCAGACGGCAACCAATTGTACGACCTGCTGGAGTCCATCCGCATCGGCTCGTACACCCCCGGCGATCTCGTGACGAGCGGCTTCGACACCGCCGGCGTTGAGGATTTCCTTAACGACCTCGAGGAGGCGGCCGAGGCCAGCGACAACGAAGAGTTCGTCGCGCCCAACAAGAAGCAGCGGGAGTTCATCGAGAAGACCGACGTCAAGCTGAGTCTCCTGCAGGGCCCGCCCGGCACGGGGAAGACGAAGGGATCGCTCGCACCGGGCTTGCTTTCCCGCGCCAGCAGCCGCCTCGCCAGCGAGGAACCGTTCAATGGGCTCATCGCTGCGCCCACGCACACCGCCATCGACGAGGTACTGGACGAGACCGTCCACCTCCACGAGTGGTGCCTCAACGAAGATGTCGGTGACGTCGAGGGTGTTCAGCTCGTCCGCCTCGACAAGACACCGTCGGACGGCGGGCACGACGACGTACGGTACCTCGACACCAGCGACAGCAGCGATATGAGCTGGCTCGTCCGCGCGCTCTGGACCGCCAAGCTCGACGGTGTGCGGTCGGTTATCGTGTTCGCCACGCCACAGTCCGTCTTCAAGCTCACCAAGCAACTCTACGACGACAACGAAGCCCCGTCCGCCGCCTACAGTGCCTCGCCCCAGTTGTTCAGCTTGCTGGCCGTCGACGAGGCGTCCATGATGACGCTTCCACAGCTGTTCATGGCGAGCCCACTCATCACAGAGGACGCCCAGACGGTCATCGCGGGCGACCATCGACAGATGCCGCCGGTACAGCAACGCGGGTGGATCGACGAGGATCGTACGCCCACAATTCAGTCGGCGGCGTTTCTCTCGGCGCTGAACTTCTGCCGATACCTGCGCGGCGATGACGTCGAGCAGCTCAAGCGGCACGACCTCTTCGACGAGGACTCGCCGGAGGCGGATGGCATCGAGTTCACGCGGCTGCGGAAGACGTACCGCTGCCACCTCGACGTCACGGAGTTCCTCCGCCGCTGGATGTACGAGCAGGACGGCATCAAGTACGTTTCCGACGTGGACTCGACACTGGAGGCCTCCGACGGCGACGTGCCTGACGCGCTGCATCCTGTCTTTGAGGAGTCCCCGCTGATCCTCATCACGCACGATGATCGCGGCAGTCAGCAGCGCAACGAGACGGAGGCTAACCTTGTCAGTCAGCTCTGCGAGTTGGTGCCGGGCGAGGAGGGCGTCGGCGTTGTCACCCCGCACAACGCGCAGAAGGCCCTCATTGGGGCCCGCACTGGCGACGACGTAGACGTGGACACTGTCGAACGGTTCCAGGGCGACGAGCGTGAATGTATCATTGTCTCCGCCGCCGTCAGCGATCCCTCCTATCTCGACCTCGAGATTGACTTTATTATGAATCCGAACCGGCTCAACGTCGCGCTCTCACGGATGAAGAAAAAGCTCGTCGTGGTCGCGCCCGAGTCGCTGTTCGAGCTGGTTCCGCAGGAGAAGGACGCCTATCAGGACGCCCAAATCTGGAAGGGGCTGCACGCGACAGCCACCAAGGGCGGCCCCGCCACGAACGGCGAGAGTGAGACCACGGGCACGACATTCCGTGTTTACACGTTTGATGGCTACGAGGAGGTGTCCGGCGACAACTGAGGGGAAGTAAACCATGTTACGACTGAGAAGAGGCACCGTCACGTCAATGCCAACGGTCAGGGCCCACTGATCGATCCACTCGCGTCACTGGTTTCTTTAACCAGAACAGAATGTGGAACTTGTGATCAGTACAGTTGTGATACCTATCAGTCGAATCAATCGGTGAGATAGGTATTTCGCAGTTGAGCTACGTACTGCCGATCCCACTGTTTCGTCTCGACATAGTATGTCAATGCAGCATCTACGTACTGGGGAGTGAAGAGTCCGCGATCGGCCAGTACGCACAGGATATGTGGGGTCGTGAACAAGATGTTTCGGTCATCGAGTGCCAAGGAAACGAAGAGATAGTTCGTTGTGTTGAATTCGTCCGTGACGAACATCGCAGCGGAAAGCTCGTTTGCAAGCCAAATTCCGTGTGATTCACCCCGGTCAAGACCAAAGTCGAGCGGATCGTCAATTTCGGCATCGACATCGTGAGTGGTGAGATGATGCGAAGCTTGGAAAACTAGATCCGCAGCTGCCGAAAGGAGATCGTTGCTTCCCTGTGCCTCACTTACTTCGCCAAGAACACTCGACGGGACGTGGACGTCGTATCCCGTTAGCACCGTTTTGAGCGGGTCTTCACCAGTCGGAGCCCGGGAGCGTCCGTCAACCACTGGTGTTGCAAGGTTGAGGAGAACGTTCGTATCGACGACGATGACGGCCCGTTCGCCCATCGCTATGCGCGTGACTCCGTCTCGTCTGCTTCGTCGTGAGGAGTCCACTCGGGAACGTCACCGTCGTAAAATTCCGCTGGTGGTGGCAGTTCGCTCTCGATCTGCGGTTCGGGTGGGTCGCGGTTCAGCGACGCTCGCAAGAGTTTCATCCGCATCGCTTCTTCTGTACCGAGAATCGATTCGACGGTCTCAAAGTCAATCTCTCCGGAATAGTACGCGTCGCTGATCATCCGCCGGAACCCGTCATCGGTGGCGAGTTCTTCAATTTCGTCCCGAAGCGCCTCGATGAGGAGTTGCGTCCGAGAGACATCAAGAAGGTCAGCGACCACGTCCGCTTGGTCTACGAGCGAAACGGGGGCGTTGAAATCGACCCGGGTTTTCTCCTCTGGCATCATAGCCATGTGTAGAGTCTACACATGAATAAGGCTGATGGTGGAATTCCAGCCATCGATCAGTAAGCATCTGTAGTGTGCAGGCGTTCCTCGTCAAAATATGTCTGAAGAAGGGGCTCAGTGAATGAAGGTTGATTCAGTTACAGACCAGTGGATGAGAATGTGAGTCACTTGCCGTTGAAGTGAATCAACCAAGCTATCCTCTATCTCCCCAAGCGTTATTACTCAACACACGAATCATGAATTGTATGTCGAAAGCCGCCGGTGATCCCGAACGAGCCATCAACGGCCTCATGTCGGTCGCACAGCTCCTAGAAGAGCCGCGGCTGGCTCGCCTCTATACGTTTGTCCTTCGAGAGGGAGAGGTCACTATTGATGAAATCGTCGACGAACTGGAGATGCCGCGAACGACGGCGTATTCGGACACGGGGACGCTCGTTGAGCTCGGAGTACTGATCCGGGATGAGGAGCAGAAGACGCACACGTATTCGGCGGTTCCAATCACACTTACCGCGAATCTCGACGGAAACGAATACACGGTCACCCCGACGCTCGTCGAAGCGTTCGGTCGCTCACCCCGAGATCAGGATCTTGACCTCCTGATTGAAAAGTACGGACTCGGGAAGCTCGCAGCTGCTCTCACATACGCGATACCGTACGCCGAGGGAGAGATGTCTGAACGAATCGCTGCCCGGGAACTTGATCTTCAGCATGCGTTTGGCATTGCCGTTCTCCACGCGTTGCGAGATGTCGTGTTGGACATGAAGGCGGTAGATCCTTACTTCGACGACATTCGGAACGCTCGTAATCAACCGGTTGCAGATGAATGAGAGGCGGAAACGATGAGTGAGTCTTTCGATCCGTTTCAGGGGTCTGTAGCCTGGATAGCGGATTCGGGTCTGTTTATCGCCTGTGGCCGGCAGCAGAATAACAAGTACGCTGCACTCGAGCGATTCGCGGCACAGAACGATCTCACGTTCGTGATTCCACAGCGCGTCTACGACGAACTGGGCGGAGCACCAGACCGTAGCACTCCAGGACAGACGCCGATCAACAGCGCGATCGACGCCGGGTGGGTGCGGATCGCTGACGAACCCGACTACACGAAAGGGACAGTTTCACGAGTGATGGATGACGTCCGAACGTTCATCGCTCGTTCGTCAAACCGAACCGAAGACCAAATCGAAAAGGCAGATACCGCGCTTGCAGCCATCGCAGTCCAACTCCTTGAAGAGGGTGCCAGCCACGTTTGTCTCGTGACCACTGACGTTGATGCAGGCGAGGGCGTCGTAGCTGCTCTTGCAGCAAACGGACTCGAAAATCGCGTCCAGTTCAGAAATGGATTCGAGCTGATCGACGAGATTACCTAATCCGCCAGGCGGGAGCCAATTGTTACTGCTCTATTGAGTGGGCCTAGACGAGGTTGAACAGCGAGCAGGATCAAATCAGGTAGAAAGCATCTGACCGGCGCAGACAAGTTAGCTCCGAGACGCGCTACGCAGAGATATCGTTGCAGTCTGAGGAATCTTTCTCACTGTGGGATTCGAGATCACGGATGATGTCGCTAAGGCTTCTGGGTGAGAATCCGTTCTCTTCTGCGCGATTCACGAGATTGAGCTGTGCCTGGAGAGAGTCCATTGAAGGGATAGACTGGGTTTTCACCAGATCGATGAGATCATCTCGCTGTACTCGTTCTTGCACTTGCCATCCGATTCCACGCATCGCTTCACATGCCCGATCGATGGGGTTGTCGTGAGATGGGTTCGGGATTACGCCCTGGTGAATTTGTTCGTGGCACCGGTCGCACACGGTAACGAGGTTTCGCAGCTTGTGCGTACCACCTCGTTCACGAGGGCGGATATGATGCGCATGAGGGTTCATTCCGTCCATCCCGTGGTAGCGTCCGCAGTTCCCGCACCGGAAGTCGTCGCGGTCGTAGACCTGCTTACGTCGGGAAGACCAGTCTGTTGGCAGTTTTCGGCCCATATGTTAACAACACACACGAAGGTGGTAAAACCCGTCTATAACTGGGTTGGAAAAAGGTTCGAGAACGATAGTCAATAAAATCTCTATCTTGACTTCGAAAAACTCATTGAGAAGTTATGGCGATAGAGTCGTTCTATTCTGCAAATTATTTGTTCATATACAGTCGACATCGACCTAAAAACGTGTATTTGTAAATCCTATCGTCCCAGCGAAGAACGACTACCCTTCGCGCCCCTTCCGTTCCATGGATATGTCGCGGCTCTCGTTAGATACCACCTCATCGAGATTGAGATCGTCGACTCCAAGCAGGATTTCGAGACGGCGTTCGAACTCTGATTCTGAGAGTTCTCCCGCTGCATATTGTTGTTTCAGCGTTTCCATAGGATCTTTCGTCGAGTCCAGTTCAGTACTGGTTTTGGGCGGATTAGTATGTCCCTTGGTAGGCGTACTGATGTTAGCGATCTCAGCAGTTGTTTCGGTTTCAGATGTTCTTCGTGAATACCAGCCGAGGTACAGCGGTGCAACAATGAACCATCCGAGAACCAGCATCACTGCTCCCAGACTCGGTCCAACGTATGGGATACCTCCGAGGATGATCGCAACCCCCAACGACACAATGAGGATAAGGGCCGTGTTTTTGTAGCGAGTTCGCTTACTGACCATGTGAATGGTTCACTCAATCGGGCCAAAAAGGTGTTGAGGTATTAATATCTCTCAATATCAGATCGCCTGTGAATTTCGCTTTGCCATAGGTCACGTACGCGGCTCTTGGTAATCAACACTCAGGCGCACACTCCAAATTAGCGAAGCTCGACCGGAAGGTCGTCGTTCCGTAGCCAGTAATGAGGCGGCTTGAACGTTGTCGTGATGGCGTGTACGCCAACGCCTGTGTCCCGCACACGGGCGAGCAAATCTGCGAAGTCAGGATCGACCTCTCGATAGGGGCGGAAGCGGTCGACATCGGGGCGCTGGACGACGAACACGATGTGCGTCTCGTATCCGTCCTCACGGAGTGATTCAAGGCTTCGAAGGTGGCGTCGGCCACGTTCTGTCTGTCGGTCGGGGAACTTGGCGACGCCGTCCTCGACATGCGTACAAGATTTGACCTCCACGTAGGTGGTGTCACCACTCGGCGAATCGAGGAGGAAGTCTGTGCGGCCGTGGTCCGGCAGAGAGGGCTCGCGTTTCCGGAGAGAACACCCGGTAAATCCGGGGATTACATCGCGGGTGAGTGCACGTTCGAAAAGGTCGTTCGCCAACGCGGTGCGGACACTCACGAACACTCCATCCATATCGACAGCGATCGCGTCGTAGTCAGTTGTTCGTTCGGGATCGTCCACCGGCGAACAGAGAACGTCCCGCCCCGGTTCCACGATGTCTTCGAGGGCCCCTGGATCGCCCAGAAACGCGCGTTCGGGTGTATCCTCGAAACGAACGCGGACGACGAAGCGATTCGGGCGGTTTACTATCGTGCCTGTGACGAGGTCGTCGTCGATGGCGAGGAGCGGGTCCATACTGGCTTTCGTAGCGATTCTTTGTGCGGGTACCGATACGAAGTATTCGACTTGCCATTTGACTTCCTCCCACGGATGCGCCGTGAGTTCGTCCGAAATCGTGGCTGAGATTTTTCTATCAGCCCTGTCAAATGAGCGGATAGTAACGATGGACGAGAACTCCACGATCGGGATATCTCGACGAGTACTGGATGGCGGGCTCGAATCTGAGGATGCTGTCCGAGATGTACTTGCAGATGGCTACGTATTCGAACTCGCCTATCGGGCAGATGAGAATGAACAAATCCTGCAGGCTCTAGTTCGAGTGTCGAACGACTTGACCTTTGAGGCGTGAGGCGGGCGAAATCGCCCGTCTCAAAACGGTGTTTCTGATGGGGACTCGCGTGGAGACGACCAATGAGTCTCGAACCAATTGACCCCGACCACGCACTCGAACTGTACTTAGCCGACCGTGAAAACAGTGTCACCCAGGCAACGCTGTATTCCCATCGATCACGATTGGGCCACTTCGTCCGGTGGTGCAACGAGGAAGGAATCGAGAACCTGAACGAGCTGAGCGGACGACAGCTCCACGAGTTCCGGATTTGGCGACGAGTCGAAGGCGATCTTGCACCAGCCACCGAAAAAACGCAGATGGACACGTTACGCGTGTTCATCAAGTGGCTGGAGTCGATCGACGGCGTCGAACAGGATTTGCACGCGAAAGTGTTGTCACCGACGTTGACCGGCAACGACAACATTCGAAGCGTGATGCTGAACTCCGAACGAGCCGAGAAGATCCTGAGATATCTGCAGAAATACGAGTACGCCTCACGACCGCATGTGGCATTAAAGTTGATGTGGCACACAATGCTGCGAGTCGGCGCAGTCCACGCACTGGACTGTGCAGACTACGATCCTGCAAACCAGGCTCTCGAAGTAATCCATCGACCAGAGACTGGGACGCCTCTGAAGAACGGTGAGACAGGCCAGCGTTTTATCGCACTCTCAGAAGACGTCTGTGAGGTGCTGGACGACTGGATCGACCAGCAACGCCCAGCAGTCACTGACGAACACGGCCGAGAGCCCCTCGTGACAACGCCGGAGGGACGCGCTCACACGACCACCCTTCGCGGCGACTGCTATCGGTACACTCGCCCGTGCGTACTGACGAGGGAGTGCCCGCATGGACGCGAGATTGAGGAGTGTTCCGCGGCCAACTATGACAGGGCTTCGGAGTGCCCTTCCTCTGTGAGTCCTCACGCTCTTCGACGTGGCGGCATTACGCACGCGCTCTCGAATGATTGGCCGATGAAAGCGGTTGAAGGCCGGGCAAATGTGTCGGAAAAGGTGCTATCGATGCACTACGATTCTCGCTCAGAGGAGGTGAAAATGGAACAGCGGCGGGAATATCTCAATGATTTGTAGCTGAGTAACTGGTTCTCCCAGTCGGCAAATTCTATTTCTGAATTTGATTGTGCGATATGAAATGAAATTTCCCGTGAACTGTATATAAAAGATGGAATAGTACATACGATCACTCATTATTTTATTCATCCAGAATACCGTATGAGTGATCCGCCCTCATCCAAAAAGACACCCGACAAGAACAACACACCATTTCAATTTTTGGAGAAAGTATTAGAATACATAAAATGGGTTGCAGTTGAGCCAATTTGGCAAGCTTATCGTGATTTCGGATCCAGAATTGCGATCATTGCTGGAATCTTTATATTTGGAATATTCTATCTGGCGATCACAATCCCGCTGAGCATATTTGCCTCATTTCTGTCTCTTGTTGGCGTAATGGAAACCGGTCCTATTGTTACAGGAAGATATACACCTGCGATGTTCCTTGCTTTAACCATCACAGTATACGGAGGTTATCAAACGTATCAACGGAGTGGAGACCGAAGAACGGTCTATCAGTATTGTCAAAATCCAACTATAGAAAACGCAGTCAAAGCATTCGAGTATACCGACAATAAGGACCCGGTCGTTCGTGCAAACGCGGCTAGAGCCATTGTTGATGGAACGGGAGAAAATCCAGGCAAATTCTTCAAATCGCTAGAGGTAGACGAGGAAGAGGCCGTCTCTCGACTAGTTAATTTATTGAATGATGACGATGAGGACGCTCAGATAGCCAGTGCAGACGCCCTTGCCATGCTTTCACGTGATTTTCCTCGCGCTTTGATTCCATATCGTGAAAAGGTATACGATATATTGCCTAATCAAAACTCTGCTATACAGATTTCTGTTTCAGCAATTATAGGAAATATGACCGCAAGTGAACCATCTTTGTCTGATGAAGCTCTCGAAAATCTTGAACCACTGTCCGAGGACCCTGATTCCACGGTTCGCAAAGGGGTTGCTTTAGCACTTTTTAATATTCGTACGGAACGAGCGACGAAACTCCTAGATACGCTCACAAGGGACTCACATCCAAATGTTCGAGAAACAGCCATAGAAATAATAGAGGCTCAACAGGAGGGACAAAATCTTGATTTGGATCAAGAAATGTTTGACTTTTAAGTGAGAACATGAGGCTTTTGTGGTAGTTCATCAGATCCGGCGCTGCTATAGCAACCGTTAGGAGGGTGTCATAGAACGGTTAGCACACCAAAGAGCAGGGTGAACGCTGAGGTGGATGAGTTCAGCGACCCTGCAAGATGATCCTTCGGTAGAGTCGTTCTCCAATGTCGTGGAAACAGAGACGCTAGCGCTGTTTGAGCACCTTTCCTTCGAGTTTCTCGAAGAGTTCGACGTGTTCGCCCCGGCGCAGACGGGGCGAACAGGAGACCACGAACCACCAGAGCTGATGCGTGGCTTTCTCCACTGCTATTACAAGGACATCTACGGCATTCGTCCCGTTGAACGAGAGCTTCGAAACGCGGTTGTCTGGTTGAGCTGTGGCTTCGATCGACCGCGTCTCTCGACGGCGGTCGATCGCTTCTTTACCGACCTCAAACACATCGTTGACGATGTCTTCACACATCTCGTCGAGCAGGCCGCCTGCCGCTGCCTGCTCGACTTGACCTACTGCATCGATTCGACCGACGTGAGAGCGATGCCTGCCGAT
>LFFM01003406.1_pt1 | contig 10010 bp, 10 predicted proteins | sample 643131 | NCBI WGS metagenome assembly LFFM01 (sample SAMN03777445, study PRJNA286221) | soda lake metagenome | biome: soda lake; feature: Kulunda steppe; material: water; isolation source: sample Tc-Br brine of Tanatar trona crystallizer | place: Russia: Kulunda steppe | collected 2011-07 | reverse complement strand
GGTACTTGGACTAGCCAAGATGACTATGTGAGTTATCCTTGGTCTATAAATGATGTAAGTGGAGAAGTTAAAGTTACACCAGAAATAATTGCAGAAACTAATGTGAATCCGATTTTTTGGGAATTTGAACCAAAAATTAGAACTGTTAATGAAACAAGAAGTGATTTGAATTTCACAGTAAAAAAATTAGATACAGTCTTTACAGCTAAGGTTTTTGATACAGAAGGTGAACTTGTAAATGAGGGAACAGTAAAGATTTACCCTGAGTCAGGAGAGGAGTTTAGTATTGATATTAACTCTGAAGGGGAGGTTTATCATCGCTTTGATGAGCAAACTACTTTTGACGCAAGACCCGAGGTGCCTGGCCTATATTATAACATCTTCCCTCAAATAACTACCTCTGATGAGGTATTATTTCAGAATCCAGAGATAATGCCGGAGGGAGAAATAGTATATTATTTAGATGGAGATATTAAGGTTACAGATAGTCTGAATACAGAAGAAAGAACTCTTGTTTCAAATGTTGAAGCTCATGGTGAATTTGGGCAAGCAAAGTGGTCTTTAGATAATACTAAAGTTGTTTATTTAGATGATGAGCAACAGAACATTTATATAGTCAATGCTGATGGAAGTAATCAACAACTGGTTGGTGATATGGATAGTAATGGTTTAAATATACCATTGATTCATCCGACTTGGATTTCTGAAACTGAGATAATTTATATTACTGACGCTAGAAGTACTACAGGTAGTGCTATGTTAAATATTGAAAAAACTACTATTAATGATACTGATGATCGTGAAACGCTTCTATTTGGAGATTATTTTACTCCTGATTATTCTGTGGAGGAAGATAGGATACTGTTTACTAAAGAAAGGGATATTTATATCTCTGATTCATTAAGTGATACTGGTATTCCACTAAGTATTGATGATGCGACTAATTTAGATGTTGAAGGCACTAGAGGGGTTTGGTCTCCTGATGGTACTAAGATTGCCTATCAAAAAACAGATGGTAAAATATATGTTGTTAATTCAGATAGTAGTGGAAGTGAAATGTATATAGCTGATGGGGCTAATCCAAGCTGGTCTCCTGATGGAAGATGGATAGCTTACCACAATGATGGAAATATTTACAGGATAGATGCTGATGCTCAAAATGATCCTTATAAGATAACTGAGGGTAGTTGGGCAGACTGGTCAAACTAATTAAAATAAGAATGAATTAAAAGAGTAGTTAATAGATTGTATTAAACTTAGCATAACAGGTTCATATGAAGTAAAGTAGAAAAACTATAATAATAAAAAGATCTAAGTAAGGTTTATCTATCTTACTTGGATCTTTTTTTGTGAATTTAAATTAATTTTTCAGGAATAAAATAACAAAGCTTAATCAGAATGTTTAAGATAAACTAATTATAAAGCAAGTATATATTTCACTATAAAATTTGGATGGAAATTTCTTTGCAAATTTTCGTTAAAAGGAGAATGAAAAAGATGAAAAAATTAATACTTATTTTATTATTGTTTATTTTTCTTACTTCAGGTTGTAGTAATCAAGAGCAAAGTTATAATATTTCTGGCATAATAACTAATCAAACAGCAGAGGGCATTGAAGATGTAAGAATAACAAGTGACGATGGTGATACAGTTAAGACAGATCAAGAAGGAAATTGGTCTAAGACTGATGTTAGCGATGAAGTAGTAATTACTCCAGTAAAAGAAGGCTATGAGTTTAACCCACCTCAAAAAGAAATAGACTCTCCTCGTCAAAATATTAATTTCGAAGCTATTGAAAAAGATTATTTTGCTCAACAAGAGATTTATGCGGTAGATATAGGTGGGGGAAGAAGAGTTTTATTTGAAGAAATTATAGAAGGGGAAGAATATAAAATTGCAGTTGATGCTAGGACATTAGTGGAGAATTCAGAGCTAAATAAGTATTTAGAAATTTTAAATTTACAACATATCGATTTAGCAGTAGTGAACAATCCTTATCCAGGACAGATAAAAGAAATAATTGATAAAATTGAAAATTTTGATTTAGATGAGGTAATAGATCCTGCTTTAGAAAATACTATAGAGTATTTAGAAGATTATTTAGCGGAATTAAAAGATGAGAATATTGATTTATTTGAAGATAGATTAGGGTTGATAAAAGAATTAGCTGATGAGGTTAATATATTAGATTTATTTAAATAATTACAAAATCGTGATCAGACTTAAAGATATTCTCTTTGAGTCTGATTTTTTATTCTCTTTCAGGTAATTTTTTTTGCGTTAGTGAGTTTCATATTAGGACATAATATGATATTATTTTAAATTAGAGATGACATTTTGACATTTTTTTTATATAATAAAGAATATAGGGTATTAATAAAGTTTGTAAATTAATTTGCTATTAATTAAATTCTAGCTGAAATAAGATAAAACTAGTATGATTTTAAAAATTGCTTATATTTAATTATAAGTTGGTGAGGTGATAACTATGTCAGAGGAAGAAAAAAATGGAACAGTGGATTGTAATAACATATTAGACTACTTAAATAATTTAATATTAGCTGTAGATTTAGATTGTAAGATTAAATATGCTAATCAGGCAGCAAAAGATTTCTTTAATGATCAAAAAACGATAATTGGAGAGAAATATTGTTCGGTGATCGGATTTGTTAATAGAGACTGCCCTGTTAGAAGAATTGTTAAGCTCGGGGAGAAAGCTGTTGAGAAGTCATATTTTGCTAAAGAAGAGGATTATTTTGAGATTATTAATCAGCCTATTTTTGATGTGGAAGGTAATTTAACTGAGGTTATAGTGGAGTTGGTTAATATTACTGAGCTTAAAGTATTAAGGAATCAAATCAGCTATACTTCGCATCATGATGAGTTAACTGGATTATATAATCGTAGATTTATAGAAGAAGAAATAAATAAGTTGGAATTTAATCAACAATTACCGATTAGTGCAATTGTTGCTGATTGTAATGGTTTGAAATTAATTAATGATAGTTATGGTTATCAAAAGGGAGACCAGGCATTGAGAAGAATGGCTAGCATTTTAGAAAAATGCTCTAGAAAGAATGATTTGCTTGCTCGTTGGGGTGGGGATGAATTTCTTATTTTAATGCCTTATACAGAGAAAGAAGAAGCACAAGAAATGTATGATTTAATAAAAGATGCTTCTAGAAAAACTAAAGAAGAGGAGATACCTATTTCTATTGCTATGGGAATTGCAGTAAAAAAGAAGCCAGAAGTAGATCTCTTTGATATTGTTAAAAAGGCTGAAGAGAATATGACTAAGAATAAGTTATCGGAGAAAAGAAGTGCTAAAAGCCATATTTTAAATGCATTACTAAAGACTTTAAGCGAAAAAAGTAATGAGACTGAAGAGCATGCTTTAAGAATGCAAAAATCTGCTTTTTTAATTGGTGAGAAGATAAATCTATCTTATTCTGAGTTGGATAAGTTAACACTTCTAGCAACCTTACATGATATTGGAAAGACAATAATACCAGCCGAGATTTTAACTAAGCCAGATAGATTAACGGATGAAGAATGGAAAATAATGCAACAACATCCTATAACAGGCTTTAGGATTGCTTCTTCTACCGAAGAGTTTAGTCATGTAGCTGAGTTGATTTTATCTCATCATGAACGTTGGGATGGCAGTGGCTATCCACGAGGGCTTAAGGGAGAAGGGATTCCTTTGTTGGCTAGGATTATAACTATAGTAGATGCTTATGATGTGATGACAAATGGAAGACCATATAAAGAACCTATGTCTAAAGAAGAAGCATTGGAAGAATTAAAAAGATGTGCTGGAACTCAATTTGACCCGGAATTAGTTGAACACTTTATAGAAATTGAGCAGGACTAAAATTTTAGTATATACTTTAATTTTAGGAGGTGTTAAAGGTGAGCTTAGATAGGCGAGAATTTATTAAAAGGATGGCTATGGTATTGGCAACTTATAGTTTAGGTAGTTTTATAAATAGCCGAGATTTGTTTGCTGAGACTCAATCTTTAACTAATAATAGTTTTTCAGCGGGTATGCCAACTAGAAAACTGGGCCAAACTGGTCTAGATGTTAATCTCTTTGGCCTTGGTGGTCAGGCTTCACTTGAGCAGGCTGGAAATGAAGAAAAAGCAGTAGAAATTATTAATCGAGCTCTTGATTTAGGGGTTAATTATATCGATACTGCACCTAGCTATGGCAATGGGGTTAGTGAAACTTATATTGGTCAAGTAATGCAGGATAGACGTGAAGAAGTATTTTTAGCTACTAAGACACATAATTATGATTATGATGGTACAATGAGTTTAATTGAATCTAGTCTTGAGCGATTACAGACTGATTATCTTGATTTGTATCAACTGCATAGTGTTAGAACAGAAGCTGATTTAGGAGAAATCTTTGCTAGTGATGGAGCTATAAAGGCTCTAGAAGAGTTGAAATCTGAAGGAGTAATTAAAAATATAGGAATTACTGGTCATAGAGATCCTGATGTATTATTAAGAGGGATTCAAGAGTATGATTTTGATTGTTTATTAATGACTCTTAATGCCGCTGATGTACATTATAAACCTTTTCAAAATAGTTTATTAAATACTGCTGTAGAAAAAGATTTAGGAATAATTGCGATGAAGATCCCAGCTCATGGAAGGATTTTTCAAGAAGGCGGTTTGACTAAAATGGAGCAAGCTTTAAATTATACTTTAACTTTTCCAGTTAGTACTGCTATAGTTGGAATCTCAACTATTGAAGAGTTAGAGGAGAATGTAGAGATTGCTAAGAATTTTGAACCGTTAACAGAGTCAGAGTTGGCTGAATTAGAAGAATTAACTGAATCTTATCAACGTGAAGGTAACTTTTTTAAGTATCACTGGTAATGAAAAGACTCAGCTCAAAAGAGTTGAGTCTTTTTTAATAAAAGAGTAATTAAAATCTATATCCAATACCAGCCTTTAAACTAGGAAATTCTATACCTTCATCAATTCTACCAAAGATACCAGCTCTTAAATCTAGATTATGATCTAAATTAAACCTAGCCCCTAATTCATAGGGAAGAACTAAATTATTCCCCATTAAAAGATTAAGTTCATAAATAGCAGTAAGGTCTCGATTAATCCAGCGTGAACCATTAAGACCAAGATAAGGATTATTATTACTGCTTACTCCTCCAAGTAAAGCTAAATTAGAATCGATTTGATATTTAACTCCGATTCTAGAGAAAGGAAGATTGAAATTTCCTACAAGTGCTAAATTAGGGTTTACTCCAAATTCACCACCAAGGGCAATATTATTATCGTTTGTTAGCATTAATGTTGCAGCACCACCATTATGACTAACACCAGGTGTATGTATTGCGTCGGCAGGTACGGCAGTGAAAACTAAGATGCTGATTACAAAAACTAAGATTTTATTATTCATTTAGCTCATTCCCTTCAAAATTATTAAAAATTTGATGCGATTACCTATATTATATAGCTATTAATGTTGTTTTGCAATATAGATATTAAGTTCAAATTCAAGATCTTTTTAGCCACAGATAAACACAGATAAACCCCGATTAACGCAGATTAGAATCAAGAACTAAAAATAGTTGTTTATAAAATTTTATTTTAAATGGTTTTAATCAGCGTGCTTTTGTATTCATCACCCCAAGAGTACTTCCTCAGTCAGCAAAGGTCGCTTCCTTCAGGGCGCAGCGAAAATCAGCGTCTCCTGCTTTTGATCTATTTTCTTAATGATTCTGGCTCTTAAAAAGCATAGTAACCTATAAAAAATTGACGCTATCATCGATGATTATTTTTTGCAAATAATAAAATGTTAATATATTATTAAATTAGGAGAAAATTAAACACATAAATTTGAGTAGTTATGGATTGGAGGTTAAATAGTGTATAGTCAAAAAACAGCTACTATAATTAATCTTTTAGGCTCCTTGTTGATAGTTTTGGGGCTGGTCTTATTCTTACCTTTTATAGCTAACATATTTTATCAAGATGGTATAGGTGAAGTATTTATGATAGCTATTTTTATTTCATTAACCACAGGGCTTACAGCTGTGAAGGTGACTGATTTTAATGAATTATCTTTATCAACTGGGATGATAGTCTGTGGTTTAGGATGGATTGTAATCTCTATAGTGGGGGCATTGCCATTTTATTTGGCTCTAGATTATTCTTATTTGGATAGTTTTTTTGAGACTGTTAGTGGTTTTACTACGACTGGGATTACTGTTTTTAGTGGTTTATCACAGATGCCAGGTTCAATTTTAATCTGGCGAAGTTTAACCCAATGGCTAGGTGGTTTAGGAATTTTGACTTTCTTTTTAGTAGTTACTTTTCGTGGGCAATCAGGAATGTTTAGACTCTTTACTGCTGAGAGTCATAAGATGGATCAATCAAGGCCTACTCCAAATATTAATAAGAGTATACAGATTTTATGGGTGATTTATACTTTATTTACTGTATTGCAGATGGTTATTTTATACTTTCTAGGTTTATCTGTATTTGATGCTGTAAATCATAGTTTAACTACTTTATCTACGGGAGGTTTTTCTCCTTATGATGAAAGTATTGCTTATTTTAGCGAGGCTGGATATCAAAATTATATTTTAATTGAGTATGTCATTATTTTCTTTATGACTTTAGGTGGCATTAACTTTATGGTTCATTATAAAGTGTTAAAGGGAAAGATAAAGGAAATCTGGCAAAGTATTGAAATGAAGTATTTTTGGGGGTTGATACTTTCTGCTACTTTATTTATCTTAGTTAATCGCTATCTAGAGTTTGGGATTAGCTTTTATGAAATAGAGAGTAATATTCGTAAGACTTTATTTCAAGTTATCTCTATTTTAACTACCACTGGTTTTGGAACACAGGATATTGGTAGTCAGTTTTTCCCGCCTCTTGCTAGACAGATATTTATTTTATTTATGTTTATTGGAGGTTGTGTTGGTTCTACAGGAGGAGGATTTAAGGTTATTCGAGTAGTGATTTTAAAGAGGATGTTAGGTAGAGAGATAAAGAAGATAACTTATCCTAAGAATGCAGTCTTGCCAATAGTTATTGATGGGAATATTATTCCAGATAAAGAGTTATTTAGAGTAGTTTCTTTATTTGTTGGTTGGATATTGGTTATTATAGTTGGTGGAGGCTTAACGGCTTTATTCTCTGATTTGCCGGCTTGGAATTCCTTTTCTGGTATTTTTTCAGCGGTAGGAAATATTGGCCCGTCTTATATAAGTGTTGAAGAGATGCAAGGTTTATCAGATGTGATTAAGATTAAATATATTTTTGCTATGTTAGCAGGAAGGCTTGAAATTTTACCTTTATTTATTATCTTTTCTAAAAGAGCTTGGAGGGATTAGAAAATGTATATTATAATTGCTGGTGGTGGAGTAGTAGGACAGAATTTAGCTAAGGAGTTAGTCAAAGATCATGATGTAGTAGTAATTGATATAGATCAAGATATTTGTGAAAGAATATATTCTGAATATGGGGCTGTTAGTATTAATGGCAATGCGACTAATGTTAATGTATTAGAGGAAGCTGGAATTGAAAAATGTGATGTGGCAGTTGCAGTTACAGGAGATGATGCTAATAATTTAGCCTTTACTGTGTTGGCTAAAAATTATGATGTAGAACAGATTTTAGTCAGGATGAGAGAGCCAGGTTATGAGAGTGCTTATAAGTTAGCAGGTGCGACTAGTGTGGCTGGAGTTGTTGATATGATGGTAGAAGATTTTGTGCTTGATATTGAACAGCCTGATGTAAGAAAATTACTAACTTTAAGTGGTGGCAAAGCAGAGATTTCAATGATTACTATACCTGAAGATGCTATATGTGCTGGGAAGAAGATTTTTGATATAACTACTGATGAAAATTTTCCTGATGGCTGTTTATTAGCGGGTATTTTTGATGAAGAAGAAGATGAGTTAATTATTCCTGATGGTGCTTCTGAAGTACAAGAGTTAAATCAGGTCTTTTTAGTAGGAGCTGTTGATGTAATTACTAAAGCGGCCAACTTTTTAACTAGAACTGAATAATTTCATGCAATAACTTGATAGAGGATATTCGGATAAATCAAATTATGCTCTAAAGCTAAAGGAAAAAGGAACTAGGAATCAGGAATCAGTAAAACCTTAGATCAAAGTCAAGAACTATGTGGTTTTGAAGTGAAGGTTTTGATCTTTATGGTTTTGAACTTAACTGTCAACTGTCAACTGTCAACTGTCAACTGTCAACTGTCAACTATCAACTCTTTTGTGGGTGAGCATAAATATAATATATGTATAAACACTAATTTGCAGCCAAAATATTTTTAGGGGGGGGATGAGTTTATGAGTCAAGACAAAATGCAGATATTAAATATGTTAGAGGATGGAAAGATTGATACTGAAGAAGCAGAAAGGTTATTAGAGGCGCTTAAGGAAGTTGAAGTTGATGATTCTGTTGTTGAAGAGGGAGAGACGAAGTCATTAAAGATCTTAATCAGTGAAGATGGAGAAGAAAAGATTAATCTTGATCTACCTTTAGGGTTGGCCCGGGGATTGGTTGGTTTCATACCAGATGAGGCTAAAGAGAAGTTAGCTGAGGCAAATGTGAATTTAGAGAAGGTATTAGCCGGTAGTGATTTAAGCAAGGGCCAAGAGCTAGTAAGAATCGAAGATGGGGGAGATAAAGTCATTATTACAGTAGAGTAGTTGAAAGTTAGATTAAGAGCTGAAAGAATAAGACTGCAGCAATGGAGCTACTGATAATGATAAATAGATTGATTTTAAACCAGGCTAAAATAATAGCAACTAAACCACCAAAGATTGCTGAGCCAGTGCTATCAGTGGCGGATAGAATTTCTGGAAAAATTAAGGCACTTAAGATTGTATAAGGCATGAAATTTAAACTCCGTTTAATAAATGGAGATAATTCAAGGTCCTTAATTAAAGTCATTGGTAGCATTCTTGGTAAATATGTAACGATAGCCATAGCAATAATTATTAAATAAATATTATTCAATATCTGTCACCTCTTTAGGAAAAAGATAAGCACCTAAGCATGAAGCTATTATAGCAGCAATTATAAGTTGCCAACCTTGTGGTATTAATTTTAGCAAGCCTGGTCCCCAGTTAAGTATGCTATTTAATATCATAGCAACTAAGGAGATAATAACGATTCCTTTCGACTCTTTAAAGTTTGGAATTAAAAGCCCGATAAACATGGCGTATAAAGCTATTCCTAGACTGGATTGAACTATTTTTGGCAAACCTTGCTCAATAAAGACTCCTAAGGCAGTACCGCTAACCCAGGCTAAATAGGCAATTAGATTTAAGCCACTAATAAAGCCGGTAGTTAAATCTCTACTAGCAGTTAAAGAAGCAAGGCTAAATGTTTCATCTGTAACTCCAAAGGATATAATGGGCATTAATTTAGCTGGTATTTTATCACTCAGTCTCTGGGCCAAATAAGAACTCATTAAAAAATGCCTAGAGTTAACAATAAAGGTAGTGATTATTATCTGCCAAGGGCCAACCCCTGAAAGCAATAAATTAACAGCTATAAACTGGCTGGCCCCCGCAAAGACTAAGGCAGACATTAAGATGATTGCATGAGGAGTTATCTCAGCTGATCTAGCTAAGATACCAAAGGCAATAGCAATTGGGATATATCCTAATGCAATTGGTGATCCTTTTTTTAAACCATGGAAAAAGTCTGCTAGTTTAAACTGCATTATTTAAAAGCATCCTAACTGACAACTTTTGATTTTAATTCCTTCTTGGTTACATATCTGGCCTATTTTGCCGACTGCGATATCTAAATCTTCAGCTAGTTTAAAGGCTTGTTCGCATTTTAAGTATTTTTTCTCTCCCTTTTCTTCAGTTAAGTTTTCAATCTTTGCTAAGATTTCTTTGTTATCCATTAATAATCCCTCCACGATATAGTTTATAGTTTACAGTTGACAGTTGACAGTTGACAGTTGACAGTTGACAGTTGACAGTTGACAGTTAAAG
>LFFM01003405.1_pt1 | contig 10011 bp, 10 predicted proteins | sample 643131 | NCBI WGS metagenome assembly LFFM01 (sample SAMN03777445, study PRJNA286221) | soda lake metagenome | biome: soda lake; feature: Kulunda steppe; material: water; isolation source: sample Tc-Br brine of Tanatar trona crystallizer | place: Russia: Kulunda steppe | collected 2011-07 | reverse complement strand
TTTTATTATCCGGGACGTGTGGACTCGTTTTCGACCTTCCGCGGTGGCGGTGGATGTGGCTCGTTGTTGTGGACTACGGCGACGTCCGAGAGCGGCGGCGGTACCGCGTTATCGACGGAGTCAAATATAACAGGGGTTCGGTAGTTACCAGTAGCGTTATTGTGATTACGATCTTGAATGAATTCGGGGTCGCATGATCATCGGAGTGACAAAGGAATTGGATCCGGATGAGACTCGTGTCTCGCTCATTCCACCCGCGGCGGCCGACCTCATCGATGAGGGGTTCGACGTCTGTGTCGTTTCGGGCGCCGGTGACCGATCGGATTGGTCGGACACGGCGTATCGAGACGTCGGCTGTGAGGTGGTTGCGGACCGCGAGACGCTTTTCGATCGGGCGGATATCATCACACGAGTACGCGGACTGGGAGCAACCGCCGCGACTGACGTCGATCTGTACCGTGACGGACAGATCGTGGTTGGACTCCTCGGCCCGTACGAACTCGACGACGAACTGGCCGCGCTCGCGGACCGGGGAGTCACGGCGTTCGCTTTGGAGCTGATGCCGCGTATCAGCCGTGCACAAAGCATGGACGCGCTCTCCTCGATGTCCAGCATCGGCGGGTATAAAGCCGCCATCACGGCGGCGGAGCGCCTTCCGAAGATGTTTCCCCTCCAGATGACCGCTGCCGGGACCGTTCAGCCGGCGGAGGTCTTCGTCATCGGTGCCGGCGTCGCCGGGCTACAGGCCATCGCGACGGCCGAGCGGCTCGGTGCGTCGGTTCGGGCGTACGACATCAGACTGGAGGTTCGCGAGGAGGTCCGGAGTCTCGGTGCCGATTTCGTCGAACTCGACCTCGAAACCGAGGGATCGGGCGACGATGAGGGATACGCCCGGGAGATGGACGAGGAGTTCTATCGTCAGCAGCGAAAGGAACTCACGAGGGTCGTTGGCGACTCGGACGCCGTCATTACGACGGCCGCGATCCCCGGCAAACCCGCGCCCGAGTTGGTGACCGAAGAGATGGTTGACGGGATGGATCCGGGGTCCGTGATCGTCGATCTCTCGGCCGCGACCGGGGGCAACTGTGAACTCACGGAACCGAACGAAACGGTTGAACACGGCGGCGTCGAGATATACGGGCCGACGGACCTGCCGGCCTCGGTCCCCCACCACGCGAGCCAACTCTATTCGAACAACGTGCGGAACTTCATCCAGAACCTGTTCGTCGACGACGGGACGGCGATCGACGCCGACGACGAGATCGTCGACTCGACCATGCTCGCTCACGACGGCGAAGTTCGCTGGGTTCATCCGGCGGAGCACGACGACGACGGTGGCCCTGACGGAGACGAGACGGCGTCCGCCGAGGCTGACACGGAGGGCGAAACGGATGGGTGATCTCATCACCAACCTCACGCTGTTCGTTCTGGCCGCGTTTCTCGGCTACTCGGTCATCACCAAGATTCCAGCAACCCTTCACACGCCGCTCATGTCCGGCGCAAACGCCATCACCGGCATCACGCTCGTCGGCGCGGTCGTCGTTGCCGGCTCCGGCTCGACGACGTTTGCGACCGTGTTGGGGTTTTTCGCCGTCGTCATGGCGACCGTCAACGTCGTCGGCGGCTATCTGGTGAGTCATTTCATGCTCCAGGACTTCCAGGAGGGAGGTGGTAGCCGATGACGGATGGGGTACTCACCGAATCCCTGCTCCGACTCGTCTACCTGGCCTCGGCAATACTGTTCATCCAGGGACTTCGCGACATGACGCATCCGCGGACGGCCGTGCGTGGAAACCTCGTTTCGTCGGTCGGGATGCTGTTGGCGGTTGGCGTCACGGTGCTGTGGTTCGAGATCCTCTCGCCGGCCGTCCTGATCGGCGGCCTCCTCCTCGGGGGGCTCGTCGGGGCGGGACTCGCCGTGAAAGTCGAGATGACCCAGATGCCACAGCTCGTCGGCGTGTTCAACGGGTTCGGCGGCGGCGCATCCGCCATGGTGGCCGGCGCCGAGCTCGTTGAACGACAGGCGGTCGCGGGCGGAACCCTTCCAGTGGATATGACCGTCGCAGCCGTCGCGTCGGGGATCATCGGGTCGGTCACGCTGTTCGGCAGCATGATCGCCGCCGGTAAGCTTCACGGCGTGATGCCCGGATCCGCCATCCGATATACCGGCGAACACGCCGTCAAGGCGCTCGCGTTGGGGCTGTCGCTTTTGGCCGGCGTCTATCTGATCGTTCAGCCGGACGTCCTTGCAGCACAGCTCCAGGGGTGGTGGGTGCCCTCCTACTGGGTGCTCGTGATCGCCGCCTCGGCGCTCGGCGTGTTGCTCGTGATCCCGATCGGCGGCGCCGACATGCCGGTCATCATCGCGCTGTTGAACGCCTATTCCGGATTGGCGGCGGCCGGGACGGGATTCGTTTTGGACAACACCGCGCTCATCATCGCCGGCACGCTCGTCGGCGCGGCGGGACTGATCCTCACCGTGATCATGTGTGAGTCGATGAATCGGTCGCTCGCGAACGTGCTGTTCGGCGGCTTCGGCGAGGCGGCCTCCTCCGAGGGGATGGAGGACATCTACGAGGGCAACATCACCGAAACCTCGCCGGAGGAGCTCGACATGCTGCTCGAGACCGCCGACCGTGTCGTCATCGTCCCGGGATACGGGATGGCGGTTGCACAGGCACAACATGCGGTCGCCGAGCTGGCCGAGCTTTTGGACGAGGAGGACGTCGACGTCGAGTTCGGAATCCATCCGGTCGCGGGCCGCATGCCCGGACACATGAACGTGTTACTGGCCGAGGCGGACGTGCCGTACGATAAGATGAAGGAGCTTGAAGAGATCAACCCCACGTTCTCACGGACCGACATCGTCATCGTGACGGGTGCAAACGACGTCGTCAACCCCCGAGCCAACGAGGATGACTCGAGTCCGATCTCGGGGATGCCCGTGTTGAACGTCGGCGAAGCAGGCACCGTCATCGTCAACAAGCGAAGCCTAAGCCCGGGCTTTTCGGGCATCCCGAATCCACTCTTCGCTCAGGATAACACCTACATGTTGTTCGGCGACGGAAAGGAGACGATGCAGAACGTCGTCAACGAGTATAAGGAGTGAGATGACCGTACCGACCGGACGGACCGCTTCGTGGCTGATCTCGCCGCTTTGCGGTGTTTGATACTGCTCTCTCAACACGTGTTCGAGTTTTTCACACTCGTGCGTAGAAGATCCTCGCTCGGTTCTATTAATAACTATATCATTTAGAATACCAAGGATAAATAAGATATGGGATAATATTCACAACACGGGATGTCGATACACGCTTCGAACCAACGATCGAATCTGGACCGGCCGGCTCATCGGATCGGGTTTTTCCGCGAGAGCAGCGTCGGCAAAACGACGGTATCCACACTGGTTGCAGACCGGCTCTCGGAGCGGGGGCAGGTATCAGTGCTGGGAGATACCTCGGAAGTTCTCGAAAGTGGCCCAATGCACTCGCCCTCCACGAGTACCGGAGTAAGAATACGATGGACGATTCAGGACGCGAAAGCGGGCATCACATCGGTTGAAAGACCGGGCCCTGAAGTCGACACTGCGTGCGTCGTTGCGACACCTGACGGACTCGATTCTGTGTGGGCATACGAACGAACTGCGAATCGATCTGAAACGGATCTCTTTCTCATCGTGACACGGGTTACTGAAGCAAGTCGCGATCGAATCCGAGCGTGTGACGGACCTGAATTAGCCGAATACTTCCACGAGGACGAGGCGATCAGCACGGCGATGGCTGCTAATAGAGTTCCCTCTCTCGCGAACCGGACCGTTGAAGCGATCCTTGTAGAGGCGCTTCAGCCCGAACGGCTTGATCTCGCTGCCGCTCTCGATGCGCTCGAAACGAAACAGCGCTCGCTCGTCAATATCGAAGTTACTGAGGCAGCGACCGCTGCCGAGATCGGTCGGCGGTTGCGGTCTCTCGGACTCCGTGCTGCCTTTTTCAACTCTGACATCCTCCCACGACTGAAGTCGTGGGCTTTCGCCTCGAAACTCTGTAATTGCCAGTGCCATGACGGTCACGTCATCGCCCGGCTACCTCCGGGCGACCGGGGTACCAATGAAAGTATCGGAAAGAGTGGTGGAATCGAGGTGGCATAACGGATGAATACGACGCGACGAACGATCCTTCGCTCCGGTCTCGCCGCGGCCAGCGCTGGTGCCGTTGCTGGTTGTCTCTCCGTAGGGAATCCCTTGAGTGACGATGGAGACCGCTCCGGGTACACGGCATTTTTCACCATCCAAAACTGGGCCGAACACATCGCAGGAGACCGTTTCGAGTTCACGAACCCGGTGTCCGTCGGACAGATGGGACACGGCTGGAGCCCCGACGGAAACGTTGCTCGGGACATCGCCTCCACGAGCGCGTTCCTCTATCTCGACACGCCCGAGTTCTCGTGGGCACAGGACGTCGCCACCGAGCTGGAACAAGACTATGATGGCGTCGCAACGTACGATCTCCTTGACGGACTTGGTCCACATCTCATCGGCTTCGACTCCGGTTCCCTCCCCGATTTCGACCACGGCCGCGACTACCCACGAGAACGTCTTCGGCTCGACGAGTTCGACATCTACGATCTCCGCTCCGACGACCAGCTCGGATACTGGCACACCGACCACTGGCATGGCGGCGTCCCTGATATTCCGACTGAGACGACCGTCCCGGTTGGGCTCGTCATCGAAGATAATCAGGGCCGCGTAGTGCCGCTCGGTGACGGCGAACGATACCAAGTCGACGCTCGGATCGCCGATGATGAAGCCGGCCTCGTGGAGATAGCGTCCCACGGACGGCAAGTAGAATTCACCGGGATCGAGACCGGACGCACCGCAGTGGTTTTCGAAGTGCGTGATGAGGGTGAGGTCATTTACGATACGGCCGACGAGCCGGCCGCTTTCGAGGTCATCGAGGAGGGCGATACGGGTGCCTCAGAGTTCCATGACCCGCACGTCTGGGTCGACCCCGTCCTTGGTCAGGAGATGGTCCGTGGGATCCGCGACGGGTTAGTCGAGCTCGACCCTGAGAACGCCGACGCGTACGAGGAGAACACGACCACATACATCGCTCGGATGAACGAGGTCGATGAGGCGTTCGAGTCGCTCGCCGCCGATGCCGATCGTGATGTCGCCGTTCTTGCCGGCCATGACGCGTTTCAGTATCTCGAGCGACGGTACGACTTCGAGCTCCGGACGCCCGTCGGAATCTCCCCGGACGCTGCCGAGTCGTTCGAAGATATCGCCGGGCTCATCGACACCATCGAAGAACGCGACATCCATACCGTGCTGTACGATCCGTTTGAGGCACCCGATCCGGGCGTTGATATGCCACAGATGGTCGACGTGCTCTTCGAGAACACCGACGTAGAGAACGCCGAGCCGCTCACCCCAGTGGAGGGGACGACCGAGACGTGGCAGGAGAACGAGTGGGGGTGGGTCGAACAGATGGTGGAGATCAACCTCCCGTCGCTCCGGACCGCACTCGATGCGTGACGGGCCCGCGAAACACACTCGGCCCGGTGCCGTGACGCGGAGGGGGGTTCGTGGAGCCGGTCGACGACTCGAGAGACGTGCATCCAGTCGGTGCTCGCCTCACGCAGTTCGACTCGGAGCGGGCTACGCGCGAAAAGCGAACCACTCACCCCGACTGAGCCAGCGTCGTCGCGGGCTTCGCCGCGGTGATCCCGCCGCCAACGGTCAGTATCCCGATATCGGTCATCGTTGAGGTGTCCTGAGTCCTAGCCGAAGAGGAGGGTGCCGCCCCACGCGATGACGACCGCGAAGCCGACTGCGGCGACCGCTTGACGGGCCATCATCGTGGCTGCCCATCGCGGTGAGACCTCACGAGCAACGGTAAACGCCGTCACGAGGCAGGGCAGCAGGACCCCCGCGAGGTAGACGACCACGAGCACCTGCACCGGTGAGAGCGTGGCCGCCGTCGACGCGCCGTCGGCAGTCAGTAGGGCAATTCCGTCCTTCCGAATCGACGCGAGCACGAGCGTAAGCGCGGCATCCGCCGGGAGGTTGAACAGGGCCATCGACGGTCCAAGCACCGAGCCCATCGCGTCGATGACGCCGAGACGGTCGAGCGCGGCTGCAACGAAGGTGATCACGACGAAGATAGGGAGCGCCTTTACGAAGAACTCCCTGAGCGCGCTCCACGCCTCACGGGCGACCGCCTTCGGGGCGGGCCACTGAAGGAACGTTCGTCGATCGACCACCGTGGTCGACTCTCGGGCTTCGGCAGGAGCGATCAGCCCGATGTAGATGAACGTCGTCGCTGCCAACACGAACAGGTAAGGACCGACGAGCCAGCTCATTCCGACCGCCGCAAACACCGCAAGCGTCGCGGGGAACTGATACGAACAGGCCGAGCCGAAGGAGATCGCCGAGATGGTCGTACACCGAGTACAGTCCGAACACGAGCGAGTGTTGACCACTGCGGGGACGTTACAGCCGAAGCCCATCACGACCCGAATGAGATCCCGTCCCGAGAGACCGATTCGCCGCATCGCCGGGTGTAAGGAGACGGTCATCCGAGTCACGACACCCGTGTTCTTGTAGACGCCGAGAATCACTGCGAAAACGAGCATCGTCGGGCCGGCCCAGACGAACAGAAACGGTCCCATCGACAGCAGGCCGTACTCGTTCGTCAACAACACCGCGAGCGGCTCCGGAAGCCGCTCGGCACCTCCGACCAGCGGCTCGAAGGCGGCACCCACGATCGGATCGAGTTCACCGGCCAGCGTATTGGCGAACCAGACCGCAGCGCCGGCCGGAACCAACAGGAGCAGCAGGCTCGCTAGCGGACCGACGACGGGCCATTCGAGGATCGTTTTCGGGGGTTCGATCCGTCGACCGACCCGCGTGCGCGCAGCGTCAGAACAGCCCCGGCTGGGCCAATGCGTCCATGATACGTCCGTAGTCATCGGTCGACGTTCCGGAGCCAGCGGTCGGTGTCCCGCCGTCGACCACCGGTCGCTCGACGGTGCGAGCGTCGACCGGGACGACCGGCACGCCGATATCGGCACTCAGTTCTTCGAGTGCTCGACGCGTCCCGGTTCGCTCCTCGACTTTGTCCCAGTAAGTAACGACGACGGCTCCGAGGTGTGATTCGACGAGCGGCAAGAGGTCGTCGAGGTCGTCGTCGACGTCCGTCGCCGGAACGACGAGCAATGCCGTCTCGTCGTCGTCGACCTGCGCCAACGCGTCCCGGGTTCCCTCGGTGTCGGTATCGAGGACGATCCCGGGCGTATCGACGAACTCGAACTGGTCCGTCGTGTATCGCTCACTGCGGGTAGTGGTGCCGCGAAAGTTCCCGCTGGTCGGCCGGTCGCCCGTGAGCGAGGAGACGAGCTCGGATTTTCCGACGCTCTCTTTCCCGACGACTACGACGGTCTCTCTGTCGGGATCCCCCTCGGGTGGCGTGTCGGTCAACCGAGTTCGGGCCTCAGTCATGTTTTTCGAATCCGATGCCTGGGGGCCAATTCACGGAACGACTGCCGACGGAGCCGGATGTCGTACTTGCCCACGAGGCCTTGTTCGCGGCCGGTCACTCGGCAGACGTGTCGGTCGTTGTTGCTCGCGTCGGCGGGTCGATCGGTCTCACCAGCACCGTTCTGCGTATTTCCCGTCATGATTAGCAGTCACACATGTCGGGGTCACAGCAGGACAAGTCCTCGAGGAACATGTCCTTCTCACGGTACTCCTCGAGTGGAGCGCGGTCAATGCCGAGTCTGGCGGCGATCTCGTCAGCGACGACGGCGAAGCGCTGTCTGAATTTGTAGATGAAACAGAAGAGCTGGCCGTTGTGCGCGACCTGAGGACCGACCAGAAACATGCCGGGAGTGGTTGTTGATTCATCCCGCTCGGTCAGCTGCGGTCGCCCGTCGTCGAACGCGAAGTGCTCGTCTGCGGGGCCGAGTCCGCCTTCGAACCCCGTCGCCAGCACGGGTCGGTTTCGCGTCGCAAACGTCTCACCGTCAGTGCTGACGACCTCGAACGACTCGCTATCACTCTCGGCGTGTTCGACCCGTTCGACGCGGACGCCGTCTTCGAGCGCGATCGGCGCGTTCCGTCCGAACGCCTCGCGCAGCTGTTGGCTCGTGTACGGTGAGAGCACTTCGCTCGGGTCGGGCCCGCGGAGCCGCCACGGGCCTTCCTCGTCGAGAACCACTGTCTCTTGACCCGTGTCGGCGAGCGTGAGGGCTGCGTCGATCCCGCTCTCGTATCCGCCGATGATCACGACCGGGTCGTCGACACACTCGTCCGCAAAGGAACGCCACGACTCGACCCGGGAGTTGTGGACACACCGTTCCGCACCCGGGAATGGGTCGTCGTTCGGCTGCCCGAACTGCCCGGCTGCCCAGACGACGAAGCGGCTCCGAATCGGGCCAGCCGACGTGTGAAGAACGAACTCGTCGCCATGACACCGTATCGACTCCACATCGACACCGGTCCGCAAGGGGAGATCATAGAACTCGGTGACTCCTTCGAGGTACTCGGCGTATTCATCACCGCTCGGGTGTTCACTATTGAGCGCGAACGCTGGCGACGTGTCGGTGGTCACGGCGTTCAGGTCCCGACAGCCGAAACCGTTGCCCGGGAATGAGGGCGTAATAAACTGCATCTCGTCGGGCCACTGTCTGAACGACGCGCCGACCGCCTCTCGATCGAGAATCGCGTACGAATCGAGGCCGAGGTCGTTGAGGACGACGCCGATTCCGACGCCGGCAGCTCCAGCGCCAACGATCACCGCGTCAAGCGACTCGCACTTCCGGAGGTCTGTTGATGTCACTGTTAACAACGTCTACTTTTTGATAGCCAAATATAAATAATTTATACTATAAAGTTAATAACACATGAGTCGAGAGGCAGTCCCCGTCACAGTACTAACACCGGGACTCGTCCGCTAGTTTCCCGTGGTATGCGCGTGAATTTAGTTACGTAACAGCCCGAATTAATATTCTGAACCAACTTTTCTACCCCTTTTCTTAATAAGATTCTTGTGTATGTGGGCCTGAGTTGTTAATGTAATGTCGTACGCATGCACCAACTGCGATGCACAGTTTCAGAGCGCCGCCGGTGTGACCCAGCACGTCGCCTTACATCATAACCGATGTGCCATCTGTGACGAGGAGTTCGAAGAGACCGATTTGCTGCGAGAACACGTCCACGAGACTCACTGAGCGGCAACTCCCCCGTGCAGGACTGCTGGGACCTCGATCACGATACTGATTTTTCCGTGAACGGAGACATGAACACGTCCAAAACTCGCAGTTAGGGACGGACTGGTCGGAGTGATCCGGACCCGATTTGAAGCGATCGATCTGACGCCGATTCAGCCGACCAGTCCGGAGTTGGCCGCTGGACCCGTGTGAACTCTACCGCGTATCTTTCACCCGTTTCCGTTACGGCTAGTTCCGGTCCTCGGTGGGAGCAGTCACGAGTTTCCAATCCGCGGCTGCCGCGGCGTCCGCAGTCGATCGACACGTCCAACCGGATACCGTCTCCACCGCTTCGCTGGTTTCGTCGGTCCCGACGAATACGCATCGGTCCGTCCCGAAAGTGTCCCGGATGGTCGAGAGAGCTTCCGCCATGGAACGTGGTACGGACGAGAAGTCGTGACGATACCCACCCTCTCGAACTCGAGGTCGTTCAATGTACGATGGCTCCGACGAGGCGATTCCGACGAGACGGTTCCGACATAGTTTGTCCATGTGATGGCGTCGTCAGGTGCATGGTCGGGACGCTCAAGCCGCTCAAGTGCGTCCAACGAGGCAGCGAGCGTGAGATCGTTTGAAGCCACGTCAGGATCCCCCGTGAGCGCTTGTCGGGGGACCGCTCGTTGGCCTTCGACCGACCAACATACGGTATCATAAACGCGGCGAAACGGAACACACGCAGCGAGCTTCCGTGGCGCTGACCGCTGTGACGAGAGAGGCGTTCGTCAATTAATCTAGTTGGTGATGTTG
>LFFM01003403.1_pt1 | contig 10015 bp, 7 predicted proteins | sample 643131 | NCBI WGS metagenome assembly LFFM01 (sample SAMN03777445, study PRJNA286221) | soda lake metagenome | biome: soda lake; feature: Kulunda steppe; material: water; isolation source: sample Tc-Br brine of Tanatar trona crystallizer | place: Russia: Kulunda steppe | collected 2011-07 | reverse complement strand
GAAGACGAACTCGATGCCGAGTTCGTCGGCCCGTTTTTGCGTGAGTTTCGCGTGGTGAGAGCCGTAGTTGTCGGCCACGAGCAGAATCCGCCCGACTGGATTCTGCTCGCGGATCTCTTCAAGTGCCTCGACGATCGTTTCCTTGACCAACCGCTTTTTGAACGTGATCACGCTTTGGCCAGTGAGTGCGTAGAAGTCGATCGATCGCCATGGGAAGGTGACTAACGGCTTTTCGATATGGACCGTCCGGTCAAACGACCACATCTACTGGGAATTTTCGAACGGCTGTGGCCACGCTTCATCGAAAGAACCCAGATACGACGGGCTCATCACCACCAGCCTGGTGATCATCCTCGCCGAGCGCCTGGCCGAGGCGCTCGGCGAGAATCTCGTCTGCATCGTCGGGACGTCGCGGATCTATCGGCCGTGGTTTGGCGTAGTTCATCCCTGCTTCTCTAAGCTTCCGACTGAGATGATCTGGGTGATACGTGACATCGTAGCGGTCTTCAATAATCGAATGAATCTGTTTGGGCGTCCATGGTTGGCCCTCTTCGAGGACAGCACAGAGTTCGGCCCACTGTCGTGGGGTAAGCTTCGGCGGCCTGCCGCCGCCGAAGCGTGGGCGGAGTCCGTCAACTCCGTCATCATTCCATGCGCGTGCCCAGCGACGCGTCGTAGATCGGGAGATTCCGACGCGTCGACCTGCTTGCTCGCGCGTATCACCGTGATATAGATTCTTGACGAAACATAGCCGCCGGACGAGACGGGTCTCGTCCGCTGCTGTGCTGTTTTGATCGGTGATCAAGTTCCTCCTCAGACAGATGCCGCACTAACGATAGAGGACCGTGTTCGGTTATGGCGAGTCTTCACTGGAATTGCATAGCGTCGATATGGAGGTCCTCTAGGTCGATTTCAGCGTTGTTGGCGAGGTTCAGAGAAACCTCCTCGCCAAGTCGGTTGACGAGGAGGTTAAGGAGCTGGTCTTCGTGGATTTTACTGTCTGCTTGCTGCTGGTGTTTGGACACATCTTCAGCAAGCAGACGTTCTAACTAACCAGCTTTGTAAAGCACTGAGACTATCTCATAGGATTGTCGACATTCCTTCTAAACCAGCGGTAAGAAATAATGTTCCGTAATACAGAAATATTTTCAAATGAATCTATAATAGATTAAAGTAAATAGTTCATAATATCATATAATATAAACATGGAAGGGTTAGTACCAGGAGTATATGTACACAAATTACGGTTGTACATCTGTAAATCTTGAACGGCTTAATGCAATATATCACTTAGGGGACTAAGGTATCGATCTTATTTTCTATATTGTGAAATCGCAAGTTTCGACTCCTATCTATTGACCCTGAAACCGAAAGTTGAGTTCGAGTTCATTACTCACTCCAAGTAAAAGGTCTGGAATCTCCTGGTTAAATACTTGACCTTTGATCCGGTTGATGGGTCCAGAGATACACAATGCACCTATCGCACTGCCACTTGCGTTGTTAATCGGAACTGCAACCGCTCGAACTCCGTTGATATTTTCTTGGTCGTTGACTGCATATCCTTGTTGCCTTACTTTCACAATTTCTTTGTGCAGATCTTTTTTATCTGTAATTGTCTCTGGAGTAACCCGGGGTAGGCCACGATGGGTACAGAACTCCTCAATTTTAGTATCAGACCATGTCGATAGTATTGCTTTTCCACCTGCTGTGGAGTGGAGGTGTTCAACTGCACCCTCTTCAGTATCCAATTGAATTCCATTACCTCCTGCTTTTTGAAATACATATACCGCCCGATGATGTTCCTCAATAAGAAACTGGACCAGTTCAGCTGTTTCATTTGCTAGTTGATCTACTTTTTTTTGTATCATTGAATATGCGTCGTCACGGCGGTAAACTGCACCCGCAAAATCAATAAATCGACCAGAGATGTGGTATGTGTTTTTATTCCGGGTTAGTAATTCACTTTCTGTAAGGGTATTTAAATATCTATACGTAGTACTTTTAGGTAGATCCAACTCGTTAGCTAATGGGGTCAATCGCAGTCCATCATTTTCTTTTAATATATTGAGTATTTCTACTGCTGTTTTGACCGACTTAATTTCGTTTTTTGTTTTGTCCGCCATTGCAACTACAAACATACTGCATAGACATCAATATTCCGGATAGTGAAACATTCACGGAAGCATTCCGTATCTTTCAGCCCATAGTAAATTACCATGTGGTACTGAATTTACTTAGTTCACAGCACGGCTGATGTTGTAGACGACACATCAACACGGTTTCACGGAATTAACTATACTTAGATCGCACACTCGAACCGCCGTCGAGCACACGCCTTACCATTGAAGAAACAGTCTCAGACAACGATCGTAGGTCGTAGAGTTTTCCATCGATCGCGCACATAACATGCGAATCGATAGAAGCACCCACCATGCTTGGTTTGCTATCTTGAGTCCTCTTATCAACTTGTCCCGTGATTGATACCAATGGGCGCTCCTCTTAGCGGCGGGGTTAGAAAATGAGCACCGAATATAATTACGACTCATCATAGCGTAACCAGATGCCTCATTGACTGCACGGAGAGGCGCAGTAACACTCGTCAGACTACTATTTTTATAGTATTAAACGACTTTAATAGTGTTGAATAAGAAGTGGCGGCTGTCTTTTGATTATCAATCTACCCATTATTTGTGACGTCTAACTCAACAGGTAGAGCGCTTTGCGGTAGACTTCTACAAATGAAACCCCAGATGTTACAACAAAAAACAGCGTAGACAAGAATCCGATATCATCCTACAGGACGGTAGGTTTTCCTTGGCCACAACCTGTATTTTCAGCCATCATCAACCTTCTCGGTGAAACAGGAGAATGTAGAAAAGAACCATCGGCTGTTCCCGCTGCAGCTCTCCAGTTGTAACGCGACGCAGGCTGGCGGCTTACCAAATTCAGTCCTATTAGACACGTGCCGTCTTGCATGGGGGCGATAATCAAGAAGGTTTATCATACTTGGCTACAAAACTGAGAATATGGGTAAAAAACTAAAAAATGATGTTGTGGTTGTAACTGGTGCTGGTCGAAATATTGGACGATCAATCGCTGAATTATTTGCTGAAGAAGGTGCAAAAGTAGCAGTGACAGATATTCATGAGCAAAACGCCAAAGAAGTCTCCGATGGAATTAATGCTGCAGGTGGGACCGCAATTTCCATCCGAACAGACGTTTCGGACGAAGAGGAAATTGAAAATATGGTTAACGAAGTCGAAGAGACGTTCGGTAGGATTGACATTCTGGTGAACAATGCCGCAGTCAAAGAAAGGTGTGAATTCTTTGAGATGGATAGATCGCTTTTTGAAGATGTTCTTTCGGTGAACACGACCGGCCTATTTCTTGTGACTCAAGCAGTATCTAAATCAATGAAAGAAAATGGCGGTGGGAAAATCGTCAATATTGCGTCCACATCAGGGCACAACGCTGAACCAGATTCGGTAGCGTATGGGACCTCAAAAGGAGCAGTATTCAATTTCACTCGCTCTGTCGCAATGGCCCTGGTTGATTATGACATTAGAGTAAATACATTGACTCCAGGTCGTACTGGACAACCAACAATGCCTTTTAACCTCGACTCATTAGATGAAGATGAAGAATTCAAAAAACAGATTGAGGAGGAAGACAAAAAGATTGCTCAGAAGACACCGTTAGGACGACTTGGTGATCCAATAGACCAAGCAAAAGCTGCTCTATTTTTAGTTTCCGATGACAGTTCTTTTGTGACCGGAACTGAGTTACGGGTAACCGGTGGCAGAGATTGTATTTAACTAACAGTTCATACTAACATAGTATAGTTTCTAACCTCCTCAACAAGAGTTCGATACGGTTCCTAATTGGGTTGATCGTAGCAATAGCGGTATTAAAGTGTTTGAGCCAGTGCCAGGTGCTGAGATGCTAAAAATTTCGGAACAGGCTTGTTACTTAAACTCTCATATATAGAGTGCCCAAAAACAAGAATACCCCTACAAAGAGCAGTTTCGCTAACAGAATATCATACAACTGACGAATCTTCGAACACGCATTCCTAAAGCCGTACATTCTGTTGTCTTATTTCTAAGAGTATCAGTAACAATAGCTTAGCTGTTATGTCGCAAATTTAGTTCCAATTAGGAATTTCTCGCTTGATAAAGGAACCAGTTCCTGGTTGAGCGATAAGATTACCCTGGTCAGCTACGAGTGTCCCACGTACGAACGTTTTTTCGACCTTACCAGTAACTTCCTTCCCTTCATAGATTGAGAAATCGGCATTGGAGGCGTTCTCTGAAGAGGCAATTTCGTAGGTCGTATTCGGATCAAATATTACAATGTCTGCATCATTTCCGGGCTCAATTGATCCCTTATTTTTCAGTCCGAACGTATTCGCAGGATTAGTAGACAGAAGTTGAACTAACTGTGGGTATGTATAATCTCTATTGTGTATTGCCTCATCATGAAAAACAGATAGACTTACCTGTAAGCTATTAGCTCCAAAGGGGCTATCCCACCAGTTGTCTACTTCTTTTGATTCCACATGATAGGCGGAATGATCAGTAGATACAACACTGAGTGCTCCATCATGTAGGTGTTGATGTATCGATTCAACATCTTCTTGGCTTCTAATTGGGGGCGATATCTGAGGGTAACTCCCGAGTCTACTATATACTTCTTCAGTGAGTGTCGTATAATGAGTACACGTCTCAGCTCTTATTTGTGATCCGTCGATCTGATGGGTTTGAATTGTGTCCGCAGCTTGTTTTGATGTTGTATGTACACCGTAGTACTTAACGCCGTTATTTTTTGCTATCCTGATTGCTGTATCAGCTGCAATTGCTTCTGCATAATCAGGCCTTGATTGCGGATAGTATGTTGCAGTGTTCTTTCCCTCTTTTTTAAGAGTTTGAGCTAACCGATCACAGATAGCAGGGTCTTCTGTGTGTACTGCGGCGACAGCATCCAGTTCTGCGATTCGATCGAAAGCGAGGTTAAGAAATCCAGTATCGACACCAACAGGAGAACTCGACATGAACATTTTAAATGAGGTAACACCGAGGTCAATTGCTGGAGCTATTTCATCAAGCGTGTCCGTATTTTCCCTACTTAACACACCATGGAGACTATAATCAACGTATGAGTTTTTGCCCTTTGATATTTTGTTTTTGATTCCGTCTTTTAATGTTCTGCTGCCCTGTAGTCTCCGATCACCTCCTTGCCATGCAAAATCAATTATCGTAGTTACCCCGCCTAAGGCCGCCGCTGCGGTCTCTGAACTATATGTCCCTGCTCTATTTTCTGGAACTTCATCTATGTGTACGTGCGGGTCAACAACTCCTGGCATCACAATTTTTTCTGCGGCATCAATTTCGGTCTCTGCATCCGGTAACTGCTCATATTTTCCGACGGCAACAATTTTTTTGTTGTTAATTGCAATTGAATCTCTAGTTACCTTCCCACTTCTAATTACTTTTCCATTAGTAATTACAGTATCAACGGTCATTTGCATACACACGTCTGTTCGCAATAGTGTTAATTCTTCTCATACACGAGTTGCTGACACTACTTAATTCGTGACCCGCCATCAATACTAATATTTTCTCCATGAATATACCTACCCTCGTCACTTGCTAATAGTACAGCAGTCGCCGAAACATCTCTGGGTTTACCCACAAACGATGTTAACAGCCCTGAAAGAAGTCGGTCCTTTTTTTCTTTGCTGTCAACCCGCGTCATGTTTGATTTGATTGGCCCCGGACAGATTGCATTGACTGTAATGCCCTCAGGACCGTAGTCGAGTGCCATCTGTCTGGTGAGATTTGAGACGGCTCCCTTTGATGAAGCGTATGCCGCTTTCTCCGGTGCGGCCCCACCCAACAAACCACGTTGGGAAGAGATATTTATTATTCGACCATAACTGCTATTCTTGAGATGTGGTATTGCGGCTTTTGAGCAGCGGTAGATTGAATCCAGATTTACACTGTGTACACGCTTCCACTCTTTTTCAGCCACCTTATGTACTGAATTAGAACTTGAAACTCCTGCGTTATTAACCAAAATATCCAGAGAGCCATATTCAGTTATCGCAGTTTCAACCATCTCATATATATCTTTTTTATTCGTAACATCTGTCTCCGTGTAGATCGCATCATCACCATTTTCTTGAATTACCTCGGTTGTCGTTCGGTCATAATCTAATTGGGATGATTCATTTCGAGATGCAAGAACGACTTTTGCACCCTGTTTAGCAAAGTCGATGGAGATACGTCGACCGATACCAGAACTACTACCAGTAACAACTGCTACTCTTCCTTTTAATTTCATTACTACAAATAGATTTGTTACAGAGGATAAGTAACTTTTGTTGAACGCAATCGAGCAATTCGAAACCGTCATAAAAATAATCTTATAACACAGTACGGCATTATATTTCCAGCGTATAATTGAACAAGTCCTATGCTTAAACACAGTGCAGATAGCATGTTCGTTATTCAGATAGGCATCAATTACGACTAGTTCGTTTCTCAAGCCACTCAAATAGACAGACCATTTCTATAGACGTTCATAAAAGGTATAAACATTGAATGTAAAAGGGTACACTGTACCACCGTACAAACAAACAATGACCGAACAAAGCCCAGATATATTAGTTCTTCGTCAAGGAGAAGAACGATTATCAATGAAAGATTATCAACAAGAGATCCAGAAACGTCTTCCAAACTATAACGTACAGTTTGGGGCCACCCCAGACAAGGAACGTATACTCGCAGAAGGAGCACAAATAATAACCGGCGGTTCGCTCCGAGACGATATCCTCGAGGCCGCTCCCTCTCTACGGCTGTTTGCCGGAACAACGTCAGGATATACCCATCTCCCACTTGAGAAATTACGAGAAAAAAACATTGCAGCAACGAACGCATCGGGAACAGCTGCACCAGGAATTGCTGAACAGGCAATCGGAAATATGCTCGTGTTTTCGCGAAATATTCACAAAGGTTGGCTTCAAAAGCAGACAAATCAGTGGAGCCACTATCAAGCATCTGAGCTGCAAGGTTCTACGGTTACTGTTATTGGACTTGGATCGATCGGGTTAGCAGTTGCTCGTCGACTCCAAGGGTTTGGTGTCGACACAATCGGAATTCGATACACCCCGAGCAAAGGCGGTCCAACAGATGAAGTATATGGGTTTGACAAACAAAGTATCCATTCTTCACTTGCTCGCTCCCAATATGTTGTTATTTCGTGCCCATTATCAGAGACAACCAAGGGCCTCCTTAGTGAGGACGAATTCGATACTCTCCCACCAGAAGCCGTTGTAATCAACATGGCCAGGGGCGGAATAATCAAGACAGATCAGCTGGCGGAAGCAATACAAACAGGAAAAATACGAGGCGCAGCGCTAGATGTAACTGACCCTGAACCGTTACCCAACGACCACCCCCTGTGGTCTCTGGACGATGTGTTGATCACGCCACATATGGCGGGCCATACTCCGTATCATTGGGAACGATTAGCAGATATACTTGAGAACAATGTCCGAACAGTCGAAGAGACAGGAGAGTATACCGGACTCGAGAATCAAATCGTAGAACCCAGTGGATAATATATTGTAGTTACTATTAGAAAATGTAACAGAATAGCCATCAGTAAAAATAAAATTGTACCTCGTTGATTTTGTTCTCAAAACCAGTTGTTTCACATGTTTTATATCCCTGTGACTCTACGTGTTGCGTATGGAACTTGAAATAAGTGGAAATACGGCATTAGTGACGGCTTCTAGTAGCGGACTTGGAAAAGCGTCTGCAACAGAACTTGCTCGAGAAGGAGTCAATGTTGTGATCAATGGTCGTGACAAGGGCCGACTCGAAAAAGCTGCCAAAGAGATTCGGGAGGTCGCTACTGGAACGGTAGTGACACAACAAGGAGATTTGACCACAAAAGAGGACGTAGAGCAGTTGGTTAATCGAACTGTTGAAGAGTTTGGGACAATCGACCACTTAGTACTATCTGCAGGTGGACCTCCAAGTGGCCCGTTCCTTGAGACAACTGATGAGGAATGGTTGGATGCTTACGACCTTCTTGTAATGAGTGTGGTTCGAACAGTACGCATGGCCGCACCACACCTCAGAGATGGAGAGACAACAGGAACAATTGTGACAATTACGTCTAGAAGTGTGAAGGAAGCAATAGATTCGCTCGTCTTATCAAACGCCGTTCGGATGAGCGTGATTGGATTAGAAAAGACCATTTCAAAAGAACTTGCGCCGGACGTACGGGCAAATGCTGTCCTACCAGGACCCCATGAAACTGCGCGTATTCGAGAATTAATCGAACAAGGTGTAGAACGAGGAGAATATAGTTCCTATGAAGATGGGTTAGCTGAGCGTGGCAAGGGGAATCCACGCGGTCAGATCGGTGAGCCAAAAAAGTTTGGAAAGACCGTAACATTCCTATGTTCACCATGTTCGGATCATATTAACGGGACAGCACTACCAATTGACGGTGGTGCGGGTAGTTCAAATTTGTAATCAGATCTGGTAATTCACCAGAGAGCGGTTGTACCGTTTATCAACCGCAGAACAAGCCGAAAAGTCGGGGACACCTTCTGTCCAAGCGTTTCGCTTCACTGGAAGGCATATTGTTGGATAAAATGGTAGTAATCTCAGAGGCGACATTGCGTAAGCGTCAGATCATGTAGAAAGAACCGGACGGTTTTTGACTACAAAAAGACGAGCTATCATTGTAGTCTCCGGGGAAATTCAGCCGTCAGAAAGTCGAAACCACTGTTCTTGTTGGTACGGTCTCTCAGGCTGTCCTCACCGATCACTTTACAACCACGCAATTACGTCCAGACTCAGTACCTCACAAATCAGTCTCAGCTAACTGGCGCTGAAGTGTGATTTGCCGACGAACCAGAGCCGGATCTGTTCTCCGGCGCTCTACCCAATGATAAGAGACGGGAGGCTGTCGCAGTCGGCGGCTGATCGCCGCCGACTGCGACGGTGTTGCCACTGGTCGATAGGGCGTCCTCGGTCGGCGGTTACCGGTGGAACCGATCATCCGGAGGCCGATTCGAGGGGACGGCCCGACGCACCGCAAGGGCCGTCCACGCTGCCCGAGTCACCATGTCGACGAATTCTTCGAACGGCCACCACCAGAGGCGACGCCCGCCTCGACGGGGCGTCGCCACATACTCCCAGTGCAAGTACCGCCAGACGTTCTGAATCAGCAGGCTGAGTACGACGAACAACAGCCGTCTCGTGGGATCTTGCGTCGTCGTCGAGATAATTGTTGACTCGGAGAGCCGGTAGCTCGCTTCGATCCCGAACCGTTTGCTGTAGTGGGATCGGGCCTGGCGTGGTTCATCGACGAACGGCGCGTCGACGGCATAGCCGTGACGCGCCACTCCGTGCTCATCGTATCGACCATTCTTGTAGGTACAGTCGATCATTACTGGAAATTCGACAGTCCATTCGTTCTCGCCGTAAGATGTCGTGAGATCGTGAGTGATCTCACGACTCCAACCGGTGCTGAGTTCGTTCTTGATCTTGCTACCCCACTTGATCACCGGGACGATGTACGCGAAATTGTGCGCCTGGAGCAGCGTGAGACACTTCCCGTCGTAGAAGCCGCTGTCGAGATAAACCGCTTTGACGTCGAAGTCGACGTTTTCGAGCAGTCCAAGAAACTCAGCGAGAACGTCGCTGGCGGTGTCGCCGTCGCTGAGACGGCGCACCGCCAAGGTGTATCGCTTGTTGTTCACGCGTGCGTAGAGTGTGGCGTAGGCGTGGAATGCGGTGGTTCCTGCTTTGGCTTCGCTGTAGTAGAGGCCGTCTGTCTCGTCTTCATCACCGTAGTAGGGCCGCAGGTGGAGGTCAGCGACGACCTCCACCTGCTGGGGGAGCGTTTCGAGGACATCTTGCTGAAGAAGCGTGTTCCCGGTTGATTCGACAGTTTCGAGGTCGAACTTGGTGCGTAGGTGATAGAGAACGTCGTT
>LFFM01003402.1_pt1 | contig 10017 bp, 9 predicted proteins | sample 643131 | NCBI WGS metagenome assembly LFFM01 (sample SAMN03777445, study PRJNA286221) | soda lake metagenome | biome: soda lake; feature: Kulunda steppe; material: water; isolation source: sample Tc-Br brine of Tanatar trona crystallizer | place: Russia: Kulunda steppe | collected 2011-07 | reverse complement strand
CGTACGTCCCGTTATCGGTCGCGACTCCCTCGACCGCACCGCCGTCGGTTATGACCGATTCGACGGCGACGCCGGTCTCGACGTCGGCTCCTCGACGCTCGGCGTCCTCCTTCAACGCGACCGTGTACGTATACGGGTCCACCCAGCCGGTGTCGCGGTACTCGACGACACCGCAGACCCCCGAGAAATCGAACTGCGGGTACCGATCCGCCGCCTCGCCCGCGTCGATAAACGAAACGGGGAACCCCTCGCCAGCGAGTCGCCGTGCCTTCTCTCGGGCCTCTCGTTCGTGTTCGGGCAGTCTGAGCTCGATCCGTTGCCGTTCGTTGAACTCGAACTGTCCCGTCCCGTCGAACGCTCTTATATATCGGTTCGCGTGTCTCGCCACCGCCGGGAGATCCGAATAGAACAGGGTCGGAGCGATGAGCCCCGCCGCCAACCCGGAGGCCTTTCCGGCTACTTGTCCCTCGTCCAGTAGTACGACGTCCCGATCGACGGCCAGCTCTCGTGCGGCCGCACATCCCGCGACGCCTGCTCCGACGACGATCGTATCGTACTGTCGGTCCACATCCGCCATATCGCCGCTTTCCGGTCCTCCATGTATAAATATGTCTCTCCACCGGATCTGTCACCGACCGTTCGGTTCGCATCGGTCGGATGGCATATATAAATTATAATTGTCACTTGGCGTTTCTTGTCGTAATATTATAATACTCCGAAAGGAACGCCCGCGACCGAAGTCGCACGAGACGTCACCGCGTCGCTTTCTTCCACTCCCGCAGTCCGACGACGGTTCCGTCGATCGTCTCTCTGTCTGCCTCCGTCGCCGCCCACCAGAACATCGGCGCGATGTCGACCGGCTTTCGGCCCCCCTCTCTCCCCGTCAACTCGGTTTCGAGCTGTCCGAGATCGAGGACGGCCGTCGGCGTCCCCGAGTCGGCGGCGAACTGACGGGCGACCGCCTCGGCGCCGGCTTTCGAGACGGCGTAGGCGCCGTAGCCGGCCATCGCCTCCCGGGCGATCCGACCGGAGGGGACGAAGCCGCGGGCGTTCGCCGAGAGGTGCGGTTCCGCTTCCCGGAACGCCGAGAACACGCCGCGGACGTTGGTCCGGAGCGTGTCGTCGAACGCCGAGTACGACTCGGACGCAAGCGACGTTTCCCCCGATGGGCCGTGATAGACGCCGGCGTTCGCGACGACACAGTCGATCGACCCCGTTTCGCCGGCCCGAGCGGCGGTCTCCATCAGTCGTTCGACGTCGAACTCGTCGCGGACGTCCGCCCGCATCGGCGTTATCGATCCCCCGATACCGTCGTTCTCGGCGGCGACCGCCTCGATCCCGTCGCCGTCGCGGGCACACGCCACGACGTGGACGCCGTGTTCGGCGAACAGTTCGGTGACCGCCCTCCCGACGCCGCGTGACCCGCCTGTCACGACTGCTGTATCCATGTCCGGTGTACGGGCGGCACGAGTATGATCGTTTCCCCGTGGTATCCTCCTCCACACACGTTTTAATGAGGCGTCCACCCGTAGCTACCGGTATGCCTCGCTCCCCATCCGCCGTGGTCGTCGGTTCGGGCTTCGGCGGTCTGTCGACGGCCTGCTATCTCGCCGACGCCGGACTCGACGTGACGGTACTCGAAAAGAACGAGCAGTTCGGCGGTCGCGCCTCGGTGCTCGAGGCCGATGGGTTCCGCTTCGATATGGGGCCGTCGTGGTATCTGATGCCCGACGTCTTCGAGCGGTTCTTCGGTCACTTCGGCCACGAGCCCTCCGATTTCTACGACCTCGAACCGCTCGATCCCCACTACCGGATCTTCTTCAAGGACGGAGACCGGATCGACGTCACCGGCGACCGGAGCGAAATGCGGACCCTGTTCGAATCCTACGAAACCGGCGCCGGAGAAGCGCTCGATTCGTATCTCGACACCTCGAAGGAGCATTACGGCGTCGCGATGGACAAGTTCGTCTACGAGGATCGATCCCGGCTTCGCGACTGGATCGACCTCGACGTCATGCGGGCCGCGCCGGTCGGCCTCCAGTTGCTCGGGACGATGGACGACTACGTCGCCGACTACTTCGAGAACCCGAAGCTCCGCCAGATCATGCAGTACACGCTCGTATTTCTGGGCGGGGCGCCGCACAACACGCCCGCGATATACAACATGATGAGCCACGTCGATTTCAACCTCGGCGTCTACTACCCCGAGAACGGTCTCTCGAGCGTGGTCGACGCCTGTGTCGAGTTGGGGGAGGAACTCGGCGCCGAGTACGTGGCCGACGCCGAGGTGAGCGAGATCGTCAACCGACGCGACGGCTTCACCGTCGAATCGGCCGCCGGCGATTTCGACGCCGACTACGTCGTCAGCAACGCCGACTACGCCCACACCGAACAGGAACTGCTGCCCGAACACGAACGGCAGTACGACGCCGACTACTGGGACTCCCGTACGTACTCCCCGTCTGCCTTCCTTCTGTATCTCGGCGTCGAGGGCGACGTCGAGCCGCTCGAACACCACACGCTCGTGTTGCCGACCGACTGGGATCGGCATTTCCGGCAGATATTCGACGATCCGGCCTGGCCGGAGGATCCCGCCTACTACCTCTGTGTGCCATCGAAGACGGACGACAGCGTCGCTCCGGAGGGCCACTCGAACCTATTTGCGCTCGTGCCGATCGCCCCCGGCCTCGATGACACCGAGGAGGTCCGGACGTGGTATCGAGATCTCGTTCTCGACGACATCGCCGAACACACTGACGTCGAGCTCCGGGACCGGATCGTCTTCGAGGAGACGTTCTCTGTCACGGAGTTCACCGAGCGGTACAACAGCATGCAAGGAACGGCCCTCGGTCTCGCTCACACGCTCCGACAGACCGCGCTGTTCCGACCGCCGCATCGATCGAGCGCCTGTCCCGGACTCTACTTCACTGGCTCGTACACCACCCCCGGGATCGGCGTGCCGATGTGTCTGATAAGCGGTGAACACACCGCCGCGACGTTGCTTGACGACACAGCATGAGCGATCTCGCCCCGACCCGACTCGTCCCGAGCGACGACACCACGGCGGGGTATCTCCTGCGCCTCTCGCGCCCCCGATTCTGGCTGTATCTGGCCGGTCCCGTCGTCGTCGGGGTCGCCTACGCCGCCGAAGGCTCCGCGGAGCTTTTCGCCCCGATCGCACTCGCGCTTTTCGCGTACTTCCTCGTGCCCGCCAACGTCTTTCTCTACGGTGTCAACGACGTCTTCGACGCCGATATCGACGTCGAGAACCCGAAAAAGGAGGGTCGAGAGATCCGGTATCGCGGCGATCGGCTCGTCCCCGCTCTCGTCGCGGTTTCCGGACTGATCGGACTTAGCTTCCTTCCGTTCTTGCCGATGTCCGGTGCCCTCGCGATGGTCGTCTTCCTCTTTCTGGCGGTCGAGTACAGTGCCCCACCCTTGCGGTTCAAAACGACGCCCTTTGTCGATTCGGTTTCCAACGGCCTGTACGTGCTGCCGGGGGTCATCGCGTACGCGGCTCTCGCCGGGGGAGCGCCGCCGCTCGCCGCCGTCGTCGGCGGCTGGCTGTGGGCGATGGGGATGCACACCTTCTCGGCGATCCCGGATATCGAACCCGACCGGGCCGCCGGCATCGAGACGACCGCCACGTGGCTCGGGACGGCCCGAACGTACGTCTACTGCGGTGGCTGTTGGCTCGCAGCCGCCGTCGTCTTCGGAACCGTCCACTCGTTCTTTTTCGTCGTACTCGCGATCTATCCCGTTTTCGTTTCGGTTCTCGTCCTGACTGACATTCCGACCGACCGCGCCTACTGGTGGTTTCCGGCGCTCAACACCCTCGTCGGAGCAGTTCTGACGCTCGCCGCACTGTGGGTGATGCTGCATGGCTAGTGTCGAACTACCCGCCCGGCGCCGCCTCGAGAGAAGCCTCGACGAGATCGTGGAGGAAAACCGGTTTACGATCGCCGTCGTCTTCCCCGCAGTCGGTGCGGTCACACTTCTGGCTTCGGCCGAGGCGCTGCTTCCCGGCCCGCTGAATTTCAACCCCTACTTCCTCCTTTTCGGCGTCGCGGTGATGCGGCTGCCGCTCATCGCCGGGATCGCCCCGCTCGTCACACGGCGGGCGGCCGCCGGACTGGCCGTCCTCTGTGGGTACACCTACGCCATCGAGTTCATCGGCGTCTTCACCGGCTATCCGTACGGACCGTTCGCCTACGGCGTCAACCTCGGACCGATGCTCGCGGGCCACGTTCCAGCCGCCTTGCCGCTTTTCTTCCTCCCGCTCGTCGTCAACGCGTACCTGCTGTGCCTGCTTTTGCTCGGTCCCTCCGCACGGCGGGCGCTCGTCCGCGTTCCGGTCGTTATCGTCGCCGTCGTCGGCATGGACTTCGCCCTCGACCCGGCGGCCGTCTCGCTCGGCTTTTGGGCCTACGACGCCGGCGGGGTCTACTACGGCGTCCCCTGGACGAACTACGCCGGCTGGGTCCTCTCGGCGACCGTCGCCGTGACCGTCCTCGATTCGTCCTTCGATCGCGAGGCGATCCTGACGCGGCTCGAGGACTGCGGGTTCATGCTCGACGATCTGGTCAGTTTCGTCATCCTCTGGGGTGTCGTCAACGCGTATTTCGGTAACTGGATGCCGGCGGCGCTCGCGGCCGCGTTCGGCTACGGGCTGTGGCGAACCGATCGGTTCGACTTTCCGGAGCGGTAGAACAAAAAACGGCTGTCGGCTAACTCGTCGGCAGCGGATCGCCGGGGCGGGTCCTCGGCGTCCGATCCTCCTCGACCATGGGCACCTCGCTCACCTTCGCGAAGACGGCCTCAGGGTCGCTGTTCCACGCCCAGTAGAGCCGCGTCTTCGCCACCAGCGCGACTTTCCGGAGCGTTCCGAGCGAGGGCGTTTCGGTAACCGTATCGTTGCCCCGGTTCCGGATGAGCCGGTGATGGTCGGCATAGAGGACGGCCGCCGTCAGGACCGGGAGCTGACAGTCTCTCGGCAAGTATTTGATACCCGAAACCCCGTCGCGGTACAGTCCCTCGGCGCGTTTCAGCTCCCGCTCGATCGCGGCGCCGATCTCGTCGGTGAAACGCTGCTCTTCGATGTCCGCCGGTTCGGCGCCACAGGCGTCAAGCGTCGATTGCGGGAGGTAGATCCGGTCCCTGTCGGCGATGTCCTCACCGACGTCCCGAAGGAAGTTGGTCAACTGAAAAGCCTCGCCGAGCCGCCGTGCTTTCGGCAGCGCCGTCTCCGTGTCGTCCGTCTCCATGATGATGGTCATCATGACGCCGACGGCGGCTGCCGACCCGCGCATGTACGACTCAAGCTCCCCGTACGTCTCGTAGCGAGACTTCTCGATATCGGTCCGCATCGCGTCGACAAACACTTCGATCTCCTCGTCGGGGATCCCGTACCGTTCGCGGACCTCCGAGAAGGCGGCCAAAACCGGATCGTCGGCCGGCTCCCGACCGAGGGCGGCCGCTTCGATCTCGAGGAGCCGCTCGTGTTGTTCCGCGGGCGACAGGCCGTTCGGGTTATCGACGACCTCGTCGGCGATCCGGAAGAAGGCATACAGCACGTACGTCGGGCGGCGCACACGTTCGGGCAGCAGCCTGGTCGCATAGTAAAAGGTCTTCCCAGTCTGCCGGTGTATCGATTTACTTTCCGCAAGCTGGGTCGGATCGACCATTTGCCAACTCGATATAGGGCCGGCCGCGTCTTATGTGTTTGTGCCCCGGTAGTCGAAGGGGCCAACCCCGACCGGAATCAGGCCGTCTGTTCGTCGTACTCCGACGGCGAGAGGAGCGATTCGAGATCGCTTTCCTCGGCCGGTTCGACCTCGAGCATCCAGCCCTCGCCGAAGGGATCCTCGTTGACGAGTTCGGGCGCGTCGAACAGGTCGTCGTTGACAGCGACCACCTCGCCGGAGATCGGCGCATAGAGGTCCGAGACCGCCTTGATGGATTCGATCACGCCGAACTCCTCGCCTCGGTCGATCCCGTCTCCGGTCGCCGGCAACTCGACGAAGACGATATCGCCGAGTTCGTCCTGGGCGAAGTCGGTGATCCCGATCCGTACCGTCTCTCCTTCTTTGCGCGCCCACTCGTGCGTCTCCAGGTACCGACAGTCCTCCGGTATCTCGAAGCTCATATCTACCGTATCTGCGGTGGGGATTGTAGGGTTATCGACTTCGGTTGCGATACTGACACCATGTATTATATCGCCGGGGTGAATGTGGCTCTCCATGGACGGGGAGATCCGGCTGCTGCACGTCGATGACGAACCGGCGTTCGTCGACCTCGCGGCGACGTTCCTCGAGCGCGAGGACGGGGCTTTCACCGTCGAAACCGCAACGAGCGCCGAGGAGGGTCTCGAACGGCTCGAATCGGGGTTCGACGGGATCGTCAGTGATTACGATATGCCGGGGATGAACGGGCTGGAATTTCTCGACCACGTTCGGAGAACCCATCCGGATCTGCCGTTCGTCCTCTTTACCGGACAGGGAAGCGAAGAGATCGCGAGCGACGCCGTTTCGGCCGGCGTCACCGATTATCTCCAGAAGGGAAGCGGGACCGACCAGTACACAGTTCTCGCGAACCGCGTCCGCAACGCGGTCGAACAGTACCGCTCGAAGCGAGCGCTGAAGGCGAGTCAAAAGCGACTTTCGCTCTTCATCGAGCAGTCGCCACTCGGCGTCATAGAGTACGACGAGAACTTCGAGATCGTCCGATTGAACGACACCGGCGAGGAGATCCTCGGCTACACCGAAGCGGAACTGCGGGGACACTCCTGGGAAAAGATCGTCGCCGAAGAGAGCTACGAGAACGTCGATTCAGTCACTGACGCGCTCGCGGCGGGATCCGGTGGTTACCACAACATCAACGAAAACGTCCGTAAGGACGGCGAACGAATCTCTTGTGAGTGGCACAACCGAATCGTCACCGACGACGCCGGCGAGGTCGTCGCAGTCTTCTCACAGTTCCGCGACGTCACCGAACGCGAAAAGCGAAAGCGAACGCTCCAGCGCGAGCGAGACCGGTTCAAAACGCTGTTCGAGAACATCCCCGTCGCCGTCGTCCGGGCGGTCTACGATGCCGAAACACCGGTCGTCCGACAGGTCAACCCGGCGTTCGAAGAGGCGTTCGGATACGACTCCGAGACGATCCTCGGCGAGAACCTCGATACGTTCGTCGTTCCGGAGACGGCGTCACACTCCGGCGAGGAACTGACCCGGGAACTCCTCGAAGCCGGTCGGGTACGTCGACAGGTGAGCCGACAGACGGACGACGGGGTCCGCGAGTTCGTCGGCGAGTTCGCGCTCATTAACCCGCGAGCAGAGATGCCCGAACTGTACGCGATCTATACCGAAATCACCGGCGACATCGGCGCCCGCTTCGAGATCAGAGAGCACGACAGCCCGAACGATCAGTAGAACGGGAGTTCTTCGACCACGGCCCGTTTCGTTTCGCCCCGAACGACGATGCCCAGTTCGGTTCCCGGTTCGGCACGGGCGGCGGGCACGTATCCGAGCCCGATCGCCTCACCGAGCGTCGGGCTCATCGTCCCGCTCGTGACGGTGCCGACCGTCTCGCCGTCGATCTCGATCCCGTAACCGTGACGGGCGACACCACGATCCTCGAGTCGGAAGCCGACGAGCCGCTCGTCGGGGCCGGCTTCGTCGACCGCGGCGAGTGACCCCCGGCCGACGAACTCGGTCCCGAGGTCGACGGCGAACCCGATCCCCGCCTCGTAGGGATTGCGGGGGTTCGATTCGGGATCGAAGTCCTGCCCGGAGAGCAAAAAGCCGGCCTCGAGCCGGAGGGTATCGCGGGCGCCGAGTCCGCAGGGCTGACACTCGAGTGCCGACCAGACGGCGGCCGACTCCTCGGCATCGAAGAGGAGTTCGACGCCGTCCTCGCCGGTGTAGCCCGTCCGAGCGATGAGACACTCGACGCCGGCGATCCGTCGGGGGGCGACGGTGAACCGCGACACCGATCCGGGGTCCTCACAGAGCCCTCCCAGCAGTTCGATCGCTTGCGGTCCCTGAACCGCGATCATCCCGTAGGACTCGGTCACGTTCTCGACGGTCGCGTCGAGTCCCCACCGGTCGGCGTGGTCGACCCACCGGTCGTACATCTCGGTGTCGTGGCCCGCGTTCGGAACGAAGAGATAGTCGGCCTCCGAGGGGCTCGACTCGGGTAGTCGATAGACGACGGTATCGTCAAGCATGACGCCCTCCTCGTCGGGGATCGTCGAGTACTGCGCGTCGCCCCCCTCGAGTTCGGCGACGTCGTTCGTCGTCAACCGGTTCAACAGTTCCGTCGCGTCGGGGCCGGAGACCTCGATTTCGCCCATATGCGAGACGTCGAACTTGCCGACGCCCTCGCGGACGGCCTCGTGTTCCGTTCGGATCGAGTCGAACTCGACGGGCATCTCCCAGCCGCCGAAGTCGGTCATTTTCGCGCCCGCGTCGGCGTGTTCGGCGCCGAGAGGCGGCGATCGGAGTGACATAGTCCCCCTGCGTCCCCCCGAAGTAAGTATTTATTTGTCGGGTGCGCCCGGACACCGTCCATGGGACTGTTCGACCGGCTCTCCGGTCGCGGCACGCGCGTCGGCGTCTTCGTCGACGGACCGAACGTCTTCAGGGAGGAGTTCGACGTCGACCTCGACGAACTCCGGGCGCTCGCCCGCGAAGAGGGGACCGTCGCGATCGCCCGGGTCTACGTCGACGAGAACGCCGGTAGCGGGCTGATCCAGGCCGCGGAAGCCCGCGGCTTCGAGGTCGTGACGACGAGCGGTGACGTCGACGTCAAACTCGCCGTCGAGGCGGTCGAGGCGGCCGTCGCCGGACGGATCGATACCGTCGTCGTCGTCTCGCGGGACACCGACTTCAAACCCGTCCTCGAGACCGCCGCCGAGCGGGGTCTCCGGACGGTCGCGGTCGCGCCCGGTGTCCACGGCCGTTCGGACGCGCTCCGGAACGCCGCCCACCACGAAATCACGCTCGAATGATATGACCGGAATCGGGTTACTGCTGGGGATCGGAGTCGTGGGGACCGCCGTCGTCTGGGTCGGCTCCTCCGCGCTCGAACGCGCGTCGACGCGACTGGCGAAACACTACGGACTCCCGCGGCTGATCCAGGGGGCGATCCTCGCGGCGGTCGGCTCCTCGGCGCCCGAGATCGCGAGCACGATCATCGCGACCGTCAGGTACGGCGAGTTCGAACTCGGCGTCGGCGTCATCGTCGGGTCGGCGGTGTTCAACATTCTCGTTATCCCGTCGCTTTCGGCGCTTCTGTCGGAGGGGACCCTCGATACGGGTCGGGACGTGGTTTATAAAGAGGCGCAGTTCTACATGCTCTCGGTCGCTGCGCTCTTTTTGATCTTCGCGCTCGCGGTCATCTACTACCCCGTCGAGGGATCGAACCTGGAAGGGACGATCACTCGCCCGCTCGCGGTCTCGCTTTTGCTGTTGTATGGGCTCTACGTTTTCGTCCAGTACCTCGACGTGAGCGACGCCGACGTGACCGGCGTCTCGCTGCCGAGACGGTCGCTCCTCGTCGAGTGGGGAGTTCTCATCGGCGGCGTCGCACTCATTATCGCCGGCGTCGAAGGCCTCGTCTTCGCCGCGATCGGTCTCGGGGACGCCTTCGGGACGCCCTCGTTTCTGTGGGGTCTCACGGTGGTCGCCGCCGCGACGAGTCTCCCCGACGCCCTTATAAGCGTGGCGGCGGCCCGCATCGACGAACCGGCCGTCTCGCTCGGTAACGTCCTCGGGAGCAACGTCTTCGATCTGCTCGTCGCGGTTCCGGCCGGCGTCATCGTCGCGGGCGCGACGCCGGTCTCGTTCGCCGCCGCGGTTCCGATGATGGCGTTTCTCGTCGTCGCGACGGTCATCCTCTTCGGCTTCGCCCGGACCGGGATGGAGATCACCGACCGCGAGGCGGTCGCGATGTTGGCCCTCTACGGCGTCTTCGTCGGCTGGCTGTTGCTCGAAAGCGTCGGCGTCGTGAATATCGTAT
>LFFM01003400.1_pt1 | contig 10020 bp, 10 predicted proteins | sample 643131 | NCBI WGS metagenome assembly LFFM01 (sample SAMN03777445, study PRJNA286221) | soda lake metagenome | biome: soda lake; feature: Kulunda steppe; material: water; isolation source: sample Tc-Br brine of Tanatar trona crystallizer | place: Russia: Kulunda steppe | collected 2011-07 | reverse complement strand
ATAGAAGAGACTTTTTCAACTAGTTAGCGAAATGAGCGGCGTTCTTCTACTTCGATTGTAATCACACCGTTATTCCGCTCAACTGAATACGTTTCAACTTCATCTAACGGAAGAGACCACAGGGTGACCGCTTTGTTCTCATAGTTGAGGTCTGCGACAACAGATTCTTGTGTCTCTCGAATTGTAACGTCGTCTGAATTATCTACAAGAAACGCATATACCGTGCAGTCAACGTACTCATACTTTCGAACGAGTTGATTCTGCGACCGGCGAGAGTCCGATTCATTCATCGTATATTAACAAACGAAATATCTAGTATATATGTATTTTTATTTTTGACGTATCACTTTCGGAATGTAGGAATCAAGATTTCTGAGTTCAAGGCTGAAAAATAAAGCCGAGTCAACAACCCCGCGCACGGTGGTCCGGGGAATCCGCCTTGCTACCAGTTTGAATTAGTTTACGGGGTCTCAGTTTGTTGCTGGATTTGCTGGTACACGAGTTTGTCTTGAGGGTCTTCTGCGTCTCCTTCGTTTGCGAGTTGAGTTAACAAATCGTGGGTACACATATCGCAAATCCCGGTGAACGACACGGGGTATATTTTGTGGCAACCGTCGCATTTGAGGCTTGATGCATCCAAACCCAGTCTCTGTTCACGAGCGGCCTCAAGTAGGCTTCCTTCGTTAAGATATCGTACCATCGTTGTAATTTTGTTTTGGTATGTGTCTGCGCGTCGAGTTAGTCCATACGGGTGAGTAATTGACTTCGAGCAGATGAGACTTCGGGCTGGACAGGACTTGCTGGCGTGATTTCAGTAAGCGATTCGACGGTAGGGTTCACACAAATGTTCGCAGAGACGCCAGTTGGCGAGGGGACGGGCTCGACATACACATCGGTATCCATCTTAGCTGTTCGCAGAAGGAGGCGGCTGTCTTCGGTCTCAAACATCTGCATCGTCTCGTCCCGAATGTCGATTGTAAAGTCGAAAGCCAGTTCAGGCTCTACCACGGAAATCATGCCGTCTTCGTCGGCCAGCTCAGTAACAAGTTCTTGCTTCATCTTACGATATATTATAGGGTATACACTCTCTTAAACATTCCTGTTTGGCCAATCGGGTCGGGTGTTTTCGGGCTGTAAACCCCGTCGAAGTAAGTAAAACTCATACTCCCCGGGAAGAAGTTCTGACACAACCTGTTCGTGTTCGTCATGGAGGATGTTGAGTGTACATTCCGTACCTACCTGAACCCGAATAGGTTCTTCTTCGGTGTCTTCTCCGGGAGCCAGACGCGCATTCGTAAACAGTAGTAGATGATTGTCTATCGGGAGGTTGAGCCGGCCAGACTCTATGTTGTGTGTGTCTCGGTGAATGCATTTCATGGCTAAATCTCCTTGTAAGCGAATTCGTGTCTCCAAGTCACAGTTAATCTGAGGAGTATGCTCATACGAGTAATCAAAGTCCATCACATCGTGGATATACTCTCGCGTGGTCGATTGGTTAGGGTCTAACCGAGTCCCATCAACGGCGTGAGCAAACAGGCCGGCGGGTGTATCATCAATACCGACAACATATGCTTCTTCGGGGATTTCAACAGCCGGGTTCAATGAGGGAACCCACCCGCGCCCTCGTCGCTGTGCAAGTACTCGAGCCCACACCTCGTTGTTAAATTTGGGTTTTAGCAACGCAAGCGTTCCGTCAGAGTAGACAACAGAAATATCGCCGTTCATGAATAGCGGCGCAAGTTCATGACCACTCGAGGGGTCAAACATCTCTTGCCAGTCATCTCTGTGTAAAAACTGTGCGGCAAGCCGGTAGTTCTTATCGCAAAACGCGTCGACCATATCTTCCAACATGGGAGATGCGCACAACAATTCTTTTTGCTTGTTCAACTGGGTGAATGCAGATTCCAATTCGTCTTGCGAGAGGGGTGGCTCTCCGGGGTGGTCTGGTTGGTAAGCCATGGTCACTTTTCCGAACACCTCATCATATGCGGTGTATAAATCGGGTATGGCTTGGATGAATTCGTCCGGACGAGCAGCAATGGTGTTTCGAAGAATAGAAAGCTCTCCATACTGCGGGTTCTCAAAGGCTAAGCGTTCAGAATCGACATGGCCCGTGAATCCATTGTTCTCGAAGACGAATTCGACGTGACTCCCGGGAAGTGTTTGCTGCACTGTATACCCGTACTCGTTCTCATACTCGCGAAAAGCCATCGGTTTGAGCATCTGGTCGACAACCGTATCAACAAGTAACTCAACAGTTTTAGAGTACGTCGAATACGTCACCATATACTATACTCTATGAGAGGTAAGTACTTAAAGAGTTCTATTAACTAAACTCCGGGCACAACTCAGCTGACGTACTGTTCTGTTCGAAGCGTATCGTGTGTATCATCACACGAGTTCACCCACACTGTCTTGACTGTGTAGGTGTTTCTTGGGTCTCCTATTGAACCATCTAACAAAATCGCGTAGATGATGTCTCGTGTTGAATCATACGATTGTCGAACACAGATTTTACCACAACCTCCGCCATCTGTGGGGTCATACTCGAATACCTCAGACTGAGAGACGGTGATACAGGACGGAACGTTAAGTGAGCGCTCACCAGGCTTCAAGTACTTCTCGCGCTTTGCACTGTTCTGCGCGTGATACGTGAGTCTCAGATACATCTTCCCGACAGGGATAACGGCATCATCTGGGAACCCATCTCCAACGTCAACGTGATATCTAGGCATTGTTCTCTGGATAGTGGATTTATATTATACAGATTCGTACGCGCTGAAGAACCCTCGGCGCATTGCATGCTTCAAGTCGTATGCAGAGAGCTGCTGGCTTTTCGCGAGCGTCTCAAGGTCTGCATCGATTCGAGTGCGATTCTCATCATAGACAACGCTCCAGGCTTTGTGCTTGTCTGCATCGCGCTGTTCTTGGGTGAGTGTGGGTGGAATTTCGTCGTCGCCGTGTACTGACCACAGCAACTCTCCGTACTCGGTCGCCCAGTTAATTTGTTCAGTGCCGCTCCAGTTTGCGACTTCCTGGGGGATGGGCAGACTATCAAGTAGGTTCTGCATAGTACACAGTGAGAGTTTACCCCATATATGTGTTTCTATACCATACACTTGTGAGTAAACTCTCACAACATACTTCTCTAACTCTTTGCCTCCCCCGAGGCGGAAGAGATTTAACACAGACATACCGTGTATTCTGTAAAGGGTGATGTGGTGATTTCGAGCAGTCACCAGAAACTAACAGTGTTGTAAGTCGATATCGGAGACCCGCTGTAAGTTTTTACCCGAAAACAGCCAAAACAACCGAAGTTAAGAAAGTACGCTTGGGTTGAGATAAAGTTTGGTTGTGTTTGTATGTTTCGGCTAGCATGCAGACCACTTCGCATTCTTTGTATTTGTTCTTAGAACACACAGTAGACCGCCCAAATCGACTTACAACACTGTTAGTTTTTCACGTCTTCTCATTGACAAGAGACTCACACAATCTCCCAGTGAACACAATAGCAATACTTTATATACTTTGTAATCCGTAGATACACATGTTCGGTAAACAAACAGAGACTCACGCTTATGAGCCATAAAACAATCAGCGACTCACTCTACGGTTACATAGACCTCTCTGAGAGTGAGTATGGAATCATCTCCCATCCTCGAATGCAGCGGTTACGCCGAGTCAACCAACTCGGTCTTACATCACTCGTCTACCCCGGAGCAAGTCACACGAGATTTGAGCACAGCCTCGGAGTAACTGAGCTAGCGGGCCAACTGAGTGAATCCATCGGGTTGGACGAAGACGAAGTTGAAAAATACCGACTCGCGGGGTTGCTACATGATGTGGGCCATTATCCGTTTAGTCACTCAACAGAAGTTGTGTTCAATGAGCTTCTAGGCACATCACATGAAGAGCGCTCGTGTGAGTTTGTCCGTGAGCTCGAGTCTGATGGACTCCTCGCTCACTCTTCAGACGAGATATGCGATATGATTCTCGGGCGTGATGCGTACAACATCGTGAATGGCTCAATTGATTGTGACCGGATGGATTATTTACAGCGTGACTCTGAAGAGACAGGAATCCCACACGGGAATATTGATTCAGACACGATAATCAAACTCGCCAAGATACACGATGGAGAGCTCGTATTTGATAAGAAATCCATTCGTGGCATCGAGAGTTTATTCTATGCCCGAATGCAGATGATGCATTCGGTGTATGGCCACCATACGTCGTTGATTGCAGAGCGAATGCTCAACGAGGCTCTTTCCCAGTATATCGAAGATTCAGACACTTCGGTTAGTAAGCTTGCTCACTATGATGACTATCAATTGCACAGCGAGCTCTACTCTTGCGGTGGGATTGCGGAGAACCTCTACTCGCGAGTTGCAGATAGACGGCTCTACAAGCGCGCGGCATTTCTTGGAGAGAAGGTTATTTCTCGGGACGCACTTACAGCGTTCTCCGAGATGTACCCCCTCTCGCAAGTTGCTCCAATCGAGCGCGAAATTGCTGAAGAGGCGAATGTAGAAGAACAACACGTCCTCATTGATTCCCCTATAATCTCGAAGAACCCTATACAGGATGTTAATATCTTGATGGGGAATGCTGGGGGAACTTCTGTTCGCGTCGGTAAGTTATCGGAGAACCCGGCACTTACAACGGCATTACAAGAGATGAGTTGGCGCGTATCTACGTTAGGAGTATACACGCCAGCAAAATACAGAGAAGCCGTTCGACTTGCGGCGGCTCCTATACTTGAAGACTACCTTGGAGAAGAAATCAAAGATGAAAGTGAAGGAAAATCGACCTAGAGACGTTGCTTTGACGAACAAACTGAATATCTACACATGAGAAAAAACATAATAGCGGCTCGAGAACAGGCGGAGCAGTTCAGCGAGTCTCAACTACTCAACTCGACGTTAGCCCTCCTGTTTGACTTAGTAATTGTCTTGCTTTACACGACGGTGTTCATCACAGTAATTGTTCTGTTCACTGGTCTTTGGCCTCCGACAACCGCTGTAATAAGTGGAAGCATGGAGCCCGGAGTTGAGACTGGTGATTTGATTATTCTTTACTCTCCAACACACGTGTTGAATGCGGATGGGGCTGGACCTAACGCCCTTGTAACCAAATATGAGTCAGAGGACTCTGACAACTTTGGACAGCCCGGAGAGGTTGTCGTATTCACACCTCATGGTAAAGTGAGTGAATACGATGTGATACACCGATTGATGTTCTACGTTGAAGAGGGTGAGAATTGGTATGAGCGTGGGAATCCAGAGTATATCGACGGTACTTCTTGTTTTGAGATTCGAAACTGTCCGGCCCCTAACTCGGGCTACATCACTAAAGGAGATGCGAACGAGCGATATGACCAAGTGATGGGAATCAGCAAGCCCGTTCCAGAGGAGAATGTTCGGGCAGTTGCGAAGGCAAGACTCCCCGGTTTGGGCAACCTTCGAATGTATATCCATCTTGAGTGAAACGCTCTCGAGAAGTTTAGCAAATACTGCTTCGGTATGCCCTTTTGGGTAGGTTTAAATCGGTGTAGAACGTCTATTTGAGTAGGTAACATGAGTAGCAATAGCCTCGAATTTTCACGATTCGTAGATGCCGCGGAAACGATGGAAAATGAAAGTGGAAAACTCGCTAAAATAGAGCACGCCTCAGACTTACTTGGTATCGCGGGCGCGGATGTGGGAATTGCCGCACGATTTATTCAGGGAGACATCTTCCCAGCGTGGGACAATCGAAAAGTCAGTGTTGGGTCTGTTCTGGTGTATAAGGCACTCGCGGAAGCTAGCGGGCTAACGCGAGATGAGATTGAATCGCGTGTCGCAGACGTTGGAGACCCGGGACTGGTCTGTGAGCAATTAGATATCGAATCTGACTCAGGGCAAGTAACACTTGGTGAACGAGATGGGCTTACAGTCTCGCGAGTGTATGAAGTGTTCTGTGAATTGGCTACTACCGAAGGGTCGGGGAGTCAGCAGAGAAAGATTGACCTGATTAATACCCTCTTGTTTGACGCATCTGGTCGAGAGGCAAAATTCATCGTTAGGCTCCTTCTTGGAAAGATGCGAATTGGTGTTGGCGGAGGAACGGTTCGCAGAGCGATTTCAGAAGCGTTTGGTGTAGATGAGTCGACTGTGAAACGAGGAGTTATGGTGACAAACGATTTTGAGGTTGTCGCGATGGCTGCCCGTGATGGCGGTAGTGAAGCCGTCTCAGAGTTGTCTGTTGAACTTGGTCGACCTATTAAGCCGATGCTCGCACAGAAGACGAGTAAGTCTGAGGCGCTTTCGGATGCGGGCGTAGATGGAGAGGTCTTGGTCGAATGGAAGTACGATGGGGCACGTCTTCAACCACACGTCACCGAGGACGGAGTTCGGTTATTCACCCGTCGTATGAACGAGGTGACTGAATCAATGCCAGATGTGTGCGCAGCCATTGAGGCTGGAGTGTCAACGTCTTCAGCAGTCCTTGATTGTGAAGTAGTGGCGTACAAACCAGACTCTTCAGAGCCGGAACCGTTCCAAGAAGTTATGCGACGACTTCGGCGAAAACACGATATCAAAGAGACTGCGAAGGACATCTCGCTTCAGGTTCACGTGTTTGACGTACTTTACGCAGATGGAGAATCTGTTCTAGACTTGGACTCGCGCTCGCGCCGGAAGACGTTAGAATCCATCGTTGACCCCTCGATGATTGCTGAGCAGTGGGTCGCAACAAGCGCAGATGAGATAGCATCTATTGAACAGGAATCGCTTGAAGCAGGCCATGAAGGTGTGATGGTAAAATCTCCAACCGCTACGTATCAACCAGACAACCGGGGAAAGAACTGGGTAAAAATCAAACCCGATGTTGAGACGCTTGACTGTGTTGTTGTTGGCGGTGAGTGGGGTGAAGGTCGTCGTGCTGAGTGGGTTGGAACGTTCATGCTTGCGGTACAAGATGAAGACGAATCTGAGTTGAAGCGAGTTGGAAAAGTTGCGACGGGACTTACCGATTCACAGTTGGAGAGTCTCACCGAGCGTCTCAAACCCCTCATCCAGTCGGAGAATGGGTCAAAAATCGAATTCAAGCCTGAACTTGTGTTTGAGGTCGGGTGTGAGGAAATCCAACAATCTTCGACGTATAACTCCGGATACGGACTTCGATTCCCGAGATACATCTGTACTCGCGAAGACAAATCAATCGCTGATGCTGATACACAATCTCGTGTTCAGCGTCTCTACGCGAACCAGTGAAACGGCGGGGTGGAATCGAACCACACAATCACCTAACTTTTGTCAGGCTTCCGCGCCAGCATATGCCGCCGTTACTCTCATCAGTACCAAGAGAGCGTATTGAGCTACGGTGAGAGTCCTGATGAATGTTTTGCGGTTCAAGCTATGCTCAAAAATCGAGTGAAATGCTCAGAGCAGAGAAATTTCTCGCGGTGAGGATTCCTACAAAATCTGAGGGAGATTAGCGTCAGCGGGGAGATTGTCGGTCCGGGTTGTTTACTTTTCTCGAATCCCGTCACCCTCGATAACAACAGGTGCCTCACCATCAGGGTGTGCTGGTGCATCGACCAGCTTACAAACGCGCGAGTTCTTCGAGCTCTTTCGGATGTAAATTCGGAATGTCGACGCGTGTCCGAGGATGTTCCCTCCAATAGCCTTCGTCGGGTCTCCGAAGTACGAGTCGGGGTTTGACGAGACTTGGTTTGCGAAGATAACACCAACATCATAGAGGTCAATAAAACGCTTGATGTCGTAGATGTGCTCGTTGAGCTTCTGCTGTCTCTCAGACAGTTTACCTCGTCCGACGTACTCTGCACGGAAGTGGCCAGTAATGGAATCAACCATGAGCATCTTAACGGGCATGTCGGAATCAACGTGCTCCTTTGCGAACTCAGTAGCCTTCTTTCCGAGAAGAATCTGGTGATTACTGTTGAACGCATCAGCAACGGAAATCCGACTAAGGAAGACTTCAACGAGTTCGCTAATCGAGCTTACACCGTCCCGCTCCATGCAAGCATCAATCACTTCATCTGAGAGTCCTCGAACCATCTGGTCAATACGCTCAGGTCGGAAACTGGCCTCAGTATCAATAAACACGACTCGGCCATTAACACCACCAAACTCGGGTGGAAGTTGGGTATTCACAGCGATTTGGTGTGTGAACTGCGACTTTCCAGACCCGAACTCACCATAAAACTCGGTGATTGCACCAAGCTCGATTCCTCCACCGATAAGGTCGTCAAACTCCTTGACGTTGAGGCTTACCTTACCCATGTTCTTCCGCTTCTCTAGGATGTCATCTGCGCCTCTAAAATCACCAACATCTGCAGCATCTTGGGCGGCTGCAACCGCTTTTTCAGCTGTCTTCTCTCCAACGTCTACCTTGTTTGCGAGCTTGCCCGGATTCTCGGACGCAACTGCAAGGAACGTGTCGTAACCTTCCTCTTGGAATTTCTCTGCGGTTGCCGGACCAACGCCTGGCAAGTTCTCTAAGTTATCAGTCGCCATGTACAGTTTGTGTTAGGTGTATCCTGTCTTAAGGGTATCTATTCAACCCCTATACAGGAGTTTATACTGGACTCAAAATGACGTGGTTTATCGGTGGTCACGGAGCATACTCCGAGGCTTGACCTCGGAGAGATTCACACGCGCACTAGTACAATTTAATCGTCACCAAAAATCTCGCGCATATACTCTATTTGCTCTTTTGTGGCGTCGGGAAGCCCTCGCAAATTGACGGTTTTGAATCCACTCTCTGCATATGCCGCCACAATCTGTTTATCCTTATCATACCATCCAAAGTTTCTTCTATTACTCGTTAAATCAAATGGTAAATATGATTTTCCGTCGAAGACGAGAACATTATCTGTAGAACAAATAACATCCGATTGTATCTCGTTCGTGGGAATAGCTGCGAACATATGCCCCGGCTGAATGACCACAACCGGATTCAGATTTAACGGGGGCTGAGAGGCAAGTGCGATGAACAACATTGTCGTATCTTTACAATCTGCAACACCAGCTACAAGCGTTTCTTCGATGGTACGGATATAATCGACAATTGATACTGTTTCTAAGTCAATTCCATAGTCTATCGAAGAGACGAAAGAGAATATAGTCTGGAGCAATTCTTCCTGTTCTCTTGGTGAGAGTCGACTTGACTTAGTGAGGTCGGCATACGGGTGCACTTCAAGAAGTTGACCCATTAAGAACGTTGATAGTGGATTCGTCTTCGACTCTCGAACAGTCTCAAAGTGTCCACGCTTACGCTTGAATGCGTCATCTAACACGGATTTACTCAAATCAAAGGAAATGTCTAACGCATCAACTTCTTGGTGTCGAGTGCCATTCGTCCACGTGTATTTTAATCTAAACTCATTTCCGGTGTCTTTCCGAGTGAATCTGTGAGTGTCTAAATCAGGTAGTGGTGGGTGTTTTCGGGCGTGTTCTTGAACTGTTTTTCCGTTATACGTGAGTGGGGGCGTCTCGCATAGATATCCATAGACGGATTTACTTGTCTGTTGTTCATCGATGTCTGTAGGGACCACGTAAACTCTGTAAAAATACAGCTCCCCAACAACAGGCTCTACAGGCAGAGAGATTGTGCGTATGTCCAAATCAGATGATGTTGATTTGGCAGAGTCATCGATACCCGTAGTAATACCTCCGATGACACTCTCACTGATTGAGTAGTCTAAGATAACGTTTTTTGGATACTTCTGCCGAACAACAAGCAGTTTCGAGTCTGGAAATGGACGTTTTGATTTGAGGTGTACCTCTAGTGTGTGTGCATCTCGAATGTGTGCTGTCCCAGTTGCATGCTCGAACTTCTCAAGATGTTGAATGTGGTCTCTTCGAGAGAGGCTTCGCCAGCCCAGAGTTGCCTCTGCGAGCCGTTGGGCGTAAAGACCGCCAACTACACTTAGTCCCCCTCCGAGGCTTGCTAACAATAATTTCCTTCGTGATGTGCGTCTCATATAGGCTTCTTTGACCGCGGTATCACTCGAGT
>LFFM01003399.1_pt1 | contig 10021 bp, 9 predicted proteins | sample 643131 | NCBI WGS metagenome assembly LFFM01 (sample SAMN03777445, study PRJNA286221) | soda lake metagenome | biome: soda lake; feature: Kulunda steppe; material: water; isolation source: sample Tc-Br brine of Tanatar trona crystallizer | place: Russia: Kulunda steppe | collected 2011-07 | reverse complement strand
TGCCTCGACATTTGTCTCACCCGCCTCGATAGTTATTGACTCATCGCTCCAATTCAACGTTCTACGAGTGTGAGGCCCAGCAGTCGCTGTCACCATTATGCACAGAGTGGACAACTAGCGACAGTGCCTGTCTATCTTCCTCTTCATGCGTTTACCCCTCTTTTGGACGGGAACGACAGTCGCAGCAATATCACGTGACCGACGCAGAATACGTTCGTTGTAGAAGCCATGATCAACCAATAGAAGGTCAATCTCTAAAGGATTGGTCTCGATGCAGTCGAGGACGCGCTCGACCGTATCGGCCTCTTTCTCATCACTTCGCACGTACGTCAGGGCCAACGTCACCGGCTTCCCGTTTGAAATGATGTATGGTGAGTAATAGCGGTGACACGTTGTTGTTCCGTCCCAGCTCTCGTCGCATCGAGGTGTTTCGAAGGGCAAACTCACGCCGTATCTCAGAGCGTTTCAACTCTAACATGAGGTTTTCAGAAAACCAGGAGAGGAGGCTATAAAAAGAATCCCCGAAGCTGCACTATCACTCAACAGCAATCTACGCCACAAGAGCGAACTCCTTTTTCGGAACTGTTAGAAGCCTCCGGTAACCAATTTATATCCATGTCACAACTTCAAGATCAGGTAGCAGTTATTACTGGTGGCACCTCCGGAATTGGTCGTAAAATCGCAATTGAATTTGGCAAAGAAGGGGCTTCTGTATCAATTTTGTCTATCGATGAAAACCCTGATCTATCTCAACAATCATCTGTGTTTACTGAACTCGAGAAACTGGACGTTGATACAGAATACTACCACACAGATGTTCGTGAGAACGACGACGTGAAGACTGCAATCGGGAAGACAAATAAGCGATTCGGGGGAATTGATATTCTCGTTAATTCCGCTGGAATATATCATCGAGCATCGATTGAAGAGTGTACAATGGATGAATGTCTGAACATTATTGATATAAATCTAATGGGAACATTACGTTGTGCAAAAGCCGCAACACCACTGCTTCGAGAGAGTTCTAATGCGAACATTATTAATCTTTCTTCAGTTGCTGGTTCACGGCCAACCGCTAATAGTTCTGCCTACTGTGCCTCAAAAGGTGGTGTGAATATGCTTACTCGTCAACTAGCGTTAGATCTCGCCGAAGACAACATCGCTGTAAATGCACTTGCACCCGGTTACATTCGCACGCCACAGAACGAGCAATGGCATGAATCGAATCCAGAACTGATTGAACAATGGCGTGATTCAACCCCGTGGCCACGAGACGGGACGCCAACTGATGTCGCCAGAGCGGCTGTATTCTTAGCAAGTGAAAACAGTTCGTTCGTAACTGGAGAAATTTTGAATGTTGATGGCGGATCGGGTTTGTGACGAACCGACCAACCAGACACAAACGTGCTAACGCGAAATTGTGAGTGCGTACTTTGGATTATTGATGAATAGCTGTTCAATAGTCTCGTCACTAATTCCTTGGTCTTTCATTGCAGGAATAATTGTATTCAACAGATGCACTAAGCCAAAGCCACCATATTTTACACGCCAATGTTTTAAAAATATATCATGAGAGAGTAATATTTTGTCAGCGTATCCTTTTTCGATGAGAGTTTTAATCCGGTCGATCCGATCCCAATCCGATGGCTGAGCGTCGTGTTCCTCAAACATATATCGAGAGTGACCAAATAAATCGAATTCAATGAACACACCTCTGTCTGCTAACGCAGCAAGTTGGTCGATATCATTATCTACCCACATTGATTGATCCATATGACAGATAATAATTTGATCTGGAGAGATTCCTTCGTTTTCACAAATATCAACAATGGCTTCAGCTCGAATCGATGGTGGATATGTGGGATCGCGCTCCTGGGGTGGATGGATACAAATTGGAACGCCGGTTTTGTATGCAGCAATACATCCTGCCCGGAGTACTTTTTCTTCGTTATTGTACCATGCAGACACACCACTTTTTTCTGGATCACGCGAAAATCCAATCTCTCCGATTATGCCCGCTCGCACACGGGTATTACCAATTCCATCTTCGATATCACTCTCAAATTCGGTTGCTAGTTCCTTCGTAGTTTTTGTCTCGACCTTTGGGGGATGAGAATCGTAATAATAGTATGCTGTTCCCTTTATAATGGATACTCCAGTCTCTTCACTGACTTTCCTCACCTTTTTTGGTTTCATACCAGTGTTCTTTGGTGTGACTTCAACTATTGACCCACCTCCCTCAGCCTGGAATCGGTCAACTTCATCTATTGCGTCTTCAACCGAATCGAGACGTAAATTCCCACGATGCTGTAGTGGATTTTTTTGAATTGAAGAGATGTTTTCGAGAGTTATTGGTTCCTCTGAGGATGAATAATTTGGCTGTGTGTGGTCCGGTTCCTCAAGTTTTTCTTCCCAGTTTGAAAATAAATGCTCGTGAGTGATTGTTACACCCAGCGATTCCGGTGAGATTGGACCCTTTACAGTTAAAATATTTTCATGCATTGAATTCATACGTCAGTATTATCGTCTTAAGTATTTAAAACCAGTGTAGATGCCGAAGTATCTGCTCAATCTATTTGTCTTCACTTTCAGTATTTCAGCCTGCGAAACGAGCGATAATTCGACGTGGGCCTGAAAATAATCACGAACGACCGTATGAAGACGAATAGCAGGTGGTCTTTTTTCGCTCTGTAGTTTGGGTATACTGCGATCGATTTCATGGATATCGGACGCTCCGCCGAAGGTTGTAGACGGTTGCTTTGAGCACCATTTCTCAGAAGTCTGAGTTCCAACTTCGCGCACGCACGGGAAATCCGAGCGTGCGCTTGATCGACGAGAAGACGGTTTCAGACCCGGATCGTTGGTGATTCCGATCACTGTCCATGCGGGCGTTGTGGGCGTGATCGAGCGATGAATGGATGCGGTGCTTAATCGGGGGACGAACACCGTTCTGGCGGGTTCGTCCCTGAATGCTTTCGAGTCATATCCACAGCCTCCGGCCAATGAACGCAGGTCGGCCGCATTCCTGCGGGCGACCTGCGGGCCGATCTTCGCGTCGTGTTTCTTCGTCGTTGTGCAGTGGATGTCGGTGATGTACAGCGTTTCGACATCCACCAAAGCAGTGACTTTCAAGGCTCGAACACGGTAGGAGGTGCGGTTGGCGTAGTGTCTGCTCGGTTGATCGCGGTCGAAGCCTCTTGCATCGATAGAGGCGTGACCTGTGCGTTTCTCGGCTGAGCGCCCAAGAAACGCACGCCACGTCTTCATTGGAATTCGGCCAAACTAAGTGCGGAGAACAGTAAAGTGAGGATGTTTCGTGAGACCAATTTCATCGGTGATCCTAGGCATCTTGCTGAGCAAATCAATCGTTCTACGGTATGATTTGCCCATATCGATACGGAGTGCATTGAGAACGAGCATGGCCCATTCAGTGAACCCGCGACCTCCGTGGGGGTCAGCGGGTTCGTCGGGATTAGCGACAACTAGTTTAGCTTTCGTGACTGCATTCCGGGTGAAGAGGCGGATTTCGGAATTCAATTAATCTGTCTCTTCGCTTTCTACAGTAATAAAGGAGCTTTCGCCGTTACTTCTAGCGAAACTACAGAGCCTTTTTCATCTCTTGGTTTGCTTGCTTAGGTTGTACACTTTCTCAAAGCAGACACTTTCACTCAAATCCGATGTGATCCGCTGGGATTTCGATTGAGACTGCATCACTACCCACAGCTAACATTGTTTTTGACAATACCAAACAAGCTCGTACATTCTGTTCCTGTGTTGGGGGGAGCGGGAGAATTCTCGTAGCCGCTACTGATATAATTGCACTCTCTTATTTACAACGACGAAAATTCAGGCGGTTATTTTATTTGATCTCATAATAATATTTGGCCAGACCAAATATATATATACTATCGGGACAGAAAGCAAAATATGACTTCAAAACAACCTCCAAAAAATCCGGTCAAATCGACGGAAAAAGCCATTAAGTTAATACAAGGATTATATGAATTAGAAGAAGCCGGGATCACCGAGCTGGCGGAGTTTCTCGATTTGAATAAGGCTACCGTTCATCATCATTTAAGCACCTTGGCTGTACATGATTTTGTAGTCAAAGAAAATAAAAAGTACCGTCTTGGAAGTCAACTCTTCACCTTGGGGCAATTTGTCAGACGACAGAAAGACATTTATCGCATCGCGAAACCAGAAGTTGATGCGCTCGCGAGCGAGACAGGAGAGATAGCCAATCTAATGATTGAAGAAGATGGCTACGGTGTCTACCTCTATATTACACGAGGGAAAAAAGCCATTAAATTAGACACGAAGGTCGGGACGAAACAGTATCTGCACACCTCCGCTCTGGGAAAGTCTATTCTCGCCCATTTACCTGATCAGCGTGTTGATGAAATCATCGAACAACATGGTCTTCCCGCTGAAACAGAACAAACAGTAACTAATAGAGCGGAACTTAGAGAAGAACTTCAAGAAACCCGAGATCGAGGGTTCGCTATTGATGGCGAAGAACGGGCTGACCGAATCCGTTGTGTGGCCGCACCTGTTATCGACAAGAATTCCCAATTGCTTGGCGCAATCAGTGTGTCAGGACCATCAGTACGGTTAAAAAATAACTGGCTGTATGAAGAGATTCCAGAACTAGTCCAGGATACAGCAACTGTTATCGCGATAAACGCAACGTATTCAGAATAGTTCTGCTGATTGTACTATATACATATAACTGATCAGATACACCCCTTCCAACCAGTCTGGGACAAACTAAATCTGTCCCAAAATAGCTGTTAATCGATGGAAAACTGCCGCGTGATGCTGTGGATTAGTACAGGCAGTATCGATCGGTAGCTCCGGACCTTTGGGTACGTGATTGTCTCTATTGATCTTTCAGGGCGACAGAAACGCTTCTGACCGTTCCTGATCAAGTTGTTTCATAGAACTAAATCTCTCTGTTTCTATGATATTTTATTTTCGTGTATTTTATGCCGTATTTGGCTTTGATAGATTTATCTCACGTAATAACCTCTGATATAGTTAAATATCTCACAAAAGAACGGTTTAATCTCAATCTTTGCACAGAGTGGCATTTCGTATTACGAAACAGTTTTAGAGACATATTGTTCGTCTTGGAGCCAGCATTAATCACTTTTGAAACGACTAAGATGGTATGAATACAATGACAGATGGCTTCTAGTGACTGTCGTGACTCGTAACCGTTGGGACGACATAAACCGGTCGTTCTGCTCTCCGAACTACTCTACAATGATGGACGCGGTTGAACAGACTTACAGCAATCACTATGCGGGTCAGCTGTCAATGTGGCTATGCTGGACGAGGAGGCTATGAACATTCGAGTACGATATAGCCAAACCGATCGGTGCTTTCACTGATCAACTGGTGGTAGACGCCCGCTGGAGTATAGGCTGCCGTTCCTGCGTCTATTTCAAACTCTTCGTCATTGCTCACCAATGTGGCCGTTCCCCTAACTGCGTAAATCACTTCCTCCTTGTGTACATGCTCACCCTGTCGTCGGCTGGGAGTAAACACTTGGTATGCCCCCAACAGGAGGCGTTTAGGCGGTGAAAGGTCAAAGTAATGAATGTCGTCGTACACTTTGTGATGAGTGTGGTCAGATGGAGTGAGTTTCCCGATATCTCCAGCCCGGGACGCGTACTCGGCTTCGTTTTTCACAGTGACTTTCAGCAACCGCAGCAATGCCTCTCCCGTGTTCTCTACCGCGAACTCTCGTGATGCGGGCATCCATCCAAAAACATCGCTATCCAACATGTAGGGCTGTTCCGTGTCGTCCATCGGCCATGTAAGAATACCGTGACCGCTCAGGACATATATAAAGAATTCCCCCTGTACGGGATCTAAGTGAAATGTTCTCCACTGTTTTATTTCTATCAACGAGACGTCTAGATGATCGTACTCCGTCTCCACTCGGTCGATTAACTGATACACGTTGGCGTCTGCTGAACTCTTGGGTTCAATGTCTCTCCAATTCCGAGCTACTGAACGCTTTGTTGTCACAACATTACATCGTGACCGAGTTATTAATAATTGATGCTACAGATTCTGACATTACTGTTGTATAACTGGCAGTATCAGTATCGGTGGTTGTTACCAACGAACTGGTTCATACCAGCGTTACTCCTCTTCGAGGATTGCTTTCCCCTCCTCCGAGAGCACTGGCCCGATCAAAGTTGTCTCAGCATCATACCGGTCGAACACTTCCTCTGAAGGGATTCCCTCGGTGCCATTTCCACGAATCTCCACAGCCTCAGAGAGAGAGACGCTGTAGATAACGGATTTAAAACCCACGAACGAGATCCCAGTAGAACACATTGCACATGGCTCCGTACTTGTGTACATTACTGTCTCCGAGATTGTCTCAGGATCAAGTTCGCTTGCTGCGCGGCGTGCAAGCGTTAGCTCTGGATGTAATGCAATGTCCCCATCGTCATTAACGTGGTTTTGTTCTTCCATGATTACTTCGTCGCCGTGCACGAGCAGGCTCCCAAACGGATTGTTGCCGTTACTCTTTGCCTCTCGAGCAAGTTCGCAGGCACGCCGCATGTACTGTTCATGGTTGCGTGTTTTGTCGCCGGTCATATTATATAGAATATCAAACTATTATATAAGCTTAACGAGGGTGTCAAGGTTAGAGAATCGCATTGTGAAGAGCAGCAAACGCTGTGAGCCACGATCTGGTTGAGTTGGCGGTGCTCCGATACAGAAATCGGTGATGAACTCGCCCGGTTCGGTATTTCAACACCCCGAATCACGCTTCGATGAGCGACCGATTTCCCCACGTATATCGTTCGTATTCGCAGTCCAAGAGTTCAAGCGGCCAATCGTACCACGTGACGCATTCGGCCCGCACCAGCGAGCGACCGCGGCATCTATCCAGAATAGCTCTCAAAAACAATAGTGCATCGTGGCTTGATCAACTGGGGGAAACTTCAACGGCCAGCACTTTGAGCATCTCACAATCGACTACCGCCCAGACATAATGCTCGTCGCCGTCGATGAGACAAGAGCCGAAACCGACGGCGACTTCCTGACGGTCCTGGCAGTCAGGCTCAAAGAAGTGTTGCAGCCAATGATACCAGTTTTTGATCGCTTCGTAAGATCGGTCAACGAACGGTTCGATCCGGTGGTACGAGAAGGCAGCATGGTACAAAAACGCTGCGAGAACACGCCGCTCGGTCGGCGTGTCCTCACGCGAAAATATTTCCTGCTGGCGATCCTTCTCAACCATGTGGTCAAGCATTATTCAATTCTCCAACTTACCTTAGCTCGGCCGCTTCCTTCACACTAAGGTTGACGCCCTCCTCCGCTTGTCATTCATATTCGACTGGCCGAAGCTCGACCTTCTTTGACTTTTTTCGAACAGCAAATCACACTGCTTAATTAATATTTTCTGTGGGTATCTGAAAAGAAATGAGTATGATCACGAGAAGTAGTACCGCAAGAAAAATATATGCTTCATTAAAAAATCCGCGATCTGCGACGACACCAAATAGGACTGGTCCTGTTGCACCAACCGTTGCCGCCGCTGTTCGAACAGCTCCGAGTCCAGTTCCCTGAATCTCTGTCGGAAACTGCTCTGTGGCAAACGATTGAGTAATTGTTCCGTTCCCGAGCATAGTACTGATCACTATTGTTATGATAATTATCATTTCAAAACTTTCGACGACAGGGAGAAAAATAAGCCCTCCAACGGGACCAAGTAGTACAATAACGAGTGCCCAACGCATACTGATCCGATCATACATCATTCCAGCAATTGGCTTCACAACCGCACCCGCGAGGAAGAATATCGCATAAATAAACGACGCCAACGTCATTGACATTCCTTTTTCAAGAGCAAGATACATCGGAAAGAAAGATGTAAATGCCTGCCAGAAAAAGAAGAATAGAATAAGGATTAAACTGGTAAATATCATTACAGGACGGCGCAACTCCTTCATAACGTAGCGTACTGTGCTCTTAGCTGATGGTTTCTTCGTACGTTCTGTCTGGGATTCTCTTGGAACGACAAACCAAATACCAACTCCTGATATGATAAGAAACGGAATAATAAAAGCGAGTCCCATTTGCCACGCAAGCAACGCTGCAAGTATTCCTGCAATTGAGGGAATAAGGGTTTGACCAACGTCTCCCGTTGCCATGGTAATTCCCAGTGCGCTTCCAAGTCGGCGTGGATAGATATCTGCGAGCATTGTGATTCGAGCAATTGGAAACAGCGAGGTTGCTAATCCCCATATTGGAACCGCGATGAATAGAGTAGCTGTGTCTGTTGCAAGAACAACAAACAGGAGTGATCCGGCTACCAGCCCCACGCTGAGAGACATGATCAATCCTTCATTATACCGATCTGCAAGAATGCCTCCTGGCAATTGTCCAACCGCACCCCCGAGCCACAGCAATGTCACTAAAAACCCAACGACGGATAGACTCAGCCCGAATTCCGTCTGTATATACGGAAGTAATACTGGTAAAGCCATACGCGATCCTAACAATAAGCCCCAAGGAAATGCGATTATAACAAGAATCTTTCCTCGCCCGTCACGTCCAAGTGCGCTAAATTCTTTTTTAACTGACCGTATTACTCTTGTAAAGATAATACTCTATGGTTTTTTTGGCTTGTTAATAAGCATTCGGCTCTATTGAATCTCTAGGCGGCGTTGGGGTAGGTCGATAAATCAAAGGAATTGAAGGGGAGAGCATCGGTTTGGATGAACGTTATCACCCGCTTTACCAAGGAGATAGTGTCGCTAGCAAAAAGTTATTCGGACGAAACTGCCGCGCCCGAAGGCGGCGGCAGTTTCGCGGAGTATGCGATGATTTCCCTCCACATGCTGCTGATTTTCCTTGATGAGACCCACGAAATGATCATCGGTCGCGTAGAAGTGATGCCGCCAATTTTGGATATCATCGGGCTTGAGCCTGAGTATCTCCCACATCCATCGACGTTAAATGAGTGGTTTGATAGGATTATCATGGAGATTTGGCGCGTGCTGCTACGCCACTCGGTACAGTTGCACGAGCCGTCTCCGCACGTTGCTGTCGATGCGACCTACTACGAGCGATCACCGTCGAGTAAACACTACTGTGACCGCACAGACTACCGTGTTCAGACGCTTGAGGCAACGAAGCTTGTTGATACAGAAATGAAAGCAATCCTAGAGGTTCACTGTACAACAACCCTGGAAGGAACCGACGCAGAGGTATGTGAGCAACTCGCTGCTGACAAAGGCTATGACAGCCAGTATTTGCGTGAAACACTTCGAGAGATGGGGAACGTCCTCTAGTCAAGCATCGCATCTTCGCACCGTTATGGTCACACGCACAACGCGCGAATTAACAACGATCTCTACAACCAGGGGTCACTGACAGAGACGGTGCACTCCTCGGTAAAGCACTCGTACGGCTCTGCCGTCCGAGCGCGTGAATGGTATCGTGAGTTCCGCGAAATCGTCTTTATATATCTCGTCTACAACATCAAGCAGTATGTAACTCGCTAATTCCGATGCCATATGGCGATTCAATGAAGCCGAATAGGATGAAAGACACATCTTATCAAATCAGAGGGTGTCATAGAACGATTAACACACCAAAGAGCAGGGTGAACGCTGAGGTGGATGAGTCCAGCGACCCTGCAAGATGATCCTTCGGTAGAGTCCTTCTTCAATGTCGTGGAGACTGAGACGCTAGCGTTGTTCGAGCACCTCTCCTTCGAGTTTCTCGAAGAGTTCGACGTGTTCGCCCCGGCGGAGACGGGGCGAACACGAGATCACGAACCACCCGAGTTGATCCGTGGCTTCCTTCACTGCTACTACAAGGACATCTACGGCATTCGCCCTGTTGCGCGAGAGCTTCAGAACACGGTGGTTTGGCTGAGTTGTGGCTTCGATCGACCGCCGTCGAGAGACGCGGTCGATCGCTTCCTTACTGACCTCGAACACGTCGTTGACGAGGTGTTTGACCAACTCGTCGAGCAGGCCGCCGC
>LFFM01003398.1_pt1 | contig 10024 bp, 3 predicted proteins | sample 643131 | NCBI WGS metagenome assembly LFFM01 (sample SAMN03777445, study PRJNA286221) | soda lake metagenome | biome: soda lake; feature: Kulunda steppe; material: water; isolation source: sample Tc-Br brine of Tanatar trona crystallizer | place: Russia: Kulunda steppe | collected 2011-07 | reverse complement strand
TCGACCCGCTGTTGAACGACCGCCACATCGAGGACATCTCCTGTGACGGCTACGGCCTGCCGATCTTCGTCTACCACGACGAGTACACCGACATCGAGACGAACGTCTCGTTCGACGAGGACGAGCTTGACAACTACGTCATCCGGCTGGCTCAACAGTCCGGACGGCACGTTTCCGTCGGCGATCCCATGGTGGAGACGACCCTCGCTGACGGCTCTCGCGCCGAGATCGCGCTCGGGAAGGAGGTGACCCCACGCGGGTCGGCGTTCACGATCCGGCAGTACGCGGAGGATCCGTTCACGCCGATCGACCTCGTGAACTACGGCACGTTCTCGGTCGAGCAGATGGCGTACTTCTGGCTCTGTATCGAGCACAACAAGAGCCTCATCTTCGCGGGCGGCACCGCGTCGGGCAAGACGACGTCGATGAACGCAGTCTCGATGTTCGTTCCGCCGCGCGCGAAGGTCCTCTCCATCGAAGACACCCGCGAGCTCTCCCTGTATCACGACAACTGGCTCTCCTCCGTCACTCGCGAACGTCGCTACGAGGGGACGGACATCGACATGTACGACTTGTTGCGCTCCGCGCTCCGGCACCGTCCCGAGTACATCATCGTCGGAGAGGTCCGCGGTGAGGAGGCGATAACGCTGTTTCAGGCGATGAACACGGGACACACGACGTTCTCGACGATGCACGCGGACTCGATCGAGACGGTGATAAACCGGCTGGAGAACGAGCCGATCAACGTCCCCCGTGCGATGGTCCAGTCGCTCGATATGCTCTCGGTCCAGACGTTGACTCGCTCGAACGACCAACGGGTCCGCCGGGCGAAGACGATCGGCGAGATCGGCGGCATCGACCAGCGCACGGGGGAGCTCGACTACTCCTCGGCGTTCGAGTGGCGTCCGGACACCGACGAGTTCCGGCGGAACGACTCGATGTTACTGGAGGAGATCGCCGAGGAGCGGGGATGGTCCCGCTCCGAGCTGCTCCGTGAGGTCCGGCGCCGCGAGCGCTTCCTCGAGCTGTGTCGCGAGTTGGGCGTGACCGACTACCGGCAGTTCACGGCGCTCGTCAACGAGTACTACGCCGACGCCGGGCGCGTCATGGATCGACTCGAAGCGCGGGCGGACACGAAGGCCGCGGAAACCGACGACACGACCACCACGGAAACCGACGATACGAACGCCGACCGCCCGGGCGGCGGAGTATGATCGTCTATCTCCCGCTCGTGGCGGCGGTCGTCGCCTGTCTCGCGCTGGCGGCACCGCAGGTCTCCACGCGGGCGGATCTCGCGGTCACTCGGGTCTCGCTGTCGTTCTTCGGCGAATACGTCGCGGAACACGGCCGTCGGCAACGCGAGCGCGACCTGATGCGGGCCGCTCACGTCGGCGGAACCCACCGCGAGTATGCCTCGCGGACGCTGTTGTACGCGGGCGTGCTCGGCGTCGCCGGAAGCGTGATCGGGGTGTACCTCGCCGGAGGCGTGCTGACCGCGCTCGACGTCGGGGAGCAGACGCTCGCCGAGGCCCTTCCGGGCACGCTCTCGTTTCTCTCCGCGCTCGCCCGACTGACTGAGGTGAGCCTCCTCGAACTGTTCGTCCTGCTCCTCGTCGCCTCGGCGACCGTCGGGTCCGCGCTGGCGGTCGGGGCGTACTACGCGCGCTGGGGGTTGTTAAGTCAGCGGGCGACCACCCGCGCAGCGGAGATCGACGCCACCCTGCCAAGAACGGTCGCGTTCGTGTACGCGCTCTCACGCTCGGGAATGGCGTTCCCCCGTGTGATGGACACGCTCGCGGAGAACGAGGCGGTGTACGGCGAGGCCGCGACGGAGCTGTCCGTCGCCGTTCGGGACATGAACGCGTTCGGAACCGACGTGCTCACCGCGCTCCAGCACACCGCTCGGCGGACGCCGAGCGAGGACCTCTCGGAGTTCGCCGAGAACCTGGCGTCGGTGCTCGGAACCGGGCAGTCGCTGTCGACGTTCCTCGCCGACCAGTACGAGCGCTACCAGGAAGAGGCGAAGGGGAAACAGCGACAGTACCTCGAGCTCCTCTCGACGTTCGCGGAGGCGTACGTCACGACGCTCGTCGCCGGCCCGCTGTTTTTCATCACTATCCTCGTCGTGATCGGGCTCGTCTTGGAGGACACGCTCCCGCTGTTGCGGGTCGTCGTCTACCTCGGGGTGCCGCTGGCGACGTTCGGGTTCGTCGTCTACGTCGACAGCATCACCCAGGGGATCGGCGGGACCGAACGGATCGAGCGTGGGTCGGACGCCGACCGGTCGACCGGTGTTACGCGGACGGACGGTGGGGCGGTCGCGGCCATCGAGCGCGGCGGCGACGTGAGTGATCGGGCCGGTGACCGGTGGGAGGCCAGTCGGGAGCGGTTGGACGCGTACGATCGCTTCGGAGCCCTTCGGGAGTGGGCGGCCTCCCCGCTCGAGCGTGTGTTAGAGACTCCCCAGTCCGTCTTCGCCGTCGCGGTCCCGATCGCGGTCGTCGGGATACTCGTTGCGGTCCACCCCGTGACGTGGGGAGCACCGACCGCGGTCGCCGCACAGATCGACACGGCGATCGTGGCAGGTATCGCGTTCGTTCTCACGGCGTACGCAGTCGTTTACGAGGTTCGGAAACGACAGATCCGTCGGATCGAGGCGGCCATTCCGGACTTCCTCGATCGCCTCGCGAGCGTCAACGAGGCGGGCACCTCCGTCGTCGCGAGCCTCCGTCGGGTGGCCGACTCCGACCTCGAGGCGTTGACGGCGGACGTCCGTCGGCTCCGCCGGGATATGGAGTGGGGCGCGGATGCCACGACCGCGCTCCGTCGTCTCGAAGGACGGGTGTCGTCGCCGATGACTTCTCGTGCGGTCGTGCTCGTCACCAACGCGATGCACGCCAGCGGCGACGTCGCCCCGGTGTTGCGGATCGCCGCCGACGAGGCACGGGCGACGTGGACGCTTCGCCGCGAACGGCGACAAGAGATGTTGACGTATCTCATCGTCATCTACATCTCGTTTCTGGTGTTCCTCGGGGTTATCGCCGCGCTCTCCGTCTCGTTTATCCCCGCCATCGAGGAGGCGACCGCCGCCGGAACGCCGACGGACGTCGGCGGCGGGTTCGGCGGTCTCGCCGGTGGTCTCGGGGGGATAGACACGTTCGCCTACGAGCAGTTGTTCTTCCATGCGGCGGCGATCCAGGCGCTCTGTTCCGGGATCGTCGCCGGGCAGCTCGGCGAGGGCTCGGTAGCCGACGGGGCGAAACACGCCGCGGTCCTCCTCGTCGTGACGCTCGCCGCCTTCACCGTCATGGCGTCGTTGTGACCGAGAGCGGCCGTGGCCGGATTCGGCCACCGGACCTATATCCGACGCCCACAACGGGAGCGTATGGACCTCCGATCGACGTACGACCGGATCGCCGGACACTTCGCCGCGACGCGTGAGTACGCTTGGCCGGAGGTCGAGTCGTTCCTCGCCGATCGTCGGGGGAACCATGGTCTCGACATCGGATGCGGGAACGGACGACACACGGAGCTGTTGGCCGACCGGACGGAGCGAGCCGTTGGCGTCGATCTCAGTCGCGAGCTCCTGAGCGAGGCGGCGACCCGCGCGCGTGACAACGGATTCAGCGCCGAGTTCGTCCACGGCAACGCGTCGGCGCTACCGATCCGGACCGCGTCGGTCGATCTCGCGGTGTACGTCGCGACGATCCACCATCTCTCGCCACGTGAGAACCGGGTCCGAAGCCTGAACGAGCTCACTCGGGTCCTCCGCCCCGAAGGCGTCGGGCTCGTGAGCGCGTGGAGCACGGCGCACGATCGGTTCGACCGTGAATCAGGGTTCGACACGACCGTCGACTGGACGCTCCCGGGCGGGGAGACGGTCCCCCGGTTCTACCACATCTACTCGCCAGCGGAGTTCGAGACGGATATCGCCGACAGCGACCTCACTGTAGCGAGATCCGAGGTTTCCAGCGGTAACTGTTACGCGGTCGTCCGTGGCCGATAACCAGTGATCAACGCGGGGATCCGGCCACGCTCGATATGGAGCCAGCCACCCGCCACCGTCTAAATATCCCATCTGATAACAGGGAGAAAGGGTTAACCTTCGGTACGTGAGCATCTCGAATCGATGGGCTCAGATCCGCTCGAACGGTTCCTCCGCCGGGTAACACCGGGATTCATCGCTCGCAGCTATCTCGCGAAGTTCGCGCTCGTGACGCTCGTCGTCGTCGCCGGTATCGGTGCCGTCGGCGTCGTCACGTACGCGGAGACGACAGAACACCTCGAATCGGACGCCCGTGAGGACTACACCGCGGTTGCCGAGCTCGGTGGCACGGAGCTCGACGTCTGGATCGGCGAGCGCCGGACGGAGCTCCGTGACACGGCGACGTCCGACCGCATGGAACGGGAACCGGACGAGCTCGAGCGGTTTCTCGAATCGCGCCACATCACGATCCCCGACGAGGTCATCGCGTTCCATTACTTCGACCGACACAACGGAACCGTCGTCGCCTCGAGCGGCGAGAGGGACGGCGGACCCGTGACTGACGCCGAGTGGTTCAGCCGGAGCCTCGCGTTCGGCGACGACGTGTTCACCAGTCCGACCTATGAGGTCGACGGCGAACGACGAGTGGCGCTCGTTACGATGACGAGCGATCGCGATTACCTGATCGTGGAGGTCGCCCTCGCTCCCGCCGTCGCCGACGCTCGGCAGCCGACCGACGGCAGTTTCACCACCCTCGTGGCCGCCGACGGTACGGTCGCCGCAAGCGACTCGGCGTCGCTCTCCGGGACGCGGTACGGCGACGACGAGTGGTTCGAGATCGCTGACGGGCTCGACGAGCCGGGGTTCCGGTCCGGCGGTACGCTGGCGTTCGACGGGAACGGGGCGACGAACGCCACCGACCGCCTCGCGAACGAGGAGTACCTCGTCGCGTACGCGCCGGTCGACTCCGAGGAGTGGCTCGTCGCCGTTCACGTTCCGGTAACCGAGGCGTACGCCCTGTCGGGTTCGATCGTCCGGAACATCCTGTTGATCGTTGGCGTCGCGGTCGTGGGGCTCGGATTCCTCGGCGTGACGCTGGGCCGGGGGACGGTGCGGGAGCTCGGGCGGCTAGGCCGGAAAGCGAACGCGCTCGAATCGGGGTCGCTCGACGTCAGCTTCGAGACTGAGCGTCGCGACGAGTTCGGGACGTTGTACGGCGCGTTTGGGTCGATGCGCGACTCCTTAGCGGATGAGATCGAAACCGCGGAGACGCAGAAGCGGCGGGCGGAGGAGGCGCGTGCCGACAGCGAGGCGTTCGCGGAAACGCTGACACAGCGTGCGGCCGATTTCGGCGAGACGATGGGCGAATGTGCCGATGGGGACCTCACCGCCCGCGTGGAGACACGCCCCGATGACCCGGCGGCGCTCCGCGAGGTCGCGGACGCGTTCAACGACGCGATGTCCGAGCTCGAGGCGACGGTGGCCGAGGTCAATGCGTTCGCCGACGAGGTCGCGGCCGCCAGCGCGGCCGTCACGGAGGGAACGGACGAAGTCGCCGAGGCGGGGCAGGAAACGAGCGACGCCGTCGACGAGATCTCCGCCGGAGCGAGCCGACAGAGCGAACAGCTCTCAGCGGTCGCGAGCGAGATGGAAGACATGTCCGCCACCGTCCAGGAGGTCGCCGCCTCGACGGATCAGGTGGCGGCCACCTCTCGTCGCGCGGACGAAGTCGCCGAGGAGGGTCACGCCGCCGCCGCCAACGCGGTCGACGAACTACACGCGATAGACGAGCAGTCCGAGTCTGCGGCCGAGACGGTCTCACAGCTGGACGAGGAGATGGCCGCCGTCGACGAGATCGTCGAGACCATCTCGGAGATCGCCGACCGGACGAACCTACTGGCGCTCAACGCGTCCATCGAGGCCGCTCGCGCGGGGGAAGCCGGGTCCGGGTTCGCCGTCGTCGCCGAGGAGGTGAAACGGCTCGCCGAGGAGACACAGCGGTCCGCCGCCGAGGTCGAAACGCGTCTCGAAACCCTCCGCGACCGAACCGCGGCAAGCGTCGAAGAGATGGAGTCGATCCGAGTCCGCGTCGACGACGGTGTGGAGACGGTCGAGACTGCCGGGACCGCGCTCGTAGATGTGACCGACCGCGTCGCAGCAGCGGACGACGGTGTTCAGGAGATCGCCGAGGCGATGGACGCACAGGCCACGTCCGTCGACGAGGTGACCGGGGCGGTCGACGAACTCGCCGGCATAAGCGAGGAGACGACGGCGGAAGCGACGACCGTTGCGGCGACCGCCGAACAACAGGCCACCACGTTGGAGACCGTCTCGACGGAGGCTCACGAGCTCAATCGACTCGCCCGCGAGCTCCGGGCGATGACCGACACCTTCGACGTCGATGTTGACTCCGGGGCCGAGAGTGTCGATCGGGGCGGAGACGGCGGTGGGCCCGAGAACAACGATGAAGCCAGCCCCGCCGACCCCGCAGACCCCGCAGACCCGTTTCGGGACCCTGAGCTCGTCGGCGGAGCGAACCGTGTGGACGACCGCTCGGTGGGAGATCAGTCCGCGCTGAGCGACGGCGGCCACGACGGGCGAAAAGAGTAAGCTCCTTATCCCGGCGGCTACTTCGCGAAAACGCGCGCCGGTGGTCTAGTGGTAGGACCTGAGCCTTCCAAGCTCATGGCCCGGGTTCAAATCCCGGCCGGCGCACTCCCTCCGGTCGCGCGCCGCCCGTACCCTCACTCGTTCGCGTCGCTCACTCGCTAGGATCCCGATCGGCGCATTTCTCGAACGGTGCGAGAGAGGTCGCCGATACCTGCCGAAACCGGGATACACTCGGCCAGTCGAGAGACGGGTCTGGCAGGTCTATCCACGTCGTGACAGCGACGGCCTCGATAGCCGGATCGGGCGTCATTTCACTCGGAAAAACAGTCGTTACTCCCGAAACGGTCAGTAAGTAATCCATGTTTATGACGATCCGTCGATCGTCGCGATCATCGTTCGTCCGTGTTTCACACACCTGAAACGTCTATGAGTGTATCCGCTTTGGGAACAACCGGATAGATTCGGATCATTCGATTTTTTATCGTTCGGTTCACAAGCGTATCTTTCTCGCCTAGAACAAGGGATCAATACCAGATCACAACCAGTCAATTACTACCATGCTAGGTCTCCGTGTCCCGTGTACCCCAGAAGGGGTGTCCTGCGGATACGACGGACGGTAATCCATACGGACGAATCCGACACGATGATAGAGAATACCTATATGAAGACGTTTGCCGCGCTGTTCGCAGCCATCATGGTCGTATCCATGTTGGCTCCAACTGCGGGGGCCGCCGCGGCCGCCGGCTCGGCTGACGTCACGACTGACTTCGACGACGTCGATGGACTCGACGTCGAGATGGACAGCTCACTGGATACTGACGACGTCTCACCGGACGTGAGCGCACAGGCTGCCGGTAGCGCCGACGTGGACCCGGCGCTCGAAGAAGCGTTCCGGACCGCCGACGGCGACACGGTGGAAGTCGTCGCCCGGCTCCCCGCCGCGAATCTTGACGGTGTGAGCCAAGAGCAGGCGCTCGACGAGCTAGAGCGGCACGCAGATGAGACACAGGTGGGCGTGATGGACTTCGCGGAACGAACCGACGGAGTCGATGCGCTGAACCAGTTCCACATTGCTAACGCAGTTCTTCTCGAAGTCGATCCGCAGGAGACTTCACTTGAAGAGCTGGCGGAGATGCGTAACGTCGAGCGGCTCCACGCCAACTTCGAGATGACGCTCCCGGACGATGCGGGAGCGGCTGACGCCTCCTCGGACGACGTGAGCGTCGACGACGAGGAGTACACGTACGGGCTCGAAATGCTCAACGCGCCCGACGTGTGGAATCAGCTCGGCGTGACCGGTGAGGGTGCCGGAGTGGCGATCCTCGACACCGGCCTCGACAACGACCACCCGGATTTCGACATGGATCCGGACAACTTCCAAGAGTTCGATGATGATGGGAACGAGGTCGACTCCGAGCCGAACGACGGCAACGGTCACGGGACCCACGTGAGCGGGACCGCAGTCGGTCCACAGGACCCCGACGGTGACGTCCCCGCGTACGGTGTCGCTCCCGACGCCGAACTCTACAGCGCGAAAGTGCTCGACGACGGCGGCGGCGGTAGCTTCGCTCAGATCAACGCTGGGATGGAGTGGGCTGCCGAGAAGGACGATGTCGATGTCGTGGGGATGAGCCTCGGCGCGACGGGGTACGTCCCCGACATGATCGAACCGGCAGAGAACATCCGCAACACGGGACAGGTGCTCTCGGTTTCGATCGGTAACGCAGGGCAGGGTGCAAGCGGTTCGCCCGGTAACTACTACTCCACGTTCGCAAGCGGTGCCGTTGACGAGGACGAGATGGTCGCCAGCTTCTCCAGTGGTGAAGTGATCGACACGGAGAGCGCGTGGGGCGACGACGCGCCTGATTACTGGCCCGACGAGTACGTCCAGCCGAACGCGGCTGCCGCGGGCGTTGACGTTCTGAGCGCGGTGCCCGGCGGCGGCTACGACGACACCTACTCCGGTACGTCGATGTCCCAGCCACACAAGGCCGGGACGTTCGCGCTGATGGCTTCGGCCATGGGCGACACTGACGTCGATATGTTCGAAGAGATCGTCGAGGACACGGCCGAGCAGCCCGACCACGCCCCCGAAGACGACCCGAACACCGAGTACGGTCACGGTATCGTTGACGCCCTGAGCGCGACCCAGATGGTCGCACTCGACAGCGGTATCGAGGGCACGGTGACTGACACCGATGGCGACGCCGTCGAAGGCGCTACTGTCACGGTCGAAGAAACCGGCGTCTCGGTCGAAACCGACGAGAACGGCCACTACGAACTCATCGCCGAGCCGGGCGAGTACACGCTGACGGCGACTGGCTTCGGCTTCGGAGAAACGACGGAAACCGTTGAGATCCCTGACGACGAAACCGTCGTCGAACAGGACTTCGAGCTCGATGACGCCCTCGGCGTCGAACTGCTCGAAGGGCAGCCCGACGGAATCGAAGGCGGTGACGCCTTCGAAGTCGTCGTCGATGTCGCCAACCTCGAGACGTACACCGTCGAGAGCGACGGCGACTACGCTGGCGACCTCACGTTCGAACTGAACGGCGACGAGATCGAGGAGGGTGAACCCGTCGACGTCGGCGGTATCACCGGCGAGGCCACCCTCACCGTTACCACCGAAGCCGACACCGAAGGCGAGCTGTATCTCGATCACACCTTCGAGGGTCTCGGTGACTCCCTCGACGTGACCACCGGTCCGACGCAAGTGTTCGAAGACTTCGTCCCGCTCGCCATCATCGATGATGCCGACTTCGGTGACGACGTCCAGGACCGGCTGGAAGCGGAACTCAGCGACATGTACGACATCTCGCTGATCAGCGGGAGTGAAGCGGTCGATGCCGCCGAGAGCGGCGAGTACGACGTGTACGTCGCCCAGAACATGGACGCTGACATCGAGACGTTCCTCGAGTACACCGACGACGAGTCGGTCGGCGTCGTCTGGCTCGACCAGTGGGGCAGTACGAGCGGTGCCGATGCAGTCGCACAAAAATCCGATGCGGTCGGTAACCCGGCCTCGGCCGAACAGTCGTTCACATCGCCGAACCCCGACTTCGAGATCCTCGAGGATCACCCGGTCTTCGACGGGATCGGTGAGGTCGGTGACACGCTCCCGATCCACTCGGCAGGCTTCGCGGACCACACGTGGTTCGACGGCTACGACGGCGACGTGCTCGGTTACATTCAGGCCGGTGGCGTTGACGACGGCGACGGTATCGCCGTCGACGAGGGGAAGAACACGGTGTTGCTCTCCTCGTTCGGCTCCAGCACGTTCGTCGAGGATGATGACTTCTCGGCTGAAGCAAACATGCTCCTCGGGAACTCGGTGGAGTACGTGACACCCGAGGATGAAGAGGAGACCGGCGACGAGTGGGAAGTCGTCGATGTCGACCCGTCCGGTGACTTCACGGTCACGCCCGGCGC
>LFFM01003397.1_pt1 | contig 10028 bp, 6 predicted proteins | sample 643131 | NCBI WGS metagenome assembly LFFM01 (sample SAMN03777445, study PRJNA286221) | soda lake metagenome | biome: soda lake; feature: Kulunda steppe; material: water; isolation source: sample Tc-Br brine of Tanatar trona crystallizer | place: Russia: Kulunda steppe | collected 2011-07 | reverse complement strand
GTTGATGAGTTTCAGGATATCTCACGGGCCGAAGTGGAGCTGTTAAAATGTTTCGTGACAGAGGACAACGATACAAAGCTGTTTTGCGTCGGCGATGATTGGCAGAGTATCTATTCATTCGCTGGATCCGACGTTACCTACTTCCTCAATTTTGCAACCTACTTCGGCGAACCAACGGTCACGGAGCTCACCGTAAACTATCGGTGTCCGCCAGCAGTTGTGAACGCTGGCAACGATCTGATTAGAAACAATGACCGGCAGATGGACAAGACGGTTCGTCCTGCCAAGGAGCTGCAAACCGAGATTGAAGTTCACGACCTGTACACATCTCCAAGCGATCGCAGATATAAATCACAACTGTATTCGCGTGTTATAGAATTGATAAAAATGTACTTGGCTTCGGGTGCTTCACCAGATGAGATCATGCTGCTTTCCCGAACTAAATCGTACTATTATGATTTGATAGACCGATGTTCGAATCATGGAATTAATGCGACAATGTCTCCAGAGAACGAGGAAAATCCGGAAGAATTTGTCCGTCTTTATTCAGTCCACAAATCGAAGGGGGATGAGGCAGATCACGTGATAATCATTCATGCCGTTGAGGACATGTATGGCTTTCCGTCACAAGTTGAGGATGATGAGTTGCTTGAGCCTGTTCGGATTGCCCCTGAAACGAACCTCGCTGAAGAACGACGATTGTTCTACGTTGCACTAACGCGCGCCAGCAGAACACTAGATATAGTCACTAGTGATGATCATCGATCTCGATTTGTTGAGGAAATCGAGCATCATTTATCACCACCACGTAATCTCGCTAATCTCACTGACGATGGTGATCGGATCGATATCAATCGCGCATGGCTCAAACAATCATTCGGGAGTGCTAACTCCCAGACACAGGCTGGTATCTTGGTCGATGGATTCGGGAGTAGTCGGTTCGTTATCTGGGAAGACAATCAGCACGATCCGCTTGAGACTGGGGTTGAATATGAAATCAATAATATCAAAATCAGTTATAATGATTATCAAGAAGAGCACGAAGTCCATCTTGATCAGTATACCGAGATTAATCGTATCGGGAACCGTGAAGACAGCACATACTGATTTGGGAGTCGTTAGATAACTGTGTTCAGCCTCGAAGCACGTATTTGAATGCGTGGAGGGTGTTTCGTCCATCCTCTGTAAGCTTCACCCGGTCGCTGGTCCCGTGTTCTTCAATGGAGATGTAGCCCAGCTCCGTAAGCGGGTTTATAATGTGATGTCGGAGCCGTTGATACTTCCCTTTCTCCGTATCTCCTTCATACGACGCTATGAACGGAAGTTCCGCTTTTTGCCCGTATTCTATCAGCTTTGATTTTTCCGCGAACGGCTCATCGGTGTCCCGAGTTTCGGTATCTCGTTCGTTAATGTAGTTCATAATAGCAAGGTGTTGTAGATCTGGTCGATCCATGGGGTAACGAGGGATCGTCTGGACATCCCGAACTCCTTTTGAAGGGCCTCCCGGTGACGGTTGTGGGAAGTTTGAGTCGTGTTCTTCTGCTTTGACGTAGTAGGGTGTTGCGTTTCCAGTTGTCATGCAGGCGATCATTCCGGCGATTGCCGCGATTTTATTTCCGGTCGACACATTCACATAGACTTCGTCCTTTTCACGCTGATTTTCAATCGTCTCAGCAAGAATGGCTATACCATCGAACAAATCATCGAAATTCGCGTTCACGTATTCGTATTCGATCCCTTCTTCCTCTAATGAATCTGTTAATTCGTTGTGTACGTCCTCCAATGGTGGCGTTTGAGGAAGGTACCTGAGGAGAATAACGAGATCAGCTTCATATTTGGTGGCTGGATTACTGATTCGTTCATTCTCGACACCGAATGGGGCAATATGGATCGCTTGGGCTGGTGCTTCCATCTTAGAATTAATTCACCCGAGACAAGTATAATACCATCGCAGGTCAAACAAGATCTCACAGAATCCACGGGTTTTTGGTTACCTGTAATCAACCGAATAATACGTCGATAATGTTGTCTGATCTTTCTTTTGAGGCGGTATGTGCTCTTGATGATCGTATTGTAACAGAACATTCGACGCTACCGACGGCGACATTAGAATATAATGACATCAAAAAAGAATCGCTACTCGGCATGGGTGGAAGTGCTCAAGTCTATCGGGCTACTGTCGAGTCTATTGAAACTAACACGATCGCGCTGAAAGAGCCGCGTTTCGGAGACGGCGGTGATACCACGATCTCGGAGATGTTCGCCAATGAGGCGGAGCTTTGGTCTTATTTGGATCATGAACATATTATCCAAGTCATTGATTGGGGCACCGAGCCTCACCCGTGGATCGCGCTTGAATACGCTGACGGAGGAACTTTAGCCGATCACATTGAGCAACAAAACTTAGAAAAGTCTCTTTGGATGGCCATTTGTCTTGCACAAGCCGTCAAGTACGCCCACACACGTGGTGTTGTTCACTTAGATTTGAAACCAGAGAACATCCTTTTAGAAAAAACATCTGAAGGTACGTGGGAAATCCCGAAAGTGACTGACTGGGGGTTAGCGAAACTACTGCTCAAATATACGGGTGAAATTGAAGGATTATCATACTACTATGCAGCCCCGGAACAATTTCGGCCAGAAGAGTTCCATGGGGCTGATGAAAAGACCGATGTATACCAACTCGGTGGTGTCATTTATTCGTTACTTACAGGGCAGCCACCCGTTAGCGGCTCCAAACAAGAACTGGTTGATCAGACCTTAGCCGGAGATATTGCGCCACCAAGTTCTATCAATCCAGCACTTCCAGCGTCCCTTGATCAACCGATTCTCCGAGCGCTTGAGACGGAACCTACGGATCGGTATGAGGATATACTGTTGATGCGACAAGCATTGGAACGAGCATTTCTCGATGTCTACGCGATCCAAGAATATCCACAACCACGAGTGAATTCGCGTAGGACTGGAGAAATCGGGTCCACTGGCCCACCTTCTGCTGTTAGTGTTGAGTGGAAAATAGACGGGTCATTCATTCCGACCGCTTCGCCGGCGGTAATCGGTGATACGATATATCTTACGACGCGACAAGGGACAGTCCATGCATTCAGTGTCCATTCAGGAACCATCCATTGGGGGTCGAAAATATCAGACACACAACTAACTGCTCCTGTAATTGGAGACGACCGTCTCTATGTTGCCGATGAGAATGGGATCGTATATATGATAGAGTTGAACGGTGACCGACAGATCTCAGAAATTGATATCGGCAGGTCAATTCGGTCTCCGCTGTTGTTGGTTGATGATCGAATCATAGCCGTGACCACTCAGGGTGTGATAAAAGCGATTTCTCCTACAGCCACGGAGCTTTGGAGTACTCAAGCTCCCGGAAACGTTCGTGCCCCGGCCGCAATCTATCATAATAATCTCATTGTTCCAGCAGCTGATGGACTCGCTGCATTTGATTTGGAAACGGGAACACGATCATGGACCTACCAACGTGAGGCCCCGTCAATTGGTGCATCTGCTGCAGTCGGTGAGCATGTTTATACGGCAGATCGAAACAATATTTCTGCGATTGATATCGCGGATGGTGGGATTCGATGGAACATTAGCACAGACTACACACCGACAGGACTAGCAGTCACTCCATCCATTTGTTATGTGAGTACGGATGGAGGTGGATTACTGGCGTTAGATACTGCCAGTGGATCAAAGAAATGGCAGTATGAACGACCAAACGTTACGCTAACACCTCCAATGATCGGTGACGACTTACTTTTTATTGGGTCGGCTGGGAGAAAACGAAAAACACTACCCCAGCGGATGGATGATGTCCACGCCGTTGAACGCAAAACAGGTACGGAGCGGTGGGGATACGCAACTGATAATGAAGTGAAACATTGTCCCGTAATTACGGGAAGTTCGCTGCTCGTTGTTGATATGGATGGCGGCGTCTATTCCCTTGGCTGACGTGTTTTTGATGTATATTTGACGACACTAGTAATAGAAGTAAGAATAGGAAGTGTTGAAATTCAAAGAATGAGGTACTGGTTATGATACACCGTCGCCACTACCTGTATGGCATGCGTCGAAGATTTATCGATAGCAGACAGTCGAACCGGAGTCTAAAGGAACCCCGTTATCACTTGAAACAATGTTGATCAGTACGGACAAAAATACTCAACCAATTCATTCCCCTGTTAGAGACTCAGTTGATGCACTAGTTCAATCTGATCGATCACCACGGATTGTGAGCATAAGCGACATACATGGATACCTCGAAGCAGCACGGAGTGCTCTGTTGACTGTGGCAGATCATTCGGATTACCCTCCAGTTGTTGTTCAAGATACGGAAGGAAAACTCCACTGGGCTGATGAAAATTATGTGTTAGTATTTAATGGTGATCTCATTGATAGGGGTCCGAAGAATGAGGAAGTGCTTGGAATGGTGTCCCGGTTGATTTCCGAAGCACCTCCCGGTCGAGTACGGGTAACTCTCGGAAATCATGAAGGCATCATCTTATCATCGGATTATTTTGGGTTTTCAAGCTGGTATAGTACCCAAGTCGACATAGACTCTCGACGAGCACTTCTGACTGCAATTATCGATGGGCACGTCATAGCTACATATCAAGGATATAATGTAATTTATGCCCATGCAGGCTCACCTGAACTCGATCGACCGCAAGAACTCAACGATATGCTCGTTGATGCTGCAGAAGAGCTACTGGCTGCCAGTGGAACAGATACCGATACGGCGATTCAGCGGCAGGTGCTCGATGATTACGATCAGGTGCTCGGCGTTGGAGAGGCTCATCTTAAAGGGGAGGGTGCTGGGATCACGTGGCTCGATTTTAGCCATTTGCCGGCAGATGCACCACAACAAGTAGTCGGTCACACTCGTCATGATCGACCCGAAAAAAGAGGAAATGTGTTCTGCCAGAATATCATTCGAAATAATCTTGATACAAGTGGAGGAGAGGGAGTGTTTATCGAATCACCGGAGAAGCTTTGTACACTTATCAGACAACCGGATGGTCAGGTGAGACAAACGCGGTTGTTGGATCCATTATAAGTGATTAAGATGGCAGAATCGAACCAATTTATCACTCACAAATTACTCATTATAACCCATGCCTGAAACTGAACCTAAATCGCTTGCTGGATATCTATACGATATTGCGCAGAATGTTGAGACATCCATCAAATATCCCGGGACACGTCTTGACTCGATTCAACTCAACATTCACAGCGACGGATCTATGACGCAAATAAAAGATACGGATGAATCCACGTCTCGACCCGGCGAAACGGAATCCGGCGATGATCCAACAACAGTGGAATTTAGTGTCAATCAAGAGATGCTAACGCTGGATAATAAAGACGTGGCTGACCAGTTGCTACGGATCGTATATCCTGTCGGACATGAACCTGAGAGTGCATTTCCTCATCAAACTACCTCAAAGGCTACCTTCCAAAACTGGGCAGCCCATATGCTTCAGAACCCGTCGGATCTCCACACGAAAACGGACCTTCTCCGACTTCATGATCTCGATGAAACACCGTTCGCAACAATTGAGTCATATCTCGCTGATCTGATTGAGTCTGAAATTATTACATCCAATTCTCGTCTCGCTATGTCCGTTGAGATGCTATCTAAATCACTCGGTGTTTCCGAACCCCTCGTTGAAGCTGCACTCTCACTCACAACCGATGACATAGTCGAAATAACGGTTGATACATCTGAACCTGCCGATGATATCGATCCGGAGGAACAAGCGACAACAACAGACGCATCGGTGAGTGACAGTTCCGATATGTATTATGGACACACAGCTGTTTTTGAAGAAGGGGAAACGCTTAGCAGTAACTCAAAAGACGTGACTGAACTTGACCGGGAAGTCGTTGAGACTGTTGAGATGATTACTGTTGATGTTGATGAAATCATGAAGGCCATCATCACTTGGGTATACGAAGTCCCGATGGGGGTCAATTTGGACCCACAGATTGTGATTTCCGCACCACCGGCGAAACGACAGTCCGGTACGTACAAAGAGTTCATGACCGGAGAAACGCCATCGAACGGTGAGATCACCATTCATCCACGACATTTTATCGAGACGCCGAATTCCGACACGAATTTCTCAGATGTTTCTGAAGCGCTTTTGAAATCCGGGGCGCTTGATCATCCTGAACATCACGAAGAATACACCTATATTGTTCAACAGTCCTCGTTTGTTTCGGAACTACATCTGCATCCGGAATCAAAGCTGGCGCTTGATACAAATATCAAGTATACCGGAACGGATGACTCCGAATATATGCATCCAGAAGTCCCGAACGAAGAATGAACAGGGATACGACACGCCCTGAAGTGCTGACGTAATTACCATCCTCAGAGCTAGACACTAATATACTGCTTGTCAAGATTATACAGAACGGCTCAGAAGTAGCAGACATGCTTACCACAGTCGTGACGTTGCAGCTTGGACACGGCCGATAGTATCAGCGACCGGCATCAAAATGAGACGGCTGTTTGTAAGACAGTAAAGAACAGTAACTCTCGTATTCGTTGTTACTGGCTATTCTTCAATGGTTTTCCCCGGGTTTGATTAATTATAATGTCTGGGAAACACCCCACAGGCGACCCCGACTTGAAAGCAACGTCAGAATACCAACTTGGCAAAATCACGGTCGAGCAGTCAGATGCCGATAATCCAGCGGAGTACAGGTATTCGGATCTACGCCAAGGCTCTCGATCACTAATGAGTATCCTGATCCATTCCGTTCATTGGCCACTTTATTTTTTTATTCTATTTCCGCTGCAATATATAGTTCGTATTTTCCGATGGAGTTTTAGACTTCGTCACTACAGTCCAGCCGGACGTTTTGCTATCTACCTCTCAGAAATGTCTGAAAATCTCCAAAAGCTGCGTTTTTTAGCGAATTACGATAGATTTATTCTTTATCTACGCGCCTCACGGGTGCTTACACCTGCTCAGATATTTCCGTTCATCCCGGGGACGGCACCGATTAGCAGCTCTCGTAATACGGCTAAAAGGCAGACTCCAAATAACTGGAAAGCTATCCGACAATCCGTCTATCAACGGGATAATTACCAGTGTGTGAACTGTGGTGCAGCCGGAGGGCCGCACGGTGATACGGAGCTACACGCCGATCACGTTCTCCCTCGGAGCAAAAACGGTGCAGATGAGCCGTACAACCTGCGAACGCTTTGTCGACCGTGTCACGAAGCTCGCCACGCGCGAATTTTTAATTGAGGGACAAGTATGACAGGGACTAATAACATCATTGACCTGCTATGGAATAGTGACCGTCAGTCTACGAATTATGCAACTTGTGGGCTACTTACTGCTGCGATCGCTGCCGTCGTTACATATTATTCAGTTAGTTGGTTCCACGGACTGATCGGAAATGTAGCCAATATTCTCATTTTCGGTTTTGGCTTAGCGATCTTCTGGACTCTGATGCTGTTTGTAATTGCATTTGTTTCAACAATTTTTGAGGAGCGGATGTCTGACTATCGCCCTCGCCTTGCTGATTCGATAGTATGGGCTAGTTATGGCTTGTTAGCGGCTGTCGCTCTGATTGTAGTCAGTATGCTCTTTGGATGGTTTGGAGTTAAAATAACAAGCCTCGGGATTGAACTGGCCCGGACACCTTATCGTTCAATTTCTACCCTATTGGTGTTGTGCAGTATTGGGTATGTGTATATCCAAGAGGAATTTGATAAATCTGCCACACAAACATCGGAAGATAACCAATCCGATACCAGTGCTTCCGGTGAAAAAGGGTCTCATGAGATCGAAGCGAGAACGGAGAGCACAAACTCAGGCGTAAGTGAGGAAGACGACGTTGTCAATCAATCAACGCTAACGAAACAGAACGAACACTCACAATCCAACGAAATCGTCACATCTCAAAATCTTCGACGCACAGGGAGTCAGTCAACTACTACAAATCACGGAGAAGAAAACATGAATTTTGATTGGAAACATCAAACTGGTGTTTCAATGGAAGACATCGGGGGAATGAAAGAGCTCAAGAACGAATTAAGAAACGAAGTAATTAAACCTCTAACATCTGGCAGAGAGAAAGCTGAAAAATTAGGAATCAACGCTCCGAATATTCTGTTCTATGGACCACCGGGTACGGGCAAGACGTATTTTGCCAAAGCCTTGGCAACAGAACTAGGCCTTCCGTTCGTCAAAATCAGTGGTGCTGACATCCAATCAAAATGGATCAATGCCAGCCCAAAGAAAGTCCAACAACTATTCATTGAAGCAAAAATACAGGCAGAACAGGAAGGAGGTTCGGTCATTTTTCTCGATGAACTTGACTCAGTCTTGTCAAAACGTGACGGTGGTAGGGGACATGAAGAGGATACCAAGGTTGTCAATGAATTTCTAAATCATCTCGAAGAGACGAAAGAACACGATATCGTATTTATCGGCGCCACCAATCGTGTAGATGAGTTAGACAACGCTGCAACCCGTCCCGGAAGAATCGACCGAAAGATCGAAATTGGGCTTCCAGACGTGGAAACGCGTGCCAGCATCTTGGAAACGCAACTGCAAGATCGGTCCTACAAAATAGCGGAGGAAAATATTGAAACAATCGCTCAAAACATGCTTGAGTATTCTGCGGCAGATATACAAACAATTGTTGAAGATGCAGCTCGCCATGCGGCCTTTGAGCGTGACGCATCGATAATTACGCTGGCAGATCTGGAAGCTGTTGATGCATCACTGATCGATGGGACGGATCCCAAACTCGAATCGTCGGTAATAACAACTGATCCTGTCGATTCAGATGAAACCTCAGATATCAAGAAACCGAACGAAGCACAAGAGTTCAGTAGCGTTTATCGAGTCGTCGGGTTCGGCGATCAAGCCCGACGGATGGCTTTGTATGATTTAGGACGCGATGACACCGCGTGGGTCAATACGATCGGATATAGAGACAAGATCCACTCAGAGCTTGAGGAACTCCAAACCGGGAATCTTGTTGAAGCGACTATCACGAATGCTAATGATAAAAACGAGTATTGGGACTGTCTAGAGTTTGAGATTGTGTCTGATGATATCCTATACTACGTCCAAACAGATGGATATGCGCCGGGACCAATAGATGAATTCTGGAAACAGCGACAGGAGGATACTGATTTCACGTCTGCTGCGCGACGACATGACGATACCAGTGAGTACCTCTATGAAGTCCATGTACAAGCAGATGAGGTGATGACCGAAGACGGCGAAATGCTAGAAATATATCCAAACCTACAGCGTGGTGAGATCCTTACTGAACCGCTGTTCCAAGGGCACGGATGTGACTATCTCGACAAGGCGCGTGCAGTTATTGCTGTCAATCCAGATGAAAAAGAGTACGTCGTGCTATATATATTCGAGGAAAAGAACGACAAATTCGATAAAATTTGGGGTGGGTTATATCACCATGTCGAAGGAGAATAGGATCATACGGCTCTGTTGAAATCTTCAGGGAGTTACATATTCGCCGTGTAATTATTGGTATGTGGCGTAATAATCCTTTTATTGAGAGCAAGGAGAATACCTGACCCTTTAGGGTCAGGATGAATCCGACAACTGGGACACATCCCACGTCGATAGCACGGCTGGATATTCCACCGTTCTCAATCCAAATATTTACAATACAAACGACTATAAGCACTTATACAGACGTTCAGAATGCTGGAGGTCCACCACACTCATCAAGCGAAAATCCTCAACCACCAGCAGGTAGAGGACTCACTTGACCGGCACGGGTGGTCGGCCAGTAAGCTCTGGAACGTCGCTAACTACCACTCCCGAGAAGTCTGGGAGAACACGGGCGAGATCCCCGACCACGGCGACCTCAAAGACGAGTTGAAAGGTCACACCAAATACAAGGGACTGCACAGTCAATCCAGTCAGCGCGTTCTGGAGGAACTCGCTGAAGCCTTCAACTCATGGTACGGTAAAAGGAAGTCTGACAGTCGAGCAAATCCGCCC
>LFFM01003396.1_pt1 | contig 10030 bp, 6 predicted proteins | sample 643131 | NCBI WGS metagenome assembly LFFM01 (sample SAMN03777445, study PRJNA286221) | soda lake metagenome | biome: soda lake; feature: Kulunda steppe; material: water; isolation source: sample Tc-Br brine of Tanatar trona crystallizer | place: Russia: Kulunda steppe | collected 2011-07 | reverse complement strand
TGGACGAGGTAACACTAGCAATCGAAAGACGGCGGTAGAATGGAATGCTCGATCAGGGATTCGAACCCTGGTCCTCGGCTCGAAAGGGCTGAGTTATTCACACAATAACCAACCATTTCGAGTGTACCCAACCACGCCAATTTGCGAGTTCTGGCTGTTACTAACTGTCTGTATGGGATGTACGTATATAAAATACCCAGCTAATTGTCCACCTGCCAAGTTAGATTTGAAGGATAATCTGGTGCATTTCACAGAATACCAACTATTCGTGGATCAACTTTCGGACGACTACACAATCCGATCAAATAGAGAGTATGTGAAACGTCCTAGAAATGAGAAAACAGCCCAGTTCAATTTACTACCCTCAAACAATGTGGCATCTATATTTTCGTTATACCAACTATCTGATTAAAACCATCGAATGGCTCTAACTGTGACTATTTATTGGCGGTTGCTCTTCGAATCTCCTGTGCGACGGCTGCGACCATTTGATCATTAAATGCTTCTCCAATGACTGTCACGCCGAACGTCGGTCCAGCATCAAACGAATCGACAGGCACTGTAACCGCACACAAATCGAGGAGATTCAAGAAGTTGTTGTAGTAACCTAGGTTCGAATTTAATGCCATCGGCTGTTCGCGTACTGCATCAATAGTATACACGGTCGGTACCGTAGGAGTAACCATCACGTCAACTGTCGACATAATGTGGTCTGCTTTTTTCGCAAGTGATTTCAGTTCGTAGAATGCTTCGAAAGTATCGCGTGCAGAATACGTTTCGCCTTCTCTAATGATGTCTTCGACGATTGGATGAGATGCACCAGGATTAGCGTCAAGAAAATCACCAACTGAAGCAAACCGTTCGGCAACCCATGGGCCACCATACAATAACTCGGCAGCAGCTGCGAATGGTTCAAAGTCGATGGTAACGATCTCACCGACGTCTTCAAACGTCTCAATAGATTTTGTAAATATCTGTTCAGCCTCTTTATCACCGAAATATTCCCGGCCGGCCGGACTAGGGACACCAATTGTTGGATGATCGACAGAGGTTGATGTGAAAATATTGTTTTCATATCGACGAGAGTAGGGATCCTCAGGATCATACCCGGCTGCAATGTGTGTAACGCGGCGACAAGCATCGACAGTCGATGCGAAGATCGCAACGCAATCCAATGTTCTGCATGCGGGGACCACTCCGTTGGTACTGAGTGTCCCGCGGGTTGGTTTTATTCCGACAAGCCCATTCAATGCTGGTGGAACACGTCCTGATCCTGCTGTATCTGTTCCCAGTGAGAAAGCCACTTCACCATTAGCAACAACAATAGCTGATCCTGAACTTGATCCTCCCGAGATATAGTCGTCATTGTATACGTTCTGGCAGGCACCGTAGGGACTTCGTGTGCCCACTAAACCTGTTGCAAACTGGTCCATGTTCGTTTTTCCGATCAACAGTGCGCCGGCGCTGATGAGTTTATCAACTACAGTTGCATGATTGTCCGGAGTGTATGCATACTCTGGACAGCCTGCCGTTGTCGGCAACCCAGCATAATCGATATTGTCTTTAACTGCGAACGGAACCCCATACAATGGCGTATCGGCTAACTCCTGATTCTCGAGAGATTTGGCCTCTTTTAGAAGGTCTTGTTTGTCTCGGACGCTGATCCAAGCGTTAGTCTCTTGTGATTCGATTCGGTCATACGTTGTGTTTATAACATCAACGGGAGTTTTTTCAGAAGATTGGTAAGCATCTAACAACGATTCGATAGTCATGTTTATCGTCACCACAAATCACACCCGTTAAGACTCTGGGATGTGCCCTGAAAACACTTCGCGGTGCACATGTGTTCCACTTTTTTCATCCACATAGGGTGAAAATCTTCGCATGGGTTAATTATTGTTTCGAACATCCAATTATGAATGAGTAGTTAATTAGTTATGAAGGGTCGTGTTGTGGTAAAGTTACCATTCAATTGTGAACACGTGTACGATTCATAGAGTCAACCAACAGGATGTCGTATTTTATCGAATAAGCGGTATCAATATGAGTTTCCAACTGATTAATCTCTTCTGACAACTCGTTGCGATTGGGTCGGAGTTTCTGATTGAGTTTGTTAGTGATGTTAAATCAAAGCTAATATTTTGTATTGACACATATAAGGCCATCTCAGAAGTTATTATTATTAATACAAAGGGTTAAACTTAGGTGAGTCTTCAAGCTTCAACCGGAGATAGTTTAGAAAGCAATGCAAAATCAAGAGATAAATAAAGAAGAAGTTGTTGGAAGGCAGTCTTACTTGGAAAAAGTAGAAGAAGCATATGACCATTATAAGGAAACCGGAGTGATACGGTATCCAGAGTGGCTTTACGGGCCACCGAAAGGGACCTTGTTCCGTGTTGAGGTTGAAGATTGTCCGAGTTTCGGAGAGACTGCAGAATTAGAATTTGATTCCGGACGAACAACGTTTATTGCTGTCGACATGCAGAGAGATTTTTGTGGCACTCAAGGATATGTTGACACAATGGGTTATGACCTTTCTCAGACACAGAGGGCAATTAACCCGATAAAAAATGTCTTAGAGACCGTCCGGAAAACAGAAATTAGTGTCGTACATACACGAGAGGGTCATGACCCTGAATTGGCGGATGCGCCATTTAACAAACTACTTCGAAGTAAGATGGCAGGAGATGGGCATGGGATTGGAGAAACACCACCCGGCGGTATTGGGCCTCTGCTAACCCAAGGACACGAAAACTGGGACATTATTGATGAACTGGCACCAGAACCAGGTGAACCAGTTGTTGATAAACCTACAAAGGGTGCATTCGGTAACAGCAATATCGAAATGGTTCTCAACAGGCTTGGGACAACACATATCGTGATTGCAGGAATCACAACTGATGTGTGTGTTCACACAATCATGAGGGAGGCGAATGATCGTGGGTATTGGTGTACTCTATTGAAAGACTCAACAGGGGCTACTGACCCGGGTAACAGAGATGCAGCTATTAAACAGATTAAAATGCAAGGGGGAGTTTTCGGTTGGGTTTGTGATTCAGAAGAATTTATTGAATCTGTTGAGGAAAATGTCGTGGATTAGTTTACAACGATAGAAGAAGAGCAAGCAAAGTTGGTTTTGAATATTTAATTTCAGTCACGATATTAAATACACATATAGTAAATTGTATACATGAGTTACAAAATTGGAATAAATTGCGACATGGGAGAGAGTTTTGGCAAATATAAAAAAGGGAATGATACAGAAGTTATGCCCTATATTACAACTGCCAACATTGCAGCTGGTTTTCACGCCGGAGATCCTCACGTAATTAAAAAGACAATCCAGCTAGCTTCTGAGAATAATGTCGATATAGGCGTACATCCCGGACTACCGGATAAGTTAGGGTTTGGTCGTCGGAAAATTGATGCTACACCTTCGGAGGTACGAGACTACGTAGTGTATCAATTGGGTGCTCTCCGAGCTTTTGCAGAAGCTAATGATGAGACTGTCACACATGTGAAACCACATGGTGCATTATATACAATGCTCTCTGAAAGCCCAGAACACGCCAGAGCAGTTATTGAGGCAATACTGGATGTGGACGAGTCCCTAATTTATTTGGCAACCGATATGAATTTATATGAAATCGCACAGGAATATCCAATCAAGGCAGTATTTGAGGGTTACGTCGACTTGGATTACCGTGATGACAGAAGCGTCGTAATACCTAAAAACAAAACATCGCGTGACCCAGAGTTGGTCGCTGATCGGTTTGTCCAAATCGCTACTCAAGGAACAGTTGAATCACCTACCGGAACAGAACTAGAGATACCTGCCGATACGATTTGCATCCACGGAGACACACCAAACGTGTCTGAGATACTTAATGAAATACATGATCGAATTCGGGAAACATCCATTGAGCTAGTTCCACTGGAAAACATGATATGAAATCCACAATATAGATTAATTTTTGTTGATTAGTCCTGAAAACAGTCGAAATATGCCAGCTTTTGTTCAGCGATTCTGACTATTCTCGCTTATTTCATATTAATTGCCGAGTCCTTGCATCAAAATGTATGGGAGATATCGAAGAGATTCGCTCAAGAGCTACCAAATGTACTGAGCAAGACAGCTAATTTATTCAGTCAACTCAGGTGTGATATCGGATGGCTTCCGTGGGTCAGCTGTCTGTTCGTAAGCATACGCTAACTCAATGAGTTTTGCCTCTTCGAATGGCGTGGTAAGTAATTCAATTCCGACAGGGAGTCCAGCATCAGTGAAACCTGCAGGAATCGAAATAGCCGGGCAAGATGATTGAGAGCCGATGACAGTATTTGTCGGGTATGCTGCAGTATCTATTCCTGATTGCAGTTCTTCCCGTGTAGGTGGGACAACTTGTACATCAGGGAATACTAGCGCATCGAGATTATGCTCAGCGTGTGTATAAAGTATTTCACGCTGAAAGTCTTGCTGTGCAGATATCTTCTCCCAGTATGTTGAGTCATTAGTCGGATCATCGGGTCCTTCGACAATATCCGTTAATAAATCAAGCTTATCATGATAATCGCCCTTGTCAACTAGTTCTCGCAGTGAGTCGACAGGTGCGTTTTCTCTACTTTTAAAGAAAGTATTCAAATCAGATTTTGATTGAAGTAGGTACAATGAGGTTTTCTGGATGCGTTCTTGTAAATCCGGAATCGATACTGGATCTACCAATGTTGCCCCAGCGTTCTCCATTAGTTTTAAACTATCCTTGACTACATCATTGACTGGTGCTGATTTTGGACTATTATCATCTCCGAAAGCCCCTCGGAGAACACCTAACCGGACTCCCTCTAATGCGTCTGGATTAAGATGATTAAGATATGAATCGGTATGTTTTTTCGAAACAGCTCCTGTTCTACGATCATTACTGTCAAAGCCAACTAACACGTCAAGAAGCCGAGCTAAGTCCTCAACAGATCGCGCTATCGGACCTGCTGTATCCTGTAATTCAAGAAGGGGAGAGAGTCCAGTTCGACTAATCAATCCAGTTGTCACTCGGATCCCGAATAAGTTGCAACACGATGCCGGTACCCGTATGGAACCACCAGTATCTTCACCAATCCCGATTGTTCCAAGATTTGCTGCAACTCCTGCAGCAGTACCCCCGCTTGATCCGCCAGGATCTCTATCAAGCGCATATGGATTCTTTGTCTCTCCTAATGCTGAGGAATACGTAAACCAAGATGCGGCCCAATCTGGAAGATTGGTTTTGGCAAGAACAATACCACCCTCATTTTTTATTTTCTTAATAATTTCTGCGTCTTCTGACGGAACATAATCGCTGAATCCGCTTGAACCAAACGTTGTTGTTAAACCCTCTGTCTCTGCTTGATCTTTAACCAGTATCGGAATCCCATGAAGAACTCCAGTTAAACCATTCTCAGACAATTCCGCATCAAGTTCTGCAGCGCGTTCTTTTGCATTCTCGTTTACTGTTACAATTGATGTAAGCTTAGGACCACTATTATCATATTTTTTGATTCGTTCGAGATAATAGCTCACAAGTTCTTGACTAGTTACATCTCCTCGCTGCATCGCTCTGTGAATTTCACTAACTGACGCTTCGTAAGGCGTGAATTCATCACTCATTTTTATTCCCCCATGTAGGGATTTCACGCTCTACAAACTCTCCGTATCCAGCTTCTTTGGTAATATTCCCATCGTCAGCGACTAATTCACCACGTACGAATGTTTTCTCGACAGTACCAACTTCTCGACCTTCATATACAGAGAAATCTGAATACGAGGCATTATTCGCCGGGTCAATTTCACGAGTATTATTGGGATCAAATACAACAATATCTGCATCTTTTCCAGGTGTAATTGTGCCTTTATTTTCCATGCCGAAGATTCTAGCTGGATTCGCAGCCAGTTTCTGAACCAAAAATGGATAACTAAATCCACGGTTTGTAACAGCCTCATCATGAAACACTGAGAGACTTTGCTGAAGAGAATTCATCCCGAAAGTTCCTTCCCACCAAGGGTATACTTGCTTTTCTTCGGCCAAATAGCCGCAATGATCCGTTGAAACTACATCAAGTGTCCCACGGTCAAGATGTTCGAACATCGCCTCATTATCATCTGGCTTTCTGAGCGGTGGTGCAGCCATTGGAAGGAGTCCGATCTCATCAAAAAGAGAATCATCAGCAACAGTGTACTGGGTGCACGTTTCTGCGCGAATCATATCTTCATTGCAATCTCGATGTTCTTCAATAACATCTGCAGCTTTTCTGCACGTCGTATGAATACCATAGTAACGGCAGCCGGCCTCCATCGCCATTGTAATCGCATTATCTGCAGCCATAGCCTCTGCATAATCTGGACGTGATTTCGGATAAAACTCTGGCTCACCATTGTCATTTGACTTGAATTGTTCAGTGATCACCTCACAAACAGAGGAATCCTCTGTATGAAGAACAGCCACTAAGTCGTAGTCTGCAGCTTCTTCAAGAACCTCGTTAATGAATCCATTAGATAAGCCAAATTCATATGCCGTGAACATTTTAATTGAAGTTACTCCCTTTTCGATGACTTCTGGGAACTCTTCAAACACGCTATAATCGTCACGAGTAATTGCCCCGTGTAAACTGTAATCGATAATTGTATCTTCAGCTTTGTCTTGTTTTCTCTCAATACCTTCTAAGAGCGTGCTCGGTTCATCCCAAATACTGGATTCGCTATCCCACGCTTGCCAAGCAAAATCGACGAATGTTGTGGTACCACCTAACGCAGCTGCTTTGGAAGCAGATTCGTACGTATCATTTGAAAACATATCATCCAAGTGGACGTGCACATCAACAGCGCCCGGAAGAATCATTTTCCCATCAGCATCGATTGTATCCTCTGCTTCAGGTAAAGTTGAGCTTGAACCTACTGCAACAATAGTTCCATCGTTAATCGCTACTCCACCTTTTATAACTTCGTCAGGATTTACTACTATACCATTCTTGATTATGGTGTCTACTGCCATATTCATATGAAACACTATCCACTATTTAAACAAACCATCCAAATAGTAATTGCTCTAACCATAAGACATACATACAAAGATTTGCGTTTTTGATTCCAGATATAAAATAACTATTTGCATTATAATCTCAATTTTTAAATAGAACATAATGTGTTGATCAACTTTGCCTAACAAAATCCGTTACCACTAGGATGATCTTCTTTTACTTTGGAGCCCAACATAGTCTGTCTGACACTAAATCGAATACTAAAAATACCAGACACTCACAGGAATGACACTCATCTAATTTAAATTAATGTGTCACCATCACATAAATAAGTCTCCTCATACACGCATTATGCCAAGAGGTGAATCCTCTCAATTGGGGTAAAAATATCGCTATTCAGTCATCACTTGGCTGCGCTGAGGCAGGTGATTCGTACGTTATAGTTTCCATGCCTAGTTGTTCATCACTGAATAGTTTGTTTGCAGCCACAACACTCAACGGGTAAAGTGTCAATGCAATCACCAGCCCAAGAGCTCCGGGAAGAGCCTCTGGAATGTTGAAATGGGCGTAGGTGTTTACTCCCATTGCAAGCAACAGCATACCAAGTGCCAACCAATTGTAGTCCGACGTGAGCGTCTGATCGTATCCTGTACTCCGTCGGAGAATAAAGTAATCGGCTATAATAATTCCACCAATTGGAGGTACAACAACACCAATGAGGAGTAACCATGATTCGAGGTGCGAGATAATTTCAGTGATACCCGTAATCAGGGCCAATACAATTCCGATGGTACCTGCAAGACGCCAAGAAATGAGGTCGGAAAGGTTCGTGTATGACATCGTTGCACCGTAATTACAAGCATCACAGGTAGACCATAGACTTACTACGGCAACAGCAACAACCGGTATTGACGCGTACAGGCCAATCATACCGAAGTACGGATCTGCGCCAGCAAGGGCAGCAGCGCTCAATGCACCTGCACTCATCATTACCGTATTACAAATAAGGAATGCAATCACGGTTGCCAGCACTGCACCCTTCTTGTCATCTGCATAACGAACGATATCTCCCGTCGCAGTGCCACTTACAGCAAATGTACCCCATGTTAGGCCCACACCAACAAGGAAAGGAATTGACTCACCTGGTGCTGGTGAGTTGAGTATACCAGTTCCTGCTGGAAGTACCTGCGCTAAGAAAATGTACGCTACAAAGAGAAGCATGACTGGAATGACTAGCTTCTCAACAATTTCTGACATCGCATCAAGTCCGATCACTGCTGGGATTCCGAACGCTATCGTGACCACGACAATAAGCAAATACCAGTTTGGATCCCAAGCAGCTCGGATAACATCAGCTGCTAGCCACGCTTGGAATGCGTACCAACCGTTTACGAGTAATCCTAGTATTGCAATTGGTATCAGTCCCGCTTTTTTACCAAATGCTTCCTTGATTTGTAACGGAGTGTTCAACCCACCTTCCGCTGCTGCTATCCCGATGAGGCTAGCATAAATTGCAAGAATAACGTTCCCAATAATAATGGCATACAGCGCCTCTGGCATACCTAACCCCATATAAATCTGACTCCCGATGAACGCGATTGAGAATGCTATGGCGAATCCAATCCAAACGCTCGTCGGTTGCCACCATCCTTTCTTTTCGCTGTCTGGGAGCCGCCTGTCAGAGTACTCGTCTCTTTCTGGGTCATGTTGAAAGAATACTCGTATTTGATGTGCAACTTTGCTTGCCAAACCGTTATTGGTTGACATACGACTGGAAAATCTGCGCATATACATAAATCCTGCCAACACAGTGTTATCATTCACATAATAATATAAGGTGCCTACACCCAAATTATATATTGCTTTTTCTTCCCCAAAACAATTGTATATGCTCAACAAAATAGGTCCGTAATTTTAAAACACTGATAAATACGTGGTTTAAATTGTTTATTCGAAATATTCTGTTCGTTCAAAAGATCACACCACGAAGTCACAGTAATTCACCTTGCGATCTTAAATTAAAAATCGGTTTCTTCGAGTGGATTCTCAGCCTTGTGGCATAGATTTATAGAGAATTATTGTACTGTCTCAAGTATGTTCTCAGAAAAAACCTAGGTGATTTTGACATATAAGATGACGAAATGAAAATGCTCGGAGGTATAGCGTTTGTTTGTCGACAAAGACATCTCAACGGGGGCGAAAGCCAAGAACGCGTAGTGATATCTAGCTCTCAGAAAGGTGCCTGAACCTCATCACTAACCCCTTCACCGTCGTCATGATCCACTCCTTACCAGTAAATACGACGACCTACCCAGGTCGCATTCACCCGCGAGCCACCAATATAGACAGTCAACGACTCCTAAGCGCGGTCAGAAAGTAATAGTTGAATTGTTGATTCATCGGCAGCTTTCACAGAGACCACGTACCGCTCACCGGTGCAGTAATCCACGAAAATAAGCACAGGTGGCTTGTCAGTAGTTGCATTCGTCTTCGATTAAATCGAGCGTATTTGAACCGTTCTGGAAACGTGGAAACAGCCCAGTTCAATTTACAACCCTCAAACAATGTGGTATCTATATGATAGCAGATGCCCGCGTGCTACGCGATGATTTCATTCCAGCGGAGGTCGTCCACAGAGATGCAGAAATCCAGCACCTCTCGCGGGTTCTCAGCCCATTGACCGAGGGCGAACCAGCTGAAACACTCATCGTCACCGGACCATCGGGAGCCGGAAAAACGTGTCTCACACAGTTCACCGTCGACCGGCTCAAACAGGAAGTGCTTGATCTCCACGTCCACTACGTGAACTGTTGGCAGAACTATTCGCGGTTCCGCGTTCTTTACCGTATTCTGGAGGGCCTCGGGAAGACGGTTGATATCCACCGTCAATCAACACCTCACGACGAGCTACTTGAGCGGCTCCAAACGCACGATGACTCACACAGCGTCGTCATCCTCGATGAAGCCGACCAGCTACAGGACACGGCGATCCTGTACGACCTCCATCAACTCCGAAACGTATCGA
>LFFM01003394.1_pt1 | contig 10033 bp, 8 predicted proteins | sample 643131 | NCBI WGS metagenome assembly LFFM01 (sample SAMN03777445, study PRJNA286221) | soda lake metagenome | biome: soda lake; feature: Kulunda steppe; material: water; isolation source: sample Tc-Br brine of Tanatar trona crystallizer | place: Russia: Kulunda steppe | collected 2011-07 | reverse complement strand
AGGGCGCTCACCGGCGCGCCGACCGCTCATTTACATATAAACAATCGTCGGGGGGATAACTTCCTCAAAGGCGTTGACCTTTTAAGAAGAAATCAGCGGCGGGATGGACTCGCGGGGGTCCCGTGAGGTGCGAGGTACGAGCGGAGCGAGTACCTCGATTGCGAGCGGCGAAGCCGCGAGCAGCGAACGGGACCACGCGAGGGAACGAACGAAGTGAGTGGACTCGCGGGGATTATGAACCGAAACCAGCCGTTCCCCTCGCTTCGCTCGGGGCTGCGGCTGGTAGGGTTCAAATCACCGCTCGACCATTCTCGCTCCCTCGTAGAACTCGGTCGCTCCGATGGGCTCGCGGGGATTTGAACCCCGGGCCTCTCCGCTTGCTCAGGGAAGCTCACAGACCCGCCGGCATGCTACCCCAGCATGCGTCGACTCTGTCTCACATCCGACGCGGGCAGAGTACAACATGACAACCCACGACGTACCCCCCGAGGAATCCGTTGAAAAGTATCTACAATCGCGTCACGACATCACCGAGTCAACGCGGAGTAATCACCGATATCGGCTTGAACTGTTCGCAGGGTGGGCCCAGGAACATGGGATCGATACAATATCTGAGCTCACGGGCTACGACATCCAGCAGTACCACAACTGGCGACACAGTGAGGACGCACCAGACTGCGCATCGGTCACGATCCAACAGCACATGCACTCACTCCGTGTCTACCTCCGATGGGCAGAGCGGGCTGAACTCGTTACAGACGGTCTTTCGGATCGGGTTCCAATCCCGACAGTAAGTGCTGACGAACGGTCCAGAGACGACACAGTCGTCCACGAGCGGGCAACAGAAATCATCTCGGAACTCTCCCAGTACCAGTGGGCTTCTGCGAATCACATCCTGTTCGGGCTGTTGTATCATTGTGGAATGAGGCGCTCAGCGTTACGGGGACTCAACGTCGACGACTGGCATCCTGACAAGCGCTATCTACAGATCAAGAACCGAGCTGAGGAGGGAACCAGAATCAAACTTGGAGAGAGGGAGAGCGCCACGTCACAGTACACGACAGCGAACTCGCAGACGCGATTGATGACTGGATCGCAAACGTTCGTCCGGATGTCACCGACGACTACGGGCGCGATCCGTTGATGGCAACTCAACACGGTCGAATGCACTCAACAACTGTCACAAAGAAGTGCTACAAGCTTACACGACCTTGTGAGATAACAGGTTCCTGTCCGCACGATCGAGACCTCGATGACTGTGAGGCAACTACAGCTCGTCATGCCTCAAAATGTCCCAGTTCTAGGGGACCTCACTCTCTACGGCGAGCAAGTATCACACATCATCTGGATCGCGACGTGCCAAAAGAGATTGTATCAGCTCGGATGTCAGTGTCAAAGCCGGTGCTTGATCAGCACTATGACGCTCGAGACGAGGAAAGCAAACGAGAGAGTCGCGCTCAACACCTAGATAGGCTCGACTAGCTCGTAATACAGGTGTCATAGAACGGTTGGCATACCACCCACCAATCGTTCAATACAGAGAACTCACCTACCGGCGAGGGCGACGATCTTACCGACATCTGTCAAGAACACCGTGCGAGATACAGAGGTTCGGCCTTGTTTAGACGCAGTTCAGATCGTCTTCTCCAAACGCCCTCCGATCGACAAGATTCGGTTGAAACCTTCTCATGGACTTGTTCTATACAGTGAACGTGGCTCCTGACTTGTCAAATCAATAGCGTCTAAACAAGGCTTAGAGGTTCTACTCAGCACAGGTATCACGATGTCTCCAGTAAACAGTCTCGAAATAGTTGATAACGTCTGCTTATGACTGAACTGTCAGCAGTTTGTTAGCCACAGCAGATGGGTTGCCCCCGAAGGCGAATGCCTCCAAACCGCTGACCAGCAAACCAAACCGACAGCCGACAATAATATGTATTGAGCTGTTGCGATGCCTATCTGACGGCACCTGTAAGTTTTTTAATTTCTCCATCCAACCGTCTATCATGACAGAGACGGTCAGGATCCTACATGTCGATGACGAGCCGTCGTTTTGCGACCTGACACGGGATTTTCTGCACCAAGAGGATTCCCGCTTCGAAGTCGTCTCCGAACGCTCCCCCGCGGACGCGCTTGAGCGCATCCAAACCGAACAGGAGCAACTCGACTGTCTGCTCAGCGATTACAAAATGCCCGGCATGAACGGCCTCGAATTTCTGCAAACACTCCAGCGACGATTCCCCAACCTTTCTATCCCGTTCATCCTGCTAACTGGCGAGGGAAGCGAAGACGTGGCTGCAGAAGCGCTGAACACCGGCGCAAGCAGCTACATCCGGAAAGGCAACCCCGATGTGTACGAATACGTCGCAACACGCATTCGACATGATCTCGAAATGGAACAAGCCTATCGTGACAGCCAGCGGTTCGATACCCTCCTCAGCGCCATCGACGACCCGTTCTACATTCTCGATGAAAACGGCCGGTTCAGCTATGTCAACGATGCGTTCTGTGACCTCACCGGCTATGACCGGGAAACGATTCGTGACAGTGACCCATCGTTAATCAAAGACGAACGGGCCGTCGCTCTCGGTGAAAAGTACTTAGGAGAAATCCTCTCCACCGACGGGCCTGACAGCGTGACGTTTGAGGTCCACATCGAACCGAAAGACGGAGAATCGGTCCTCTGTGAAGACCAAATGAGCGTCCTACCATATGAGGGTGAGCAGTTCCGTGGCTCTCTCGGCGTTCTTCGGGACATCTCCGAGCGGAAGGAACGTGAACGACGACTCCTCGAAGCCAAAGAACGGTATCAACTGTTAGTGGAACAGAACCTCGTTGGCCTGTATATCGCCCGTGACCCGGAACTCGTCTATCATAACTCCAAATTTGCGGAGTTGTTCGGATACACGGATGAGACAAACACCTTGGCTGGTGAGTCACTACTGGAGCGTATCCAGCCGGCTGATCGGGACCGACTGGCAGATAATATCGAAGAGGCGATGATCGGTGACAGAGACTCAATCCGGGAACCCTTCGTTGGGGTCCAAGCCGATGGCGACAGTATTAATATCGAACTACTAGCGCGGAGAATCGAACTTGACGGGAAGCCAGCGGTCATCGGAACCGTCGTCAATGTTGAAGAAGATGATAAGAGTTACTTGCAGTTGCGCCGGGAGCGCGACCGGCTTGAGGCGTTCACAAGCGTTGTGTCGCATGATCTTCGAACGCCGCTGAGTGTTGCTCGGGGGCGAATCGAATTAGTACGTCAGGAGCTGACAGAAGAGTCTACGGTTGAGTCGCTTGAAGATGCTGACCGGGCGCTACGTCGGATGGAAACGATGATTGAGGAACTCCTGACGCTGGCGAAGCAAGGCGAGGTTGTGGCCGATACCGAACCGATGAGCCTTCAGGAAATCGCAGAATCGACGTGGGAGAACGTTGAGACCGCAGACGCAGACTTAGACGTATCGGCGGATGTGCACATGGAGGTAGACCCGGAGCGGATGAAGAGTTTGTTTGAAAATCTGTATAAGAATGCGGTTGAGCACGGTGGGTCAGATATTACCGTACGAGTTGGGGTGAGTGAAGAAGATCTGTATATTGAGGATGATGGACCGGGGATTCCAGCGGACGTGCGAGAGGACGTGTTCGACCCCGGGTATTCTTTGTCTGAGGAAGGAACCGGATTTGGGTTGAGTATCGTCAAAGAGATTGTTGAAGCCCATGGCTGGGCGATCGGGATAACCGAAGCGGAGAACGGCGGTGTACGGTTTGAGATTAGTGGTGTTTCGTTCGTTGAATAGTTTGTATTCGGTACGGCGTTCGTGACAACCGATAGCCGGTTCATTCGAATAGGTTGTCCATGACTATCCTATACCGATCAATCGTAGCTGCCTCAATCAGATCAGCCCTCATACAAGACTCGCGCTGTGTATCTTGCATACCAGAGTGAATATCATTCTCATCTGGCAGTATCTCGACCGGTCAGTTCGCAGACTAACTGATCGGGGGGTTCACCCAAGGAGTTCTGAAACCAACCACCTTGTGGACTGTTCTATGACATCCTACTACCAAGTACTAATCCACCGTCTTGACGCCGGTAATCACAAATTGTGCGCCCCCCGAGATACTCTCCGTAACCTGTATCTCCCAATCGTGGCCGGTAACAATCTGTTGGACGATATTCAACCCAAATCCCGTCCCGTCCGGGTTCGTCGTGAACCCGGTCTCAAAAACTCGATCACGCTTTTCGGGTGGAATTCCGGGTCCATCATCGGCGACTGAGAAGCCGTCCGGCTGTGCTTCGACGGTTACCGCTACGTCTGCCCCAGCGTGTTCGATAGCATTTCGGAATAAGTTCTCAAACAACTCCCGTAATCGGGACTCATCCGCAAGTATCTGCGTATCGGAGCCTGCCAACCGCAGGTCGGCGTCAATCGTTGCAACTGAGTCCCAGGCTTTCGTCACGGTGTCGAACAACGACACTGGGTCTGTCTCCCCGACCGGTGTGTTCGTCCGTGCGAGCTGTAACAGCTCAGACACCAGCGAATCCATCCGTTCAAGCGCGTTGTCAACGAGAGTTAGCTCTTCGCGGTCGATGTCTGCCTGTAGCATATCAACATAGCCCTGCGCGACGTTGAGCGGATTCCGAATGTCGTGTGAGACGAGCCCAGCAAAATTCTCCAGACGTTCGTTCTGCTGTTGAATTTCACGCTCCTGCGCCTTGCGTTCAGTAATGTCTTTGATCGTCCCAAAGTGGTACGGCGCCCCGTCAATCGTTCGCTGCGTCGTGACCGTCGCCACAGGCACGCGGTTCCCACTGTACTCGTGGACAGTCTCCGCCTGCCGTGTGTCACCGTCAGCGAACGAGTCCCAGTACGCGTCGAACGTGCCAGGATCGACCTCGGGTGCGACCTCCCAAATCGCTACTCCGACCAGATCGGCCGGCGTAACTGAGAACAGCTCAGCGTAAGAGTCGTTCACGTAAATATACCGACCGTCTTGTCCGTATATCCCGACGCCGACGCCGACTGTCTCGACCATCTGCTGGAAAAACTCGGAGGAGAGATCATCCGGTTTCGAGTCGCCGTCGTTCATATGCCGTATTCTCTGTCGGCTGGTTACTTACTCTTTGGTAGGTCCGCACCGACCGATGCGCGCTTTACCTGTACTGAACGATTCGAGAGGCATATGCCAACTGTTCTATGACACCCTGTAGCTGTTGTTTGGAAACAACATATACGGCTGGCATCAAATTGCGCTCACGCGCAAGGCAGCCCATTTGGAGGCCACTCATCTCGGTGGGCTGAGTCGGCCCCAACCCGAGAGAAGTGGCAGTGCCGTGAGGCTCACATCGATCGTGTGGTGTCCAGAGTCGTCTCTGCTGGCTTCGACAGGGCACCCCTGTGGGTTGAATTCTATCTGAGGAGAAACGCGCTTAGGTGGCATCAGGGAGCTTCCTAGATTCTGACTTTGTGTATAGTTCAATCGCTGTGCGATTGGTTCCCTACACAAGATTCTCTGAATTGGCTCCTAAGCGCTTTTGTTGGGGAAGATTATGTTACCGCCTAGACGCCACTGAGATCGCTCTGAGACGACGTGAGATGCCTCTCTGTCGATCTGAGTAGTGAGTCATCAGCCACATTTGCTCTAACCGCAGCTGAGGCAGATTGGGCATCTACCATTGATTCGTACTTCGGCGCTCTGGCACTCGGGGCAAGCTATCGTGTTCGGTCCGGACATTGCGACTGTATACGCAAACTGGCACATCGGGAAATACTATCAGAAATATTATGTGATTGGCGGGAATATATTGTATCTGAAATTGTCACTTCGGTGGTTGCTATCATATATTGTATGCTCTTGGAGGGCTGTAGGCGACGTCGAGTGCGGCGTCGTACGTCTCGCGGATCATCGCAGCGCAGGCGAGTCCGTCAGCGTCGCCGTCGGCTATCACGATCGCTTCGCTCCCCTCGATCGCTTCTTTCGCCCGCTGTTCAGCGCGCTCGTCGTCTAGCGAGTCCGGGTAAAAAAAAAACCCGTCCCTGGGAGTCGGGTGTACCGCGACCGGGGCGTCCCCGTTTCGTCGATGAGGTCGTCGTCCATACCGTAATCGGGGACGGAAGGGGGAAAACTCCGCCGCTCTCCGCCGGCGGACCCTCAGCCGGTGGCTCTTGTCGGCTACAGTATCCCCGCCCGCTCTGCTCGGGCGACGATGCCACGTGCCATCTTGTCGGTCGCCTCGTCGACCATCTCGCCGTCGACGCTCACGGCGCCACGTCCCTCGGCTTTCGCCTCTGCGTACGCCTCAACGATCCGCTTGGCTTTCTCTGCCTCCTCGCGAGAGGGAGCGAACGTCTCGTTGGCGGGATCGATCTGGCTCGGATGAATCGCCCACTTGCCGTCACAGCCGAGCTGGCTCGCCCATCGACATGAGTCGCGGAACCCTTCGGTGTCCTCGATCTCGGCGTACGGACCGTCGATCACCTGTAATTCCTGGGCTTTCGCGGCGTGCGCGATACGAGCCAGCTGGTAGTGCCAGTAGTGACCTGGGTAGCCACCGCCAGAGCCGATCGTGAGGCCAGCCGCGCCAACGTTCGCGGTGTAGTCGCCGGGTCCAAACACGAGCGATTCGAGCCGGTCCGATGCCCGGGCGATATCGGCGACCTTCGTCATCGCCTCTGGCGACTCGATCTGTGCTTGAAGACCGATGTCACCGACCGGGAGGCCGGCGTTCCGCTCGACCTGTGTCAGCAGGTTGTCGACGGTGGCGACCGTCTCGGGGTTGTTCGCCATCGGCACCATGATCGTATCGAGGTACTCGCCGGCCTGCCCGACGACTTCGATCACGTCGTCGTAGAACCATCTGGTGTCGACGCCGTTCATCCGATAGCACGGACGCGTCTCCGACCAGTCGTGCTCGATCAGCCCGTCGATCACGTTCTCGCGAGCATCGACCTTCTCTGACGGTGCGACGGAGTCTTCCAGATCGAGGAACGCTTCGTCTGCACCGGAGTCGGGTGCGCGAGCGATCATCTCTGGGTCTGATCCCGGCGTTGCGAGCTGACTTCGGCGGAGCGTCACAGTCGTCGGATCGAGCCCGGGAGACTCGCTCGCCGTCTCAGCGGACCCCTCCTCGGTCGTTGACTCCGTCTCGGTGGATCCGCCGGGCATCAGTCGTCACCTCCTGTGGGGCTGTCCGCGGTGATCGGGTCGCTCTCCTCCTCGGTGAAGCCGGCCGACTCCTCTCGACGCTTCCTGGCCTCGGGGTCGAACTCGGCTTCTATCTCCTGATATCGTGGGACGAAGGAGAGCTCGTGATGGCTCTCGGTCTCGTGGCCGATGTAGCGGTCCTCGAGATCGAACTGGGCCTCTTCGTTGTTCTCGGCGATGGCGGCGAAATCCTCGTACGCCGCGTGGGCCCCGGAGTGGAGACCGTACAGCGTGATGAAGATGTACTGATAGCCCAGGTCACCGAGCTCCGCGAAGGTTAGCGGGTCGTCCTGTGCGCCCCACTCGAACGAGGAGGAGTAGTTGAACGCCAGATCGAGGTCCGGATGCGTCTCGTGGATGGTCTCCGCGTATTCGATCGCGTCTTCGCGGGACGGATCGGGCATCTCGGGCCACACGAGGTCGACGCCGGCGTCGGCGTACATTCGTCCGCGTTCGAGGTGTTCTTCCCAATCGCCGTTAGCGGACCCGTACGCGTCGGTTCGCGCGATGATAATCGTGTCCTCGCTCTGTCTGGCGTCGACGGCGGCCTCGAACCGGGAACGGGCCTGCTCGCGGGAGACGATCTGCTTCCCGGCGATGTGGCCACACCGCTTCGGCGAGGTCTGATCCTCGATGTGAATGGCGGCCACGCCCGCCTTCTCGTATTCGCGAACTGCTCGCCGGACGTTGTGAACGCCGCCGTATCCGGTGTCACAGTCCGCAATTATCGGCAGGTTCGTCGCCTCCACCATACGTTTGGCGTTTTCTACCATCTCGGTCATCGTGACCATCTCCAGGTCGGGGAAACCGAACTGGCCGAGCACCGTCGAGTAGCCGCTCATGTACGCGGCGTCCAACCCGGCCATCTCCGCGAGGCGAGCGTCGAGCGCGTGATAGATCCCGGGGGCGAACGTGAACGCTTGCTCGTCGAAAAGCCGGCGCAGCCGTTTGCCCGCTGGATTGTCGATATCCCGTGTGTACACGTCGTCGTCGAGTTCGTTAGGATGCATCGGTGTCACTCCGTTCCCGTGTCGTCGTGGCGGTCGTTCGTGTCGTGCGTGAACGTCGTCGGGTCAGGTCGTGGTCCGCTACCAGTTCCCGACATCGGGACTGCCGTCATTCGGCTCCTCCGTCGGGTTCTGTGCGACGGACTGAACGGAGGTCGGGAACCAGCGGTGCGTCCCGATCCGCTGTCGTCGGTCGGGTCGAGTGACGATTTCCTTCGACGGCGGTCGGTAGTAGATCGTCCGTGTGGTCTGTGGCCGTCGGGAACGTCGGAACGAGCGGAGGGCCAGCCGCTTCGGTGAGAGGCGTGCGGCCGGGGGCCGTCCGCGGAGAACTGTCGGTCGTCGCCCGATCCGTTCTGGTTCGATCGGCCGTCGTACTGTCGGGCGTCGTGCGGTCGTGTCCCGTCTCGTCGGGGGTGTCGAGACCCGTCTCGTCAGTCGTCGGTCGGTTCGTCGTGTCAGCAGTCGTGGTGTCTTCAGGTGTCATCTCGTATGGGTGGTCGTGGTGGTCGTCTGGTGGCCGAGCGATCTGTGGGCTGTGCTGTCGCGTGTCCGCGTACGGATACTGACATTGCACTCGGCTTGTCGGAGGCATCGGTAATAAACATAATGAACTATAATGATAATATTGGCTAATGTCTTAAACGCATTTATATGATCCACGTGAACGATGCACACAGACTGCGGATCGTTACTCGTTCCGACCGATCCATTATAACTCCGTTCGTCCTGTACCTGCAGTACTGTGAACGAGCGCGAGGCCCTTCGACAGCTCGCCGCGTCGGTGGGGTGGAATCGGCGGTCAAATAGCTTTCAACTACAATCACTGTAGCTGATAGCAGAGTCTCAATCGTAGAATTTGTTGCCGTGTTGAATAGATTCTGAGTCACGGTTACAGAGGCTCACAGAGTGGTTCTATGTTCGAGATGGCGAACATGAGGACGATTTCACGGAACTGTCGATACCAGCCGAGCGCTCGCACGGCATCGCAAAAGTCGAACGCGGCTATGTTGTGATCGTCCCAGAGGCTCAACCGGGTGACGAGCCGACAGTCAAGATCAAAGACGTACGTGATAACGTCGCATTTGCGAAGATCGTCGATAGCGACCCACGCTCGGTCTGATTATCACTCCTTACGTGCTCGCATGAGATCTCGATCAATCTCAAGCGCATTGACGTTGCTATATACTGACCGATCCGAACAGACGATCTTCCTCAACCTCTTCGTGCAAGACTCGCGCTATGTATTCAGCACCGACCTCGTATCAGTTCCAGAGGGTTTCAACAAAGCCGCACCTCTGATACGGTGTGGTTGACACCAGGTCTCGACGTTCACAGCGCCAAATCGCAATACAGGGAGAGACCGTTCCTCGTGAGTATTGAGGCCTGCTTTTGCTACGCCTTGGCGAGTACCTCTGCGAATATTCCCACACCCAAACAATCCAAGCTCAGGTACGATCTCTCGAACCGAGCGTCGTCGTCGACCGTCTAGTCGGTCATGAGTCATGTATAGAATTTGTGTGATTTAACGGAGAAGGGAGGACAAGACGTACGCATTGCTGTCGAGGAGGGCTTGCAAGCCGGTCGCCGTTCGTGTCAGGATGGGGTTTCGACCCCGTCAAACGTATCCGGAGCAGGGGGCGCAGCCCACGGCGACGGGTCGAGCAGTGCTGTGCTGAGCGTTGAGCCCGGATCTCCACCGTGAACCCGGACATTCCATGTATAATATTCCTTAGTCGCGGAGTTTCCGGGTTCGACCGGCGCGACGGCCTCTTCGCGGCTGGGAAGGTCAACCTCCCCGGCGTTCGGGTCTT
>LFFM01003390.1_pt1 | contig 10044 bp, 12 predicted proteins | sample 643131 | NCBI WGS metagenome assembly LFFM01 (sample SAMN03777445, study PRJNA286221) | soda lake metagenome | biome: soda lake; feature: Kulunda steppe; material: water; isolation source: sample Tc-Br brine of Tanatar trona crystallizer | place: Russia: Kulunda steppe | collected 2011-07 | reverse complement strand
CCGTTCAAATCGGGGAGGGCGGACTGCATTTTCAGCCGATTCGTGGCCGACTGGAGATCGAGATTACCCACTCGAAGCCGTCGGAGCGCGCGCGGAGACGTGAGCTCTCAAGAGTTCAGTTCGAGCGTAGACGGTCATCTCGGCGATGACGTCGTTGACCACGAACCGAACCACGGGACGTCGATTCAGAACGGGGGGGAGACGATCTCGACGGTGACACAGCAGTCAGAGTCCGTGGACGATCCGCTCGCCGACATCGAGTCCGTTTCTGAGCGCCGCGTGGAGCCGTCCCTCGCCGGCGACCCAGTCACCGAGGCAGTAGATGTTCACCGCTTCGGCCGACGAGAGCGGGCCGTGTCGGACGCCCGATTCGGGAAGGGCGTACAGCCACCCCTGATGATCGGTCCACTCGGGCGACCGGAGTCGATCGTCACCGATGACGTCGGCGGCGTGTCCGGCCAGCGTCGCCACGTTTGTCGCCGGATCGCCGTCGTACTGTTCCGTCGACCACTCGTCGTTGGCCTGGACGACGAGTAACGCTTCGCCGTCGGGGACGTGTCCGGTTTTGCACTCCTCGCGGGAGATCCATCCGACGACGTGCTCCTTGTCAGTGTTTATGAGCCCGTAGTATGGGCGATCGATCTCGAAAGGATAATACAGGACGGCCGTCCAGACCGTCCGGTAGGAGACCTCTGCGACCGCCTCTCGAAGCCTCTCACGGCGCGGGTCGCCCCACTCGGCGTCCGAGAGGAGCGCCGCCGTCTGTGGGGCCGGCGGGTTCAAAACGAGAACGTCGAACGGACCCCACGAACCGCCATCGGTATCTAGGAGCGACCACGTCTCGTCGGTCCGCCGGATCGTCTCGACCCGGATCCGACGGGTGACCATCGCATCGGTGCGGCCGAACAGCCGCTTTGCGATCTGGGTGAGGCCGCTCCGATAACTCCATTTGTGTTCGTCGGCCTCCCGCCCCGGTGAAACGGTTCCGGATTCGTCGAACGTGTAAATCGGTTCGTCGGCGTCGACGAGCCCGTCGTCTTCGAGCGTCTCGGTCACGAGTTCGACGACCCGCTCGTCGTCGGATTTGAGGTAGTTGGCCCCGTAGTCGTAAACGAGGTCGCCGTGTCGCCGCGTCGCGGCCCGACCACAGACGCCACCGGATTTCTCGAGCACCGTGATCTCGGCGTCCGGAACCGCCGAATCCAAAACGAACGTCGCCGCCGCCGCGGCCGCGCCCGCGCCGACGATCCCGATAGAGGGCATACCGAAGCATAGGTATCGTCCGTACTAAAATACGGGTTTCCCAGCAGTTCGTCCGGCGCCGGCTACGGCTCGACGACGGACTGCAGAAATGTGGGTCGGGCGGCCGAAGGGTGGCCCAGAGCGTCACGGAGTTGCTATCGAGTGCCTCGCCGATCTCGTCAGCGGTAGCTTCTCGTTTCCGGCGATACATCTCTCCTTCCCGAAGGACTGTACGCCCTTCGAACGGCGTTTTAAATCACCACAGATTGAAATACGACACAGACATACGAATCAGACATGGCAGTCCACGCCGATCGCGACGGCGACGGTAAAGCCGACGCACTCGCCCGACAGACCGAAATCCTCGCATTTCGCGAGAGCGAGTCCATCACAGACGGCGTGACCTGCGGCAGTAGAGTTCTGTGAATCGTCGTCGACTACTTGCGGGCCTCAGCGTGGCTGGCACGGCCGGCATCGGTGGCTGCTTTGGCGAGGACGGATCCGATGAACCGGAGCGAGAAGACCCGCTCGATTCTTCGATCGGCGGTGCGCCGATGTTTCAGTACGATCGGTACAACAGCGGAGACGGGGGCGATAACAGGATAATCGACGGAGACGAACGGTTCCGGGTCGAGATCGGCGATCCCGTCGTCTCCTCGCCCGCAGTCGTCGACGGAGTCGTCTACGCCGCCGGAGGACGTCGAGTCCTCGCCGTCGATGCCGTCGACGGCGAACGGCTCTGGTCGGTCGAGCTCTCCGGAGAGATCCGTTCCTCGCCGGCGGTCGTCGATGGAACCGTCTACGTCGGCACGCGGGGGGAGTCCCTGTATGCGTTACAGACGGCCGATGGGGCCGAGCGGTGGCGATTCGAGGCCAACGGAGCGATCGACGCCTCGCCCGCCGTCGCCGACGGGGTCGTGTACGTCGCCAGCCGAGCGACCGACGGGATCGTGTACGCACTCGATGCGGAGGACGGAACCGAACGGTGGGCGTTCGAGACCGGATACCGCGTTATCTCGTCGCCGGCGATCGACGAGGCAGTTTACGTCGGCGGATGGGATTCGGCGGTGTACGCCCTCGCGATCGAGGACGGAGCCGAGCGGTGGCGCGTCGAAACCGACCGACCGGTGCTCTCCTCGCCCGCGGCCGTCGACGGGACGGTCTACGTCGGCGGGAACGACGACACACTCTACGCGCTCGACGCGGATGATGGCAACGAGCGGTGGAAGAGAGGGACAAACGGGATCGCAACCACGCCCGCCGTCGCCGACGGCACCGTCTACGTCGGAACGGAAACGAGCGATGGTCGACTGTACGCGCTTGCGGCCGATGGCGGAGAGGAGCAGTGGCAGATCGATGTCGGAACCGCCGTCTCGACGCCAATAGGAGTCGCCGGAGGGCTGGTGTATTTCGGCCAGCGTGATGGGGACATAATCGCCGTCGATGCCGAGGACGGGACCGAACGGATTCGAGGCGAAACGGGCGGAGAAATTCGGTCGGCACCGACCGTGGCAGCCGAGACTGTCTACGTGGGTAGCAACGACGGCAGACTGTACGCGTTCGGGGGCGTCGAATGATCGCTCAGTCGCGGTCTCCGTCGTAAATTGAGAGGTGCGCAGTATCGCGGTAGACTTTTGACGATTCCGACTCCGAATAGCCGTATGCACTACGCGCGGTTTCGAGATCCGGCAGGGATGATCAGAACGGGGACGTACGACGACGGGCAGCTCGAGGCGGCAGGTCGAAGCTACGGGATCGACGATCCCGAAATCGAGTTGCTCGCACCCTGTGAGCCGACGAAGATCGTTTGCGTGGGGTTCAACTACGAGGACCACGCCGCCGAAGTCGGCAAGGAGATCCCCGACCGTCCGGAGCTGTTTTTCAAGACGCCGAACTCGGTCGCACCGCCCAACGCGACGATCGACCTGTTGCCGGGGAAAGAGGAGATAACCTACGAGGGCGAGCTAGCGGTCGTGATCGGCACGCAATGCCGAGACGTCGACGCCTCGGAAGCCGAGGAGGTCATCCGCGGGTACACCTGCATGAACGACGTGACGAACCGCGACGACGCCGAGGAGGAGCGGAACTGGGTTCGCACGGAAGCGTTCGACGGCTCCGCACCGCTCGGACCGGTCGTGGCGACGCCCGACGAGGTCCCCGATGACGCCTCGATTGAAGTGTTTTTGAACGGCGACCTGCGACAGTCCTCGACGATCGACAACCTCGCGTGCCCGGTTCCCGAGCTGATCGAAGAGATCACGACCTACCTCACGCTCGAACCGGGGGATGTGATCGCAACCGGGACGCCCGCCGGTGACGGGGAGCTTGCGGATGGGGACCGTATCGAGATCACGATCGAGGGCGTCGGAACGCTCGAACACGGCGTACGCGGAGCAGATAACTAACAGATCGGCTGTTTCTCGACGTGTTACGGTTCGTACGGATGTGCGTCATCGACCGACGGCGCACCGATCGCTAACACCCTGACCGATCCGTCCGCGTCCGAGGGGTTGTACGCGCGATGTGGATCGCCCGGATCGACGACGAACGCCTCGTCGGTTCCGATCGCGAACGATCCGTCGGGCGTCTCGACGTGCAGTTCCCCATCGAGGACGTAGAACGCCTCCGTCTGCTCGTCGTGGTAGTGATACGCCAGCGGGAGCTGTTGGCCCGGCTCGGCTTCGTACACGCGGAGTCCGAAGGGGGCGCCCGGTTGGTCGAGACCGGCGGCAGCGCTGATCGACCGCACGTCGGCCGGACGGTCGTCCCACTGTTCGAGGTCGTCGATCGAGACGTGGTGGTAGCCCATATCAACGACTCGGTACGAGAGTTATATGAGTTCTCGGGACGAGCGGGGACCATCGGGGCCGGACGAGAGCGAGAAAGTATACACTAACGTGAACAACATAGTTCCCGCGTGCGGTTGAAACGTCTCGACCCCTTATATTCCATGCCGCCTGACGTTGGGTCGAGACGATCGGACGGTTCACGCGAGTCGGGACGGTGGCCGTCGGTCAGAACCCACAACTATGACACTACTTACGCGCGTTCGTGAATTCATCGGCGACGGGGTCGTCTACGAGTGCCGCCACTGCGGAACGACGCTCGAATCCGAACTCGACGAATGCCCACTCTGTGGAACGTCGGACGTCGTCCGATACGAGCTCGAATAGTATTCGCGGCGGATTTTTGTCGCTGCGGTCCCGAGAGAGGGCAATGACGCGACGGCCGATAGCCGCGATCGCGCTCGTGATCGTGTTGGTTCTCGCCGGCTGTACAGTCGGCTACCAACAGACGTCCGGCGTTACACACGGTCCCGACGAGGAGGTCGACGAGCGACTCGGGTACTACGACGGCTACTGGTACAACGACACGTTCGACATCGATCCCGAAGCGGGGCTAACCGACGACGAAGCCGAGGCCGTCTTCGCGCGTTCGATGGCGCGGGTCCAGCTGCTTCGCGGGCTCAGGTTCGAAGACGATGTCGACATCGAAGTCATCACCCGCGAGGAGTTCCGCGAGGAGTTCGACGACGTCTGGCGTGAGCCGCCCGACGAACTCCGGAAACTCGACAACGCCCAACACGAAGCGCTGTTTCTGGTCGGCCCCGATCGAGATGTCGTCGACGTGAGGCGGAACAATCGTGGCGGGACCGTCCTCGGATTCTATCAGTCGGGAACCGAGCGGATCGTCATCGTCAGCGCCAACGATCCGGCGACCATAGACGACGAAATTACGCTCGCCCACGAGCTATTGCACGCCTTGCAGGACCAACACTTCGGGCTCGCCTCCGACGCGGAGACGCTCGACGCGATCAACGCTCGAAACGGGCTCATCGAAGGCGACGCCGTCGTCATCGAGCGCGCCTACGAGCGAAACTGCGAAACCGGCGAGTGGGAGTGCGTCGACGTCGGAGCAGAATCTTCGAGCACGCTCCCGCCGGATTTCCACTGGGGCGTGTACTTCCTCGGCTTCTTCCCGTACGCCGAAGGGCCGTCGTTCGTCGAACACCACTACGAGCGCGGCGGTTGGCACGCAGTCAATCAGATGTACGATACACAGCCGACGAAGAGCGCCGAGATCATCCGACCCGAAACGTACGGCTCCGACGTCTACGGCGAGGCGATCGTCCGCGATCGAACCACAGCGGGTTGGGAACAAGTGACTATCGAGGATGGCCCCGATTCCGCGAGCGTCGGGCAGGCCGGGCTCGCGACCATGTTCGCCTACACCGCATACGAAGGCGATTCGCCGGGAGTCATCGGTCGAAACGACTTCCGCAACGTCAATCAAGACGGCGTCGATTCCAACCGACCCTACACGTACGACGTTCCGTACACCGAAGGCTGGTACGGAGACCAGCTCCACGTCTACGAAAACGACGGCGAGGTCGCCTACGTCTGGAACGTGACCTTCAACGACGCCGCGAACGCGACGGCGTTCCACGACGGATACGAACAGGTCGCAGCGCACTGGTACGGCGAACGTCGCGGGGGCGTCTGGACGTTTGAGGAATCGGATCGATTCCACGGCACCGTGTGGACCGAGCGCGACGACAACGCCGTCACCGTCGTCAAGGCACCGTCCGAGGACGCGCTCGACGAAGTCCACGCACCCGTCTCGACTCCGACCTCGGCCGCGGCGGATTGACGCGAGACGAACACAACACCGCCGCGCTCTTTAGGAGGCCACTCCTATCGAGGTCCGATGGCGAACATTACGCTATACGAACTGCCGGGCTGTCCGTACTGTGCGAAGGTCATCGACGAGCTGAACGAACTGGGCATCGAGTACGACAGCGTCGAAGTGCCGAGAGCACACGGAGAGCGGACCGAAGTCGAGGAGATCAGCGGACAGACCGGCGTGCCCGTCATCGTCGACGAGGAACACGGCGTCGACGGAATGGCCGAATCCGACGATATCGTCGCGTATCTCGAAGAGACGTACGGAAACTGATCGAGGCGACCCCTAGTCCGTCATGTGGACGGTGAGGACGGGAACCGGACTCTTCCGGACGATTTTCTCCGCGACACTTCCGATGAGTAACCGGTTCGCACCGGATCGCCCGTGTGTCCCCATAACGATCGCTCCGATGTCGTTCTCTTCGACGTACTCGAGGATTTCCTCGTTGGGCTTGCCGTACTCGATCGCTTCGACGGCCTCGATGCCACGTTCGGCCGCCAGTTCGGCGACGACGCCCGTCGCTTCGGCCCCCTCCGCGCGCTGCTCCTCGACGACGTCGCCCCACTCCGCGCTCGCCGCTTCCATTCCGGCGGAGTATCCGCCCAGCGGGATCGGTTCGACGACGTACAGCGCGTGGACGGTCGCATCGTTCGCAGCCGCCAGCTCGAGCGCCTCCTCGATCGCAGCGCGTGACTGTTCGCTCCCATCTGTCGGTACGAGTATCGTATCGTACATATTCGACCGTAATTTATCATCCAACCGTATATAACATACTGTCAATTTTGACCGTGGGGAGAGGACAAATATAACGAAACGGCCGCCAGTGTCGTCGGTGAAGCGGCTATTCGAGGACGTGGACGTATCTGATAAGGGACGCGTGGACGCGGCGATCAAACCGCGAGGCGACGGTCCAGCCGGCTGCTTCGGCCGCGTCGGTCCACGGTCGATCGGCGACGAGCACCGCCCGTGAGGCGACGCGTCGGACGTCCCGGAGCGCGTCGCCCACGAGCGACTCCAGCGAACTCCCTTCGATCTTCGATTGTCGGCCGTACGGAGCGTCGAACACCGCGCCGTCGAAGGCGTCGTCGGTGAACGGAAGTCGGGTCGCATCGCCCCGCAGAACGTCTCCGACATCGAGGTACTCCGAGAGATTCCGGCGCGCACCCCGAACCATCTTCGCCTGGGCGTCGACGCCGACGACACTCGCGCCGGCGAGGCCGGCCTCGACGAGCAGCCCACCGGTTCCGCACATCGGATCGAGAAGGCGAGTCCCGGGACCGGCACCCGCGATGTTCGCGAGCGCGCGGGCGTCCATCGGATCCATGCTGCCGGGCTGAAAAAAGGGCTTGTCGGTCGGCTTGCGGGTCGAGAAATCCCGAACCGTCTTCGTTTCAAGCCAGCCGATCGCGGCGAGGCTCTCCGAAAAGAGCGCGACGAGCGTGTGGTCGGGGTCGTCGAGGTCGACGGCGAACCCGCGATCGACGAGGAGGCCGCCGAGGCGGCGCTCGACGGCCTGGGTGTCGACGCCCGAGAGCCCCCGAACGTCCCGAGCGCGGACGGCGACGGTTCCCTCCCTGTCGATGTTCGCCGCGGTGACGACGGCGGCCGCCGCATCGAGGTCGGGATCGCAGGTCCCGACGAGCCGACAGATTCGGCGAGTGTACGCGAGCGTCTCCGGGCGGTCGACGCCGCGCGCGGTCACGAGCCCCGGCGCGACGAGCGTCGGAGCCGAACAGCGGCTCGCGGCCTCGCGGAGTGCGAACGCGTCGTCGTCGCCGGCCAGTTCCAGCAGATACACGTCCGAGAGTCGCCGCTCCCGGAAGATAAACGGCCCGGACAGGAAGTCCTTATAAGGGTGAATTCGGACCAAAAACGCGAGCGATAGCGCAAAACCGGTGCCGAAACGGCGTCGAAACGACCACCCACATTTATAAACCTTAAATACGTGTTTTAAGTCGAGATATGCAGGATCCTAAAGAGACTATCAATATCGAGAACGTCGTCGCCTCGACGGGCATCGGTCAGGAACTCGATCTCCAGAGCGTCGCGATGGACCTCGACGGTGCCGATTACGATCCCGAGCAGTTCCCCGGCCTCGTCTATCGGACCCAAGAGCCCAAATCGGCGGCGCTCATCTTCCGATCGGGCAAGATCGTCTGCACCGGCGCGAAATCGACCGACGACGTCCACGAATCGCTCCGAATCGTCTTCGATAAACTCCGCGAACTCGAGATCCAGGTCGACGAAGATCCCGAGATCGTCGTCCAAAACATCGTCACGAGCGCCGACCTCGGCCGCAATCTCAACCTCAACGCCATCGCGATCGGCCTCGGCCTCGAAAACATCGAGTACGAACCCGAGCAGTTCCCCGGCCTCGTCTACCGCCTCGACGACCCGGACGTCGTCGCGTTGCTCTTCGGCTCCGGGAAGCTCGTCATCACTGGCGGCAAGGAGCCGGACGACGCCAGACAGGCCGTCGACAAGATCGTCTCGCGACTCGAAGAACTCGGGCTGCTCGACAGCTAACGACGTCGTTCATCTGCTCCGTCTTTTTCATGAACTGCGAGCGCCGGCCAGCGGCGTCCCCCACTGTTAACCCCGAGCAGATCCTTGTTGACACATGGCAATCGCTCGGCACGACCGCGGCATGCGGGCGGATTTGCGGGCGGTGCTGTCGCAGGTCCATCCGGTGTTCATGCTCCCTCCACTCGCCGCCTCGTGGTTCGGCGCGGCCGTCGCGGGCGAGTTCTCGATCGGAATCGGCGCGGTCCATATGGCCGCGATGTTCTTTGCGGTGTACACCGCACACGTCAAAGACGGGTACGTGGATTTCTACCGGCGCGGCGAGGACGACGACCATCCGATGACGGTTCGGGGATGTCGTCTCGCGCTCGTCGCCGCCGCCGTCGGCTTCGCTGCCTGCACGCTCGCGCTCGGGACGCGCGTCGGCCCGGGGGCTGCGCTCGTCACGCTCCCCACGTGGTTCATCGGCTACCTGCACGCGCCACAGCTCGATACGAACCCGCTCACTACGACGCTCGGCTACCCGACCGGCATCGCGCTCGCCATCCTCGGAGGCTTTTACGTCCAAACGACCGCCGTGACGGCACCGATACTCGGCTTCTGTCTCGTGTTTCTCGTGACCCTCGCCGGCGTGAAGATCATCGACGACGAGAGCGATTACGCGTACGATCGCTCGATCGACAAACGGACGATGTCGGTGTGGATGGGTCCGAGCAGAGCGCGGACGCTGGCCGTCTACCTGCTTTTCGCCGGACTCGTCGGCGTCCTCTGGGGAACGGTTTCCGGGCTGTTCCCGCCGTCGGCGCCGGTCGGCGCGCTCGCGTTCGGCTCGATCGTCCTCGTCGCGAGGCGGGCCGGTCCGACGCTCGCGACGATGCTTTTGATCCGCGGGGCGTACGTCTTCCTCGCGATACTGTTCGCGTCGGTCTGGTTTCAACCGCTGTCGGAGGCGTCGCTCGTCGACATCACTATCTTGGGCCCCTACACGTACCTCGCCACCGAGATCGTCTTCGGCGCGGTCGCGCTCGGGTTGCTCGTCTACGCCGACGCGCTCCGCAGTGCGGCCCGAACGATCGTCGCGCTGTATCCGATCGCGTATCTCTGGGATTGGTACACACTGGAGGTTGGGGTCTTCGAAATCACGATGCGCACCGGCTACGATCTGTTCGGGATTCCGATCGAAGAACACGTGTTCATGGTGGTCGTGCCGGCGCTCGTGATCGGAATTCACGAGACGATTCGAGCGGTCTCTGAGCCGGGGGAAAGCGACGCGAACCGACGCGAGTAGTTCGACCCGCCGGAGCGATCAGGGAACCAGACGCTCGATTTCGGTCACGAGGATGTCGCTCGCTCCGGCGGCTTTGAGATCGGGGATCACCTCGAAGACTTCCCGCTCATCGACGACGACGTGGACGGCGACCGCGTCCTGTCCGGCGACGTCCATCACCGTCGGGCCGCCCATCCCCGGAATCTGCTCTTTTACGTCGTCCAGCGCGTCTTCGGGGACGTTCATCATGAGGTATCGCTTTCCGTCGGCGTCGAGCACCGATCGGAACGCCATCTTGACCTGCTCCACCTTGGGATCGTCGGCGACTT
>LFFM01003389.1_pt1 | contig 10051 bp, 6 predicted proteins | sample 643131 | NCBI WGS metagenome assembly LFFM01 (sample SAMN03777445, study PRJNA286221) | soda lake metagenome | biome: soda lake; feature: Kulunda steppe; material: water; isolation source: sample Tc-Br brine of Tanatar trona crystallizer | place: Russia: Kulunda steppe | collected 2011-07 | reverse complement strand
TCGAAGACGCCGAGGTATTCGAGCACCTCTTCAAGTTTGGCGAGAAACGCCCGGACCTCCTCCGCTCCGCGGAAGTCGGGTTCAGTGACGATTTCGAGCAGCGGCACACCGGCGCGGTTGTAATCGACCAGCGTGTACTCTGCGGTGTCGATGGAGCCACCCTTGTGTTTGAGGCTGCCGGGGTCCTCTTCGAGGTGAGCACGGCGGATGCGGATGGTTCGCCGCTCGCCACCGACAGGACATTCGAGTTCGCCGTCCTGACAGATGGGGTCGTCGTACTGCGTGATCTGGAAGTTCTTGGGCAGGTCGGGGTAGTAGTAGTTCTTGCGGTGAAAGCGCGTCTCTTCAGGAATCGATGCGTCGAGCGCCTTGCCGACTTTCACGGCGGCCTCGACAGCTGCTTCGTTGAGCACCGGAAGCGCGCCGGGCAAGCCGAGACACACCGGACAGGTCCGGGTGTTTGGCTCGTCGGCCGGTTCGGTCGAACACCCACAGAATATCTTGGTGTCCGTCTCGAGCTGGACGTGGACCTCCAGTCCGATGACCACCGCGAGGTCGAGTTGTTCCTGTCTCTGGGCCATTGTCCGCGCTTCGGTGGCCGGTGGCTAAAGCCTGACGACAGAACGCTTCGCTTCGCTCGGCGTTACGCTGTTTCTTCGAGCACGATGATGTCACCCTCCTCGACGCCACGTTCAGTCGTCCAGCCGTAGTTCACTTCGAGGACGTACTGACCGCGTCCGGGATAGCGTTGCTGGCTCCCATCCTCTCCGGGACCAGGTTCGGGGGCATGGTGGATTGTCGTGATACGACCCTCGTCGTCAGCGTAGACGATGTCGATGCCAAAATCCATGTCGCGCATCACGAACGTCCGGTCGTCGACCTCCTCGTAAACGAACACCATCCCGTAGTGTTCCGGCATCGAGTCAGTTTCACTCAGGCCTGTGTGCCGCAGAGTGTTTGTATCCGCAACGGCGGCCCGGACCCAGCCCAGCAAGGTATCGTCGGCCGTCCGAACAGCCACGTTCGTCATCTCGTAACCGGGGAAAACCGCCGAGTCATCGGTCCCATCTGGTGGTGTCGGCGTCGACTCCTCTGCTGTTGGGTCGTCCGCAGTCGAACCGTCTGTCGGTGGTTCATCAGCTCCCGACTCGTCCGCACCTTGTTCGTCATCTGAGGTGTCCCCGTTGACTGAATCGTCCGCCGACTCCTCCGCAGGTGGCTCATCATCTGCAGCAGTATCCTCGGGAGTCAGTTCTGGTGTCGATTCCGGCTCGTCCTCGGTGTCGAGACAGCCCGCAAGCCCAACGGCAGCGAGCGTAACCAGTACGGCTCGTCTGCTGGGATGGCGACCGCTGCCCGTCTGGGAACGACGTTCTTCCCAATCGCCGAAAGGTCGCATACAGAGAGATGCGTGTTCCTCGCTCAAATACCTCTGCCTGTCCCGTGTCGTTCTGTTGCCCCGAGAGACAGACAGAGAGTACCGGACATGTACAGGGATTCCCGCCACGACGTGCGACAAGAACTCTCTGACGACGGACGTCACCCCCTATATGTCAGCACAGATATCGCTGTCTGACGTACGTTTATGTGCGCAGGCGAAAACGCAGTGACATATGTGTGGAAACAGAGTCGAGGAACTCGAATCGCGTGTGCAAGAGCTAGAAGCCTCCGTGGAGGGCCTGACGGACGAACTGGTCGAGTGCAAAGTTCGACTGCGTGAGCTCGAAGGCGCAGTCGATGCGGACCTCGGATTCGCCCCCGTTCAATCGGATGATTCCTCGGAAGAAGAGACAGCCGAGGAATCCGCAGACACAGCCGAAGAAACTAAAAACGAGGCGGTCGACGAGGGAGATAACACGGAGGAGACCGAGACCGACATCATCGTCGCCTGATGGTGAGTCTCCTCTGCGAGCACCCCCATGTACATCAAAGAGCTCGTCCTCGACAACTTCAAGAGTTTCGGCCGGAAGACCCGAATCCCGTTCTACGAGGACTTTACCACAGTGACCGGTCCCAACGGCTCGGGCAAGTCCAACGTCATCGACTCGATTCTCTTCGCCCTCGGACTCGCCCGGACCTCGGGAATTCGCGCCGAGAAGCTGACTGACCTCATCTACAACCCGGGACACCAGGAGGGCGAATCGTTCGAGGGTCAGCGCGAAGCCAGCGTCGAGGTCATTCTCGACAACACCGACCGGACAGTCGGACGTCCACAGGTGGTCAACGCTGCTGGCACCGAAGACATCGGCGACATCGACGAAATCAGCATCAAACGCCGGGTCAAAGAGACCGACGCAAACTACTACTCGTATTACTACATCAACGGTCGCTCGGTGAACCTCTCCGACATCAGAGACCTCCTCGCCCAGGCAGGCATCACACCCGAGGGCTACAACGTGGTGATGCAGGGTGACGTGACAGGGATTATCAACATGACGCCCGGCTCTCGCCGGAAGATCATCGACGAGATTGCGGGTGTCGCGCAGTTCGACGAGAAAAAAGAGGCGGCGTTCGAGGAACTCGACACCGTCGAAGAGCGTATCGAGGAGGCTGAACTCCGTATCGACGAGAAGAAAGACCGTCTCGACCAGCTCGAAGACGAGCGCGAGACGGCGTTACAGTACCAGCGCCTCCGCGAGGAGAAAGAGACCTACGAGAGCTACCGGAAGGCGGCCGAACTCGAAGACAAGCGAGCAGAACTCGACGCCATCGAATCAGATATCGAAGACACCAGAGCGGAACTCACAGAGCACCAGTCGACGCTCGACGAGCGCCAGGGCGAGTTGATGCGCCTCGAATCCGAACTGGACGAACTCAACGCCGAAATCGAGCGCAAAGGCGAAGACGAACAGCTCGCCATCAAACGCGAGATAGAGGAGATAAAAGGAGACATCGCTCGCCTCGAAGACCGCATCGAGACACAGCGAGAACGAATCGAGGACGCCGAGAACGAGCGCAGACAGGCGTTCGTCGAAATCGACCGGAAGCAGGAGGAACTCGACGAACTCGACAGCGACATCCGTGAGCTGAAAGTCGAAAAGTCATCAGTCGCAGCAACAGTACAGGAGAGAAAAGAGTCGCTCGCAGGAGTCGAAGCGCAAATCGACGAACTGGGCGAGGAGTTCGAGGAAGTCAAAGAGGATTTACAGGCCAAAAAGGCCGAACTGGAGAACGCGAGAGCCGAGAAGAACGAACTCCAGCGTAAACAGGACCGCTTGCTCGATGAGGCACGGCGGCGCTCGGCAGAAAAACGCGAGACGAACGAGGAAATCGCGGCCATCGAAGAGCAGATTCCGGCGCTCGAAGCCGAGCAAGACGACCTCGAAGTCGAACTCGAAAAGGCCAGACAGAACCGCGAGACCATCGGCGAGGTTGTCGACGACCTCCGGCGGAAAAAGCGCGAGATGCAGGCCGAACTCGACGAGGTCAAAGACGAACTCAGCGCCGCCCAGCAGGAGTACGCCGAGCTGGAAGCCAAAGCAGGCCAGTCGGGTGATAGCTCCTACGGCCGGGCGGTGACAGCAGTGTTGAACGCGGGCGTCGAGGGTGTTCACGGGACCGTTGCACAGCTCGGCAACGTGTCGAACCGGTACGCAACAGCGTGTGAGACGGCCGCAGGTGGTCGGCTGGCGAACGTCGTGGTCGACGACGACCAGGTCGGACAGCGCTGTATCGACTACCTCAAATCCCGAAACGCCGGGCGGGCAACGTTCCTGCCGATTACGAAGATGCGTAGCAGACGGCTACCCGCACTTCCCAGCCACGAGGGCGTCGTCGACTTTGCGTACAACCTCGTCGATTTCGACCCCGAGTACGAGGGTATCTTCTCGTACGTGCTGGGCGATACGCTAGTCGTCGACACCCTGGATACGGCCCGGGAGCTGATGGGTGAGTTCCGTCTGGTCACGCTCGATGGCGACCTCGTCGAGAAGTCGGGAGCGATGACCGGCGGCTCACGGAAAGGGTCGCGCTACTCCTTTGCTGGAAGCACCGGCCAGCTCGAACGCGTGGCTGCCCGCATCCACGAGCTAGAGGAGACCCGCCAGGCCGTCAGGACGGAGGTTCGTGAACTCGAAGACCGACTCGAAGACGCCCGCGACCGCGAGACGGATGCTGCCGAGCAGGTGCGCGAGATTCAGGTCGAAATCGAAAAACGCGAGAGCAGAATCGACGAGGCGAGCGAACGAATCGAGAGCCTGCGCAACCGCCTCTCGGAAATCGAGAGCGACCGCGAATCTGTCGCCGCCCAGATGGACGAACTCGAAGCGGAGATGAGCACCCAGAACGAGACGATTGCGGCTATCGAGGGAGCGATTGCAGAACTCGAATCGGAAGTCGAAGGCTCAGAACTACCGGAGTTGACAGCACGTGCCGAGTCCATCCGCGAAGAGATCGACGATGCGAACGCACGCATCGACAGTTTCGACGCGAAACTCAACCAGCTCCTGCTCAAAAAGGAGTACACCGAGGAGACAATCGAAACGCGCAACGACGACATCGAGGCAGCGCAGAACCGAAAGGCCGACGCCGAAGCGAACATCGAGACGCTCCAGGAACAGATTGGCGACGAGGAGGAGACGCTTGCAGAGAAAGAAGCCGAGGTCGACGCACTCGAATCCGAACTGGTCGACCTGAAAGAAGAGCGCCACGACCTCCGCGAAGACGTCGAAGAAGCACGCAGGCGGCGTAACGATGCGAAAGAGCGCGTCACAACTATCGAGAGTAAACTCACGGAGTTGCGCCAGGAATCCGACCGTCTGGAGTGGGAGATCGACGAACTCGAAGCGGAAGTTGGCGAGTACGACCCCGAGGAGATACCGGACCACGACGAGGTCGAGCGCGAGATTCGACGGCTGGAGGGTGAGATGTCTGCGCTCGAACCCGTCAACATGCTCGCCATCGAGGAGTTCGACCGGGTTCGCGACGAACTCTCGGAGCTTCAGGAGAAGAAGGCGACGCTCGTCGAGGAGGCTGAAGGCATCCGCGAGCGCATCGAGACGTACGAGGCGCGCAAGAAACAGACGTTCATGGACTCCTACGAGGCCATCGACGAGCAGTTCCGGGACATCTTCGAGCGGCTCTCGAACGGGACCGGACGGCTCCACCTCGAAAACGAGGACGACCCCTTCGAGGGTGGGCTGACGATGAAGGCGCAACCAGGAGACAAACCGATTCAGCGCCTCGACGCGATGAGCGGTGGTGAGAAATCGCTCACCGCGCTCGCGTTCATCTTCGCCATCCAGCGCCACAACCCGGCACCGTTCTACGCACTCGACGAGGTCGACGCGTTTCTCGACGCAGCCAACGCCGACCTCGTCGGTGAACTGGTCGACGAACTCGCAGACACCGCACAGTTCGTTGTGGTTTCCCACCGCGCTGCGATGCTCGACCGTTCCGAGCGCGCCATCGGTGTGACGATGCAGGAGAACAACCTCTCGGGAGTCACCGGTATCGACCTCTCGGGCGAACCAGCGGAGGTGCCCGCAGATGACTGATAGTTCCGATGACGGGGGGTGTGAGCTGTGAGCGACGACGAGGAGGTCGAGCCGGTGGAGGTGCTCGTCCAGCTCGCTGAAGACGGCGAAATCGACCCCTGGGACATCGACATCGTCGACGTGACCGACAAGTTCCTTGACCGCCTCGACGAGGCTGACCTGCGAACGTCCGGTCGCGCCCTCTTTTATGCAAGCGTCCTCTTGCGGATGAAAAGTGACGCGATGCTCACCACCGAGGAAGAAGAGCCCGAGCCCGAGCCGTGGGAGCTGGCGATGGCAGACGACGCACCGATGGACGAACCCGACCCGTTCGCCTCGCTGGAGCGGGAGATGGACCGTCGGCTGGAGCGAAAACGCGCGCGAGGTATGCCACAGACGCTCGACGAACTCGTGCGCGACCTCCGTGACGCCGAACGCGATAGCTGGTGGAAAGACTCGCGTGAGTACGATACGAGCAACTCGCCCAACCGTCACGTCCACGGGACACAGGAGCTGGACTACCGCGCCGCGGATCAGTTCCGGATGGACGACGAACCGACCGAGGCAGACGTCACCGATAAGACACACGGCGAGGACATAGACAGCATCATCGACGACGTGTACCGGGCGGTTCGAGAGCAGTACGACCAGGGACGCGCCGAGGTACTGTTCCGGGAGGTCCAGACTGCGGGAGGCACGCGCGTCGAGACGTTTCTGGGTCTGCTGTTTCTCTCTCACCGGGGGCAGGTTCGACTCCAGCAGGACGACCTCTTTGGTGACCTCTGGATTCAGGACCCGAGCGCGAGTGCTGTCTCGGACGAAGTGGCTGCAGACTGATTTCTTATGAGAGCGCTGCTACGTGTTGACTTCCTCTTCGCGGAGTTTGGCCCGCTGTATCTTGCCGGTCTCGGTCGTCGGTAGCTCCTCGACGAACGCAATCTCACGGGGGTACTTGTAGGGGGCGATACGCTGTTTGACGTAGTTCTGGAGTCGTTCGACGAGGGAGTCGTCGGTGTCGACGCCGTCTTCGGGGATAACGAACGCCTTGACAATCTGACCACGCTCGTCGTCAGGGACGCCGACAACGGCCGTCTGGAACACCTCGTCGCGCTCCATGAGGATGTCCTCGACTTCGGGTGCCGGGACGTTGTTACCGCCGGTGATGATGAGGTCGTCACGCCGGGATTTGTGCGCCAGTCGGCCGTCCTCACTGTGGACGAAGATGTCGCCGGGGATGCTCCAGCCGTCGTGTGTGTTGTCGGCCTGTTTCTCTGGTCGGTTCCAGTAGGTGACGCCCGTCGGTCCGCGGACGAGCAACAGCCCCGGTTCCCCTCGGTCGACCTCCTCGTAGGTCTCCGGGTCGACGACCTTGCACTCGTAGCCCGGGACGGGGTAGCCCGTCGCAGTCGGGTCGATGTCGTCGTCGTGGCGGTGGCTGATGAAGATGTGGAGCATCTCGGTCGACCCGATGCCGTCGAGCGCCTGGATGCCGAGGTGGCGTTCGATTCGCTCGAACGTCTCCGGCGGTAACGGTTCGCCAGCACTCACACAGCGGCGCAACGAGGAGAAGTCGTACGCTTCGAGGAGGTCCTGGTGCTCGTTGAGCATCTGGTTGTAGGCGGTGGGAACGGACGCGAGCACCGTCACGTCACCGTCGTGGATGGCTTCGAGCAGGTCGGCTGGCTCTGGATTCTGGATGATGTGGCTGGCCGCGCCGAAACGCATCGGAAACGCAACCAGCATCCCGTAGCCGAACGTGAACGCGATGGGCGCGTTGGTCGTGAACACGTCCGTCGGTTCGGGTTCGAGACAGTACCGGGCGTAGGTGTCTGTGATAGCCATCATCTGGCGGTGGGTGTGTACCGTCCCCTTCGGCTTGCCGGTGGTCCCGCTCGTGTACGCGAGCATGACGAGGTCGTCTCTCCTCGTTTCCGGTCGGGGATACTCGGTCGATGCCTCCGACAGCAACGCCTCGAAGGAGTGATAGTCGTGTTCGACGCCGGTGTCCTCGACGACGACCACCTCTTCGAGGGAGTCGAGACCGTGTTCGTCGATAGCGAGTTCGAGTTCGTCCAGCAGGTCGTCGTAGACGATAGCGACGCTCGCCCCGGAGTCGTCGATGATGTACTGTATCTCCTCGGCACGCAACAGCTTCATCGACGGAACAGTCACCGCTCCGATTTTCTGGATTGCGAGACAGCTCACGACGTACTCCGGTCGGTTAGGGAACCGGACGAACACCCGGTCACCGGGCGTGACACCGAGATTCTCCAGTACGTTTGCGACGCTGTTGACGCGCTGGCGCAACGTCTCGTATGTAGTGGTCTCACCCTCGAAAATGAGTGCTGGCTCTGACCCACGGCCGTTCTCGACGTTTCTGTCCACCATCTCGTAGGCTGCGTTCAACCGCTCGGGGTAGTGGACCTCCGGTACGGCGTGAAAACACGTTGTTTCGAGGCTCTCCTCTGGAAGATTCTCGTCGGGAATAGACTCCTGCATGGCTGTCGTGTGATACTACCGCACACCTGTATAATACTACTGGACAGTGTCCGACGACTGGCAATCTCCGTAGTCACCCAGAGAACGTCGAGAATGATTACATTCGTCCAGTTCTGATATAGGAGCTATGGATACCATTAAGGCTTTGTGGAAATAATAAAGGGTGTATGGAAACGAGAAAAGTCCAGCGTCTCGGGCCGTCGACGCTGGCGATGACGCTTCCGGCAGAATGGGCAAGCGAGTACGGTGTCGAGAAGGGAGACGAGGTGTCGCTTCGTCTCGGGGGCAAGGGAACGCTGACAGTGTTGCCCGAGGCGGCGTACTCGGAGGGAACTGAAGCAGTCGTGACGACGGACGGACTCAGAGCGGAGTCAGTCGAACGTGCGATAATCGCACAGTACGTCCTCGGGCGGCGAGTGATCCACGTCGAGGCGGGCGAGGACACAGCCAATCTCCCGAGTGACCACATCAACGCGGTGTACAACGCCGAGACGCAGTTGATGGGACTCGGCGTCGTCGAGGAGACGCCCGAGCGCATCACGATTCGGTGTTCGGTCGACCCGGAAGATTTCACGCTCGACAACCTGCTCGAACGGCTGGAGTCGACGGGGAGTACGATGCGGAACGAGGCAATTCGGTCGCTGGCCCATCAGAACCCGGACCTGGCACAGCGCGCGCTCAACCGCGAGCGGCAGGCGAACAAGATTTTCGTCCTGTTGCTCCGTCTGATATTCACCTCCTATCAGAACCCGAATCTGGCGCGTGCGGTCGGTCTCTCCGATGGCTTTCCGCTCATCGGCTACCGTTCGGTCGCGAAGAACCTCGAACTCATCGCGGACAACGCCGAAGACATCGCCGAGACAGCACTGAGCGCCGACGGCCACGCACTCAACGTCGAGACGGCGACGATGCGCCGCATCCGCGAGTACACCGACGAGGTGAACGAGTTGACGGCGCTGGCCGTCGAGGCGACCGTCAACCGTGATTTCGACACGGCCATCGAGGTGAAAGAGCGCTTCAGCGCCATCGAGAACCGTGCACAGAAGATACTCGAAGACGTTCCCGAGATGGAAAACGAAGAACTGCTCAAGATTCGGGAGGTGCTCGTGAGCCTCGACGCAACGGCGCACTACGCCGTCCGCAACGCAGAGATTGCGATAAATCTCGCTCTCGATACAGACTCTGACCACATCACGATTCAGTGATTATTCAGACAGCTGATACTGATTGTGACTTTCCGCCAGAACGTTCACAGCGGACAGACGCTCACAGCACGACGGCATCAACGACGACGTGGACGACGCCTTCGCTGTAGCCTTTGACCGTTCGCGTCGCCTCGACGTCGACCGTCCGTCCCCGTGCTGTGGCCGCTTCCTCCAGTCGGCTGACGGGGCGTTCGGGAACACGTCCCTCGGGGGTCGCCTCGTGCATGTGAATCGTGCCACCCGATGTGACCGCGGCAAGCGCGCTCTCGAGGTACTCGTGAGCCTCGTAGTAGCCCATGACGACCCGGTCGAACGCGAAGGGGGAACTATCGTCAGCGGCTTCGAGACCACCCGAGACGACGTTGCGACAGTCCGCCCGGTACGTCTCCACGCGCGTTTGGACCTCGTTACGGAGGACGTTCTCGACGAGATATTCGAACGCGACCGGATTCCGTTCGACGGCCGTCACCCGCGCGCCGTTTCGTGCCATCGGGAGCGTGAAGTAGCCGATACCCGCGAACATATCCAGCACACGCTCGCCGTCGTCCACAATCTCGCCCATCCGGGCGCGCTCGGCCTGATTGCCCGGCGAGAACATAACCTCCGCGAGGTCGAGCGCGTACACGGTTCCGTGCTCGCGGTGCACCGTCCGGGTGTCGCCCACTCCCGCGATGACCTCGACCGCTGGTTCCCGGTGCTCGCCCGCGATGCCTTCCCGTGCAAGGACAGTATCCGCGTGGGCATGCATGGCGAGGAGTGCGTCACCCATCTCACCGGGGCGCGGAGAGTTACCGACGTCGACGAGGACGACGCTCCCGATGACAGCCCACGACGAAGGCGCACGCTTGATTTCGTCGTCGGTCCATCCCCGCT
>LFFM01003388.1_pt1 | contig 10051 bp, 8 predicted proteins | sample 643131 | NCBI WGS metagenome assembly LFFM01 (sample SAMN03777445, study PRJNA286221) | soda lake metagenome | biome: soda lake; feature: Kulunda steppe; material: water; isolation source: sample Tc-Br brine of Tanatar trona crystallizer | place: Russia: Kulunda steppe | collected 2011-07 | reverse complement strand
CGACCACGGGTACGAGCCGGTCGTTCTCGCCGCCGGCGTCCGCGGGGAATCTCGGGAGGCGGCGCTCACCCACGTCGCGATCGCCGAGGAGTGCGGAGAGTCCGGGTCGCCGGCGTCGACGCCCTGCGTCCTGCTCTCGGGCGGCGAGACGACGGTGACACTGAGCGCCCACGGAAACGAGGCCACGGGTGTCGGCCCGGGTCGAGGCGGGCCAAACACCGAGTTCGCGACGAGCGCGGGCGTCGCGCTCACGGAGAGTGACGCCGCTCCAGCCGCGCGAATCGTCGTCGCGAGCATCGATACGGACGGCATCGATGGGACGAGCGGTGCGGCCGGCGGGATCGTCGATTCGACGACATTCGGCGGGACGAGCGGTGCGTCCGGGGAGATAGTCGACGCAACGACGACGCTGGACGATGCCCGCACTGCGCTCGCCCGTCACGATGTTGCCCCCCTGCTTGCGGAGGTGGACGCGCTCCTGCGGACAGGTCCGACCGGCACGAACGTGAACGACCTCCGGGTAGTGGTCGTTGACGAGCCGTTGACCGAGGCGGGGGCGGACTAACCCCAACTGCCGGACGCGACCGGATGGGCTTATGATGCCGCCGCCCGGATCCGATCGCATGAGCGAAGACGCGGCGACCCTCGACGACGACCTGCGGCTCTCGTCGTGCGAGCGGTGCCCGGCGCTGGTGGACTCGCGGAGTCAGATCGTCGATGGCGTCGGCCCGACCGACGCGGACCTGTTGTTCGTCGGCGAGGGGCCTGGCGCGAACGAGGACGAGCAGGGTGAGCCGTTCGTGGGACGCTCCGGCGACGTGCTCGACGAGGCGTTGCGCGACGCGGGGCTCGCCCGCGGGGATGTCCGCATCACCAACTGCGTCCGGTGTCGCCCGCCGGACAACCGCGACCCGCGAAGCGAGGAGTTGGCGAACTGCCGCGGCCACCTGGAAACGGAGATCGGCCGGCTCGACCCGAAACTGATCGTCACGCTCGGGAAGGTGCCGAGCGAACACCTGCTCGACCGGTCGGTCGCGATCACGTCGGAGTCGGGCGACGTCGTCGACGCCCGGATCGCTGACGAGAGCCGGCGGGTGTTGCTGTCGGTCCACCCGGCGGCGACGCTGTACGACCGGAGCCAGCGCGAGGGCTTTTTTGAGACGATCGCCCGGAGCGCCGACCTCGTCGGAGCCACGGAGGGCGGCGACGGTCAGTCGCGGCTCGGCGAGTTTTGACCCACAGCCAACAGTTGGACGTACTCTCACATGAGAGTACGTGTCAGGGGTGATCTCTATAGAAAACATAGAAAACCATTAGTCACCCCGGCAGAATTATTGCTTGTATGTCCGACAACAGGTGGTCGGCGAATCGGAGAACGTTTTTGAAAACAGCAGGTGCGAGCGCGGCAGCGGTTGGGCTCGCAGGCTGTCTCGGTGGCGAAGACGACGGAGCCATCGAGTGGGTGATGAACCCGGCAGAGGACACGATCGACATCGAAGTCCAGTATCAGCCGCTGTTTGAGCTGATCGAGAACGAGTTCGACGTCGAGATCGACGGCAATCCGACCCAGAGCTACTCCGGGACATCGGAGCAGTTGAGCCGTGCAAGTGACGGGGATAGAGTCATGGCCGACACGTCCCCGGGAGCGGTCCCACAGCTCGGGCCCGAAGAGATCGATGTCGTCGGAATGCGCGAAGCGTTCGGTGCGGAGCTGTACTTCGGGACGCTCGTTACCACGCCCGACAGCGGGATCGAGGAGGTATCGGATCTGGAGGGCGAGACCGTGGCGATGGCCGACGTTGGATCGGTCTCCGGCGGGATGGCCCCGATGTGGATGCTTCAGGACAACGGGCTCGACATCGGAAACGCACCCGAGGGTGGCAGCGCGGAGGACTTCGATCTGCGTAGCGGGGTCGCACACGACCTTGCCGTCGAAGAGCTCATTCAGGACGATACGGTCGCGGCTGCGGGCGCAGGCGAGTTCGCCTCGATCCCCCACGTGCCGCTCGACCAGATCGAAGGCGAGTACGACGACCTCTTCGAGATCTCCCCCGAGGTCGACGACGCGGGCAGCCGCGATCCGGAGCTTCAGCTGCTGGACGTGTCGCCGGCGATCCCCCGCGCACCCATCGTCGTCAACACGGCGTGGGAGGAGGACATCCGCTTCGATATCGAGGAGTTCATGCGTGGCGTGTCACCGGAGGATCTCCAGCACGACCCGTTCGACCTCGCGGAGGAACTCAGCTTAGACCTCCCGGACGGGCTGCTCGAGGACTACGATGCCGGCGAGCTCGACGTGGACGACTACGACCTGACCGAGGACCAAGAGGACGACTGGGATGAGTTCGGCGACCACGAACTGTGGTTTAGTGGTATCGTCGAGGCGACTCACGAGGACTACGAGCCGGTCAACGACTTCGCGGAAGGTCTCGGTATCGGCTTCGACGAGATATAGTAAGCCCCAAACGAAGCCGTTTCAAAATCAGGATATCAGATGAGTAAAATAGTCGTCGACAACCTTCGCAAGACCTACGGGGACACCGTTGCCCTCGATAACATCTCGTTCGAGGTTCCAGCGGGAGAGTTTGTCATCATTCTCGGCGTCTCCGGGTCGGGAAAGTCGACACTCCTTCGGTGTATGTCCGCACTCGTAGAACCGACCGAAGGACAGGTGCTGATGGACGGAGAGCCGATGACAACCACGCGCCCCGAGGTCGCGATGATCTTCCAGCAGCACAATATCGTCGGGGACATGAGCGCGTACTCGAACGCGCTGTCGGGCGGAATCAACCGGACGGGACTCCTCGAGAGCCTTTTTCAGCTCCAGGACGACGAGGAGAAACAGCGCGCGCTCGAAGCGCTCGACACCGTCGGGTTGCTAGATGAGGCCGAAAAGAAGGGTCGACGGATGAGCGGCGGCCAGCAACAGCGCGTAGGCATTGCTCGCGCGCTCACTCAGTTGCCGGAGGTCCTGCTCGCCGACGAGCCGGTCGCAAGTCTCGATCCCGGGAGCGCACAGGACGTGATGCGGTACTTGCGGCACGCCTCGGAGGAGCGCGAGTTGACGACGTTTATCAGCCTACATCAGGTCAATATCGCCCGGAAGTACGGCCAGCGATTTATCGGACTTCACGACGGCGAGAAGGTGTTCGACGGCTATCGGGACGATCTCACGCTCGACGCGATAGATAAGATCTATGGCGACATCGATACCGAGGGAATGTTCGTCAGCGACGCCGGCGACGCTCCCGGGGATCGTCCGGATGACAGGAGCGAACAAACGGGGGCAAAGCCGTGAGCGACGGTACTAACTCGGCGGAAACCGCTTCGGACGGTGGGGTCGAACCGACGCCTCGTCTCGAGTCCGCGAGCGCGAAAGTGAACGAACAGTTCGAGAACATCCGGAAGACGCGCCGACGACGCGCTGTCGGCTGGGCCGGACTCGTTGCCGCGCTCGGATTCATTACGTTACAGGGGCTCGCCGCGACGGAGTTCTTTGACGGACGGACGAACTTCACGTGGAGCCACTTTATCGGGCGCATGGGCGATTACTTCCCCCGGACCGATATCTTCGGGATTCCGCTTCTCGATGTCTGGACGTACTGGGATTTCATTAGCGGAAACGACCTGATCTACGATCCGGAGATCGGCGGATTAATCCTCCAGTTCCCACCGAACGCGGGCGATCTGTACGCCTTCTTTTTCCTGGAGATGGGCGTGTTCGCCATCTTCGGTGAAGCCGGAATCACGCTGGCGATGGGGCTCGTGGGAACGGTTCTCGGCTTCCCCCTCGCGTTCCTGTTTAGCGTGCTCGGATCCGAGCGGGTGACGCCGTTCCCGATCAACTTCATTTTCCGCGGGATCATGTCCTTCATCCGTGCGATCCCAGCGATCATCTGGGCGCTGATCTTCGTCGCGCTCGTCGGACTCGGCGCTGCCGCGGCGACGCTTGCCATCGCGTTGAACACAATCGGCAATCTTGGTCGCCTGTTCGTCGAGGAGCTCGAAGAGCTTGAAGACGGGCCGATAGAGGCGATGCAAACCACCGGAGCGAACAAGCCGCAGGTCGTCTTCTTCGGCATGTTGAGCCAAGTGAAGACCTCGTTTATTGCGTGGACGCTGTACATTTTCGAAATCAACGTCCGCTCCGCGGTCACCGTCGGCGTTATTGGCGCGGGCGGTCTGGGTGCGGTCGTCGCGAATCAGGAGGCACGACTCATCTTCGAGAACATGATGGCGACGCTGTTCGTCATCTTCGTGCTCATCTTCCTAGTCGAACTGTTCAGTCAGCGGCTCCGGTCGCGGCTTCGCTCCGACAACGTGGAGATGAGCCTCTGGGAGCAGATCACCGGCTTCCCCCGGCGGATGGCCGAGTCGGCGCTGAAGTAACGTCGATCTGTTTTCTCCTCCCGTTCACTGCTCGGTGACGCCGTTTTGACGCTCGTTCACCGATCTGCCACAAGGGAAACCGACTTTTTGATCGGCCACCGAGTGATGGTATGAGCACCTTCGAACCGCCCGCGGAGACGCTGGCGGACATCGTTCTCGTCGACTACGGACTTGGGAACCTCAGATCCGCGACTCGCGGCCTCGAACGGGCAGGCGCGGCAGTCGAGATCACCGACGATCCGAAGGCGTTCGCCGCCGCCGACGGCGTCGTCCTCCCGGGTGTCGGCGCGTTCCGCGAGGGGATGGAAAACGCGGGGCCGCTTCGGGAGGCGTTGACCGACCACGCCGAGGCCGGTCGCCCGCTGTTCGGAATCTGTCTCGGGATGCAGATGCTGCTTACTTCCAGCGAGGAGGCGGACCACGAGGGAGAAGGCGAGGTGACCGGCCTCGATCTGGTTCCAGGTACCAACGTCCGGTTCGAGGTCGATCGGAAGGTTCCACACATGGGGTGGAACGAACTCGAAATCGAGCGCGAGCATCCGCTCGTCGACGGCGTCGAGGGTGAGTACGCCTACTTCGTCCACTCGTACTACGCCGAGCCAAACGACTCGGACGCCGTCGTCGCCACCGCGGACTACGGCGTCGACTTCCCGGCAGTCGTCGCCAACGACGCAGGCAACGTGTTCGGCACCCAGTTCCACCCTGAAAAGAGCGGGGAGACAGGACTCCGAATCTTACGGAACTTCGTCGAGTACTGCGCGGACCAATAGCGAAACAATGTACGGATCGGAGACGGAACCGACCGTTCGACTCGGCGTCGACGTGGGGGGAACGTTCACCGACGTGGCGCTGCTCGTCGACGACGCGCTCACCACGGCAAAAGTTCCAACTACGGAGCCACAGAGCGACGGCGTCATCGAAGGCGTACAGCGGGCGTGTGCGGACGCCGAAATCGTGCCCGCAGATGTCGACGCCTTCGCCCACGCGATGACCGTCTCGGTAAACGCGCTGCTCGAACGCGACGGAGCGCGGACCGCCCTTGTGACGACGGCGGGCTTTCGGGACGTGCTTGAGATCGGGAGGCAGAACCGACCGTCGCTGTACGATCTCGGTGCCGAGAAGCCGGATTCGTTGGTTCCGCGCCGGCGACGGTTCGAGATCGACGAGCGAGCGACAGTTGAGGGGATCCGCGATCGAGTCGACGAGGAGGCAGTCCGTGACCTCGCTGAGCGGATCGGTTCGGGAGACGAGGTCGAGAGCGTCGCCGTCTCATTGCTCCACGCCTACGCACACCCCGAAAACGAGGCGCGGGTCGCGTCGGTCCTCCGCGAGACACTCGACGTGCCCGTCTCCGCCTCCCACGAGGTACGACAGGAGTTTCGCGAGTTCGAGCGCACCGCCACGACCGTCGCCGACGCGTACGTGACGCCGGGGATCGACGGGTACCTCGGACGGCTGCTCGACGAGGCCCGGGAGGCCGGACTGCCGGATCCACGCGTGATGCGGTCGAACGGCGGGGTCGCAGACGTCGAGACTGTCCGGTCGAACGCGGTGACGACGGTCCTCTCCGGGCCGGCAGCAGGTGTCGTCGGCGCGGCCGCGGTCGCGAACGGTGAGACGCTCCGTGACGTCGGAAGGGAGCGATCTAACGGCGCGGCGGGGGTAACCGACGCGAATGGCGACGATCCACCGGGTATCGGCGGTGCCGTCACGTTCGACATGGGCGGCACGTCCAGCGACGTGAGTCTCGTCCGAGACGGAGCCGTCGAGCGAACCGCTAACCTCGATATCGGCGGTGTTCCGGTTCGAACACCGGCTGTCGACGTTGAGACGGTTGGAGCAGGCGGAGGGTCGATCGCGTGGACCGACGCGGGCGGCGCGCTCCGCGTCGGACCCGAGTCGGCCGGCGCGGAGCCGGGACCGGCGTGTTACGGCCGCGGCGGAACGGAACCGACGGTTACCGACGCGGCGGTGCTTCTCGGCTACATCGGGTCAGAAGCGGCGCTCGGCGGTGACCTCTCGCTCGATGTCGACGCGGCGAGGGAGTCGCTCTCGACGCTGGCTGACGCCGCCGGCTTTGGGGACGCGACGGCGGCCGCGAAGGGAGTGTATCGCGTTGCCAACGCGACGATGGCGCGAGCGATCCGGTCAGTAACCGTCGAGCGCGGTCACGACCCACGTGCGTTCGCACTCGTCGCTTTCGGCGGCGCGGGGCCGATGCACGCGGCCGCGCTCGCAGACCGTCTCGGGATCGCCCGGGTGCTCGTCCCCGGTCCGGCCGGCGTGCTCTCCGCGTACGGGCTGCTCGCGGCCGACGAGACCCACGACGCCGTCCGGACGGTTCGGCTTCCGCTCTCGGGCGCAGACGGGTCGACGACCGAGGCGGCGAGGACGGGCGCAGACGCGTTCGCGGAGCTGACGGAGCGGGTGCTCACGGACGTGTCCGATCCGGCTGCCGCGACGGTCGAGCGGAGCGCGGATTGCCGATACGCCGGACAGCGGTTCGAGCTGACGGTTTCGGCGGGCGAGGGGACGAACACCGAGTTCGACCCGGAAGCGGTCACAGCGCGGTTCGAGGAGGCACACGAGCGCGCGTACGGCTACCGACTCGACGCCGATATCGAGGTCGTGACACTCCGAGTCTCGGCAACGATCGGAACCGACCCGCCCCCGATTGCCCACGCGGAATCGGGCGACGTGGACCACAGAACGCGGGAGGTAACGTTTCCGGAGACCGGTGCCGTCGAAACGGCGGTCCTCGACCGCGGCGCGCTGGGGGTGGGAGAGACGTTCGAAGGGCCGGCAGTGGTCGCGGACGGGGAGAGTACGACGGTCATCCCCCCGGACTGGGCTGGTCGCGTCCGTGCGGACGGGACGATGGTTCTCACGGCAGCGCCGCCGAACGACGACTCGGCAGGGGTGTCGACGGGGGTGGATCCGTCGTGAGTGCCGGCATCGATCCGGTCACGCTGGAGGTGTTGCGCCACGCGTTCGAGGGCGTCGCCGAGGAGATGGGGAGCGTCCTCATCCGTGGCGCGTACTCGCCGAACATCACGGAGCGGCAGGACTGTTCGACCGCCATCTTCGACGCCGACGGCCGGATGGTCGCGCAAGCAGAACACATCCCGGTTCACCTCGGTGCGATGCCGGAGGCGGTTGCGGCGGTTCGAGCGCGTGATCCGAAGCCGGGCGACGTGTTCGTCCTCAACGATCCGTTCACCGGCGGGACTCACCTCCCAGACATCACGCTGGTGTCGCCGATGGCACTTGGAACGTCGAGCGAGAGCGACGGCGAGTCCGGCGACGCGACACCGGAGATACTCGGCTACGCGGTCTCGCGCGCGCACCACGCCGATGTCGGCGGAATGGCTCCCGGGAGCATGCCCGCAGGAGCCCGCGAGATATATCAGGAGGGGCTCCGACTTCCGCCGACGCGTCTCGTTGCGGGTGGCGAGCGCCGGGAGGACGTGTTCGACCTCCTGTTCGCGAACGTGCGGAACCCCGTAGAGCGCCGGGCAGACCTCGCGGCCCAACTCGCCGCCAACGAGCGCGCGGAGCGACGAGTCGCAGAACTGATCGACGACCACGGGCGTGAGCTAGTCGGGCGGGGGTTCAACGCGGTGATCGACTACTCACGAGAGCGGATGGCTGCGGCCATCGCGGCGCTCCCCGACGGGACCTACGAGGCCGAGGACGCACTCGAAGGGGACGGGGTGACCGACGCGGACGTGCCGATCCGGACGACAGTCACCGTCGACGGCGAATCGATCGCGGTCGACTTCGCAGGCACCGCCGATCAGGTGGACGGCAACTGTAACGCACCGCTGGCGGTGGCGAAGAGCGCGGTGTACTTTGTCGTTCGCTGCGTGACCGACCCCGAGATACCGCCGAATCACGGGTGTTACGAACCGGTGTCGATCCGGGCTCCCGAGGGGTCGCTGTTGAATCCCAGCCCGCCCGCCGCGGTCGTCGGGGGGAACGTCGAGACGAGCCAGCGCGTCACAGACGTTGTGCTCGCCGCATTTGCGACGGTCGCTCCGGACCGCGTCCCCGCCGGAAGTCAGGGCACGATGAACAACCTCACAATCGGGAGCCGTGGAGGAAACGACTCGTTCAGCTACTACGAGACGATCGGCGGCGGGTTCGGCGGTCGCCCGGACGCCGACGGAATGGACGGGGTACAGGTCGGGATGACGAACACGCTTAACACGCCGGTCGAAACGCTGGAGGCGGCGTACCCGCTCGAAGTCGAGCGATACGCGTTCCGACCGGACAGCGGCGGTGACGGCCGTTACCGGGGTGGGCTCGGACTCGAACGGGTGATTCGAACCGATATCGACGCGACCGTCTCGCTCCTGACGGAGCGCCGGCGATACGCGCCGAACGGGCTGGCAGGCGGTGAACCCGGGGCAACCGGCGAAAATCTGATCGACGGCGAGCCGGTGCCGGCGAAAACGACAGTAGATGTATCGGCTGGAACGCGCGTGACGGTTCGGACGCCGGGCGGGGGCGGCTACGGCGATCCGGGTGATAGGGATCCGGAGCGGATCCGGGCGGACCGGGCGGACGGAAAAACGAGCGACGGGTCCGGGGAGCGCGACGACGAATCCCCGACAGATGTGACAGGCGACGAGTGAGCGGTCTGGATATATGCCAGCCGAAATTGGGGGGAGACGGTCCGAACAAGGAGACGCCGTTCAGGAGTATCTCCCACCGATCGCAACCCACACCCTCCTCCTCGTCGGGGTCGTGTTTTTCGGGTGGAGCGTCGCGGAGTTGCTGTTTCTCTACTTGGTCGAGGTCGCGGTCGTTCACCTGGTTTTCGTGACCGTCGCGCTGTTTGCGGCACAGCCGATGGACAGCGATGACGTGGACGAGCGGCAGCGCGAACCGGAGACCATTCGGATCGGGTCGCTGCTCCCACCAGTGTACCGCCGAAACGTTCAGCCGGTCCGCCATTATTTCATTCTCGGTGGTATGTATCTGCTCCCGCTGTTCTATGCGGTCGCGCAGTTCGCGGAGGGCGGCCTCCGATCGCTGCTCTCGCCGACGGTTCTGCTCGCGATACTCGCCGTCTGTCTCGCGCAGTTGGCACGGGCCCGGCGGCGGATCTTCGTCGGACAGTCGTATCGGTCACAGTCGCCGGCAGACGCGATTAGGATCGGCCTCCGCCCGGTGTATGAACTCATTATTGTCCTGTTGTTCGTGGTCGTCCCCGTCACGTTCATCCTCGTTGCCGCCGCGTTCGCGGTGGGTGACATTGAGTCACTGACCCTCGTGTTGATCGCGTACGTGGTTCCGATCGGGATCGCAAGAACGTGGCTGCAGAACGGTGGATTGACCGTCACCCTTCGACACGAGGGGTGAGCCGCACGTCCGGTCCACCAGCGGTGGTACTACCGCCGTGTCGAGTGATCTCGGGAGTGAGTGTCTCACATCGGTGGTGGCAGGATCGTATTTAAACGGACTGTAAGCGACAGCGACGATCGCTTATAAATGGACGATGCTGTGGCGTGCGCCTCCGAGCGGCCAATAGGCCGCGAGGAGCACGCGCGAGGGAGTCGCTGGCGGCGGCCGCCGCCAGCGACGAGGCTGGGGAGGCGTGAGGCGCGGTTGCTGTGCGGGGTGGGACTCAAAGGGGCAGCCTGCTCCGGGAAGACGG
>LFFM01003386.1_pt1 | contig 10065 bp, 9 predicted proteins | sample 643131 | NCBI WGS metagenome assembly LFFM01 (sample SAMN03777445, study PRJNA286221) | soda lake metagenome | biome: soda lake; feature: Kulunda steppe; material: water; isolation source: sample Tc-Br brine of Tanatar trona crystallizer | place: Russia: Kulunda steppe | collected 2011-07 | reverse complement strand
TCGTCGAGGCGCATCTTGATCCCGAGCAGGAACAGCAGAAACGCCAGTCCGAGCTCCGAGAGGGTCTCGGTCAGTTCGGTGACACCGATGAACCCGAACACGACCGGACCGATGAGAACGCCGGCGATGATGTACGCGATGATCGTCGGCTGGCCGGTCTGTCTGGCGACGAACCCGAGAGCCGTCGCGCTCAGTAGGATGACCGCGAGATCGATGGTGAGTGCTGGTTCGATAACCACTCGACGTGTACGGTTCGACACGTTTCGAGTATATAAGTCCACCGCGCGAGCGGCCGGCGTGAGGCCACCCTTCCACTCGGCCCTTCCGCCGGCCGCTGGGTGCAGCCGGGGGGCCGTCTCGAACGTATCGGAGTGGCTCGGAGAACTCGGGGGCCGCCGGGTCAGGGCTCGGAGTCGTTCGACGCCGGAGATCCGTCGCCAGCGGGCGATTCGGTGGCGCTCTCCCCGCGAGACCCGGTTCGAGCGATCACGGCGTAGGTGAGGGCACCGAGCGCCAGCCAGCCGACCGCCAGTCCGCCGGTGAGCGGGTCTCGGACCAGGAGGAACCCGCCGATGGCGACGTTGAACACGATCGCGAGGATCGGCGGAATCGGATACAACGGCATCTCGTACGGCCGGGTCATGTTCGGTCGCTCGCGACGGAGTTTGATCACGGCCGCGTTGACCACCACGAACGCCAACAAAAAGAAGAACGACGAGAGGTTGCCGACGAGCTGGATCGGCAAGAACACCACCGACGCGAGCATCATCGTCGCACTCGCGATCACGGCGACCGAGGGGGTGCCGAACCGATGGTGGATCCGGCCGACCCGGGCGGGAAACAGGCGGTCCCGCCCCATCGCGAACGCCACCCGTGAGGAGGCGATCACGACCGCGTTCAGCGCGGTGAGCGTCGAGAACACTGCGCCGAACCAGATGAGCGTGGACCCTGGACCGAACACCGGGATTGCGGGCATAAACTCTCCGGCAGCACTCGCGATTGCGGTCTCGCCCTGTGCGCCGAGCCGCTCGGCACTCAGCGTGCCGACGGAGACGGTGACGACAGCCAGATACACGACGACGGTGCCCGCGAGCGAGAAGAAGATCGCTTTCGGGATGTTTTCGCGTGGGTTCTCGACCTCTTCGGTGACCGTCGAGATGAGGTCGTAACCCTGAAACGCGATGAACGTCAGCCCCATCGCCGGGATGATCGACAGCGCACCTTCAGGGAACACGGGGGTGTACGCGCCGGTGTCGATCGCGAACGCGCCGAACGCCGAGAACACCACCAAGATAGTCACTTTGATGATCGTCCCGACCGTCTCGGCGGCTCCGCTTGCGGCCGTCGAGACGACGTTCAACACGATCAACACGGCGACGACGGCGAAGGCGTACAGCACACTCCACGAGGTGAGCCCGCCGCCGACAGCACCGTCCGGGAACCCGGGCCAGTAGAGGTGGACCCACTCGATCAGGTTCGCCGCGAAGCCGAGCGCGTACAGCGCTCCCGCGATCATGTACCCGAACCAGAGCATCCACCCCATCTGGAAGGCGATCCGGTCGGAGAAAATCTCCTCGACGAAGGCGTAGCCGCCGCCGCTCTTCGGGATGGCACTGGAGAGTTCGGCGTACGCGAGCCCGGTGAAGCCGGTGACGATACCGTTGAGCAGAAACACGAGGATCACGGCCGGCCCGGTGATCTCAGCCGCCAGTCCGGTCAACACGAACACACCAGCCCCGATCATCGCCCCCATCCCGATCATCGTGGCATCGAGGAGCCCCAGTTCGGCCTCCGGCTCTCGGGTTCGTTGCTCGCTCACGCGTCGGTCCCCCGCACGGCTCGGCGTGCCCAATCGGAACGAGCGCACGCGGACCCGCCACATCGGCGCTGCCTGAGGCGGAGCGCGTGCAGACGAGGGAGACGAGACACATGTCGAAGCGCGAGAAGAACAAGGGCGCAAGCGCCGGACATGCGAGGCGTTACCTGCATGCTCACCCGCGGAAGAGCCGACGAACCTCGTCTGCGACGCCCGGCTCCGTCGCGACGACGTACTCGCGGTCGGACTCGAGCACGGTGTCGGCGCTGGCGATCGTCTCACCGTCGGAGCCGGAGACGACGAGGCTTCCGCGCGGAAGCGACACGTCCGTCAGCGATCGCCCTGCGACCGGTGCGGTCTCTGCCACCTGTATCACGAGGACCTCGATCTCACCAACCATATCCTCGAGTACCCGAACGCCGGCGTCGATGGCGTTGACGGCGGCGCTGGCTCCCGCTCGCTCTGGGAAGATGGTCGTGTCGACGAGGTCCGCGTAGTCGTCCGAGTCAGCCTCGTCGGTCCGGCGCATCACCGTGCGGATCGGGTCGCCGTACCGCTCGGCTATCAGACAGGCCGCGAGGTTCGTCCCTGGGTTCGCGGTTAAGGCGGCGAGCACGTCCGTCCGCTGGAGGCGCGTCTGTTCGAGGACCGACGGTCTGGTCGCGTCACCCTCGATGACCGTCGCCACGTACTCGTCGGCGATCGTGTCTGCGCGCTCGGGGTCGCGCTCGACGATCGTAACCCCGTGCCCGCGGTCGTCGAGCGTTCGTGCAGCACGCAGCCCCACGCGCCCGCCGCCGACGATCACGACGCGAAGGTCTCGTCCAGCCATATAACATCTCTGTCATCGAACGGTAATTAGTGGCAGGGCTAACGATGGGTATCGAACGGTAAGGCACTCGGACGACCACGACTGGCAGCGTCGTCGGCAGCGGTGTCGTCGTGTCAGAGCCGTCGGTGTCGCAGTCGATGGTATCGTCCGCGCGTCGAGTGGTGTGGCCACGTCGATACGTCTTAACCGTGGGAGCGTCAACGTCGGGTATGGCCTCGGAGTCGTGTGACGTCTGTGAGCGGTCCGTCAGGATCGCCGGCGGCATCGGCGACCTGTGGAACTTCGCGTTCGAGTCGACCCAGGGAATGACCCTTGAGCTCGCCGACGGCTCCGAGTTCTTCCTCTGTTTCGAGTGTATGGAAGCGCTGCCGGAGGACCACGAACCGACCGAAGCGGACGTCGAGGCGCTCAAGGAGCGAACCGATCCCGTCGAGGAGGACGGGAACTCGTTCTGGCACTGGGGCTGACCGGGCGAGCGGCCGCCGACGACGGAGGCGACGGTCCGACGGATCGTTTCCGTCCCGAGACCGTCGGCGAGGCGTTCGGCGCGGCAGTCATCGTGGGAACCACAGGTTCGCGGTCCTGTTCCGGCTCGCGGCGGTCGCTATCGTCGCTGGGAGTCCGAAAGGGGCCTACCTACAGCCGTCGATCCCGGCCGATGGGTCTGAACGGAGATAAAAACAGCCGGGCGATCGGCGAGTAGTTCAGTGCTGCGGTGGCGATTCAGTGGTGATTCAGTAGCAGTTAGCGTCAGTCGGCTTAGGACCGGCGGACGCGGTACTCGACCGTCCCGATCCCGGGGACGTCGATCCGGCGGAGCGACCCGCGGTGGCGGCGAGCGAGTCGCGCGAGGTTCCGGACGACGCCTGCGAGGACGGCGACCGTGGCCAGCAGCACGACGCTTGCGACCGGATAGGTGATGACGAGTGGCAGGGTCATGAAAATGGTGAAAAACACCAGCAGCGTCATGAGGGAGCTGGCGACCGACGGCGCGTCGTGATCCGCGGGGCTGCGTGTGGATTCGATAATGGGTCGTGTCATATCTAACTGTTGGTGCCGAGAGGATATAAGTGTTCATACTTCGGACACTTTCTGATACGCGATACCATGTCACATACTCTGAAAGCGGCTGAAACCCCCGGTATCGACACGTAACGAGTAGCATGGTAATAGTTCCAACACTTGTTCAATATCAAATATATACTGATCTATCATGGGTCGTGAACGGCGCGATCACGGCCCGGCGAGCGGGGATGGTTCGCGTGCGAACCGACAGCAAGCAAGGTTGAAGGGGCCGGAGTTCGAGCGGTCCGGTCCATCGCTGCACCATTCACAAGTACCATACCTTCTCGCAACACCCGATACGATAACAGGTGGATCCCGTGACGAAGAAACGAGAATACCGAGACGATTACGACGACAAGACGCTGTACATCCCCGGCCCGACGGAGGTCCGTGACGACGTGATCGAGGCGATGACCGAAGCGCCGTTCGGCCACCGGATGGACCGGATGACGGATCTGTACACGACCATCGTCGAGGACACGAAGGAGTTCCTCGGCACCGACAACGACGTGATCATCCTCACGGGCTCCGGGACGGAGTTCTGGGAGGCGACGACGCTGAATCTCGTCGACGAGCACGTCCTCGTCCCGACCTGCGGGGCGTTCAGCGAGCGGTACGCCAACGTCGCCGAGCGGCTCGGCAAGACCGTCGATCGGTTGGAGTACGAGTGGGGAGAAGCGGTCAAACCCGAGGACATCCGCGAGGCGCTCGAATCGAGCGACACGGGGTATGACATGGTCGCGGGCGTGTTGAACGAGTCGTCGACGGGAGTGCGAAACCCCGTCGAGGCGATCGGCGACGTGGTCGCGGAGTACCCGGACACCTACTTCGCCGTCGACGCCGTCTCGTCGCTCGGCGGCGACTACGTCGACATCGACGGCCACGGCATCGACGTCATCTTCGCGTCCTCCCAGAAAGCGTTCGCGATGCCGCCCGGACTCGCGATCTGTGTCGTCAGCCAGGACGCCTACGACCGCGAGGCCGAGAAGGGGACCTCCTCGTGGTACGGCGGGTTCCGCCGCTGTATCGACTACTATGACCGAAAGGGCCAGACCCACTCGACACCCGCAATCCCGATCATGTTAGCGTACCGAAAGCAAATGAAACGCATGCTGGCGGAGGGCCACGAAGCCCGCGACGAACGCCACCGCGAGATGATGGCGTACGTCCACGAGTGGGCGGACGAACACTTCGCGATGTTCCCCGAAGAGGGGTACGAGTCCCAGACGGTCGCCTGTATCGAGAACACCCAGGGGATCGATGTCGCGGCCACGATCGAGGAAGTGAGCGAGGAGTACGACATGGCGTTCTCGAACGGGTACGGCGACCTCGCGGAGGAAACGTTCCGCATCGGGCATATGGGCGAACACACCGTCGAGAGCGTCAAGGAGCTGACCGACGCGATCGAAGACGTCGCGGATCTCTGAGCCAGTCACGCGCTTCTCGCGGGGGTCGCGATCCGAGGATCGACCGGAGAAAGGTACTTCCGTTCCGCATCGGTGGGTCGGCGTATGGACCGCGACGCCCTCCGTGCGGCCCTCGATCGCTGGACGAACGAAGAGCTCATAGACGAATCGACCGCGGATCGGATCCGCGAGTTCGAAGCGGCGCGCGAGGGGGCGACCCCGGATGACCGCTCCCGCGAGGACGACCCGGTAGCCGCCGCAGCCACCGATCACGCCGACCACATCGCCGACGACCACATCGCCGACGACGACCACATCGCCGACGACGACCTCCTCGGACGCGGCCGGGTCGTCGTCGCCCTCGCACTGATGGGCGGCGCGCTCGTCGCGGTTGGGATCGGCTCGTTCCTTGTCGAACGGTGGGACGCGATCCCGGTCGCGGTCCGAGTTGGGATCCTCCTCGGCGTCCCGGTTGCGGCCGGTGGGGGTGGGGCAGTCCTGCGGGGGAACTCCCCGCGGACCGCCCATGGGCTGTGGCTGCTCGCCGCCATCTTCACCGGCGTGACGCTGTTCCAGATCGCAGAGCTCGCCGGGTTCGACGTCGATGCCGTCGGCCCGTGGCTGCTCGCGGCTTGGACCCTCGTCGCGCTCGTCATCGCGGCCGACCTCGACTCGCGGCCCGTCTCCGGACTCGGTGCCGTCCTCGGGGGAGCGGCGGTCGCAACCGCGATCGAGCCGGCGGAGTTCATGCTCGTCCCCGGGCTCTACGGGAGTCTGCTCCTCGCCGCGGGCGTGCTGGTGGCCGGGAGCGGGGATGACGGCTCCGCGACCACCTCGACTCACTCCACGGACGGGGCCGTGAATGCGATCGGACAGTCGGTCCCGAGAGTTGCCGCGACGTTCCGCTGGATCGGAGGGGCGGCCGTCGTCGTCCTGTTAGCCTTGGTCGTCGCGGTCGGGCCACCTGGGCCGGCGGCGGTCGCACCCGGCGAACTCCTGCTCGGAGCGTCCGTCGTCCTCGCTGCTGGGGTCTGCGTCGTCCGAGCGCGAGCCGGTGAGGTACGAACACGCGAGGGGAGTGGAAGACAGGAACCGAACGGTGACAGGCGTGACGACCGTGCGGGCTGGTACGCGGTCGCTCCCGCGGTCGTCGCGCCGATCGGCGTTGGAGTCGCCTGGGGGCTCGGGTTCCTCGGCGTCGGCGACGTCGGCGGCGCGGTCGCCGCGCTTGCGGTGTTGCTCCTCCTGCTGTTCGCGCTCGTCGCGGCTGCCATCGGGCTCGGCGAAACCGCCCCCGTCAACGTGGCGGCGTTCGGGTTCGTTCTCGGTGTGGGAGCGTTCCTCGTCGGTCCCCTCTCGGGTATTGTCTCCGGCCCGCTCGCGCTCGTCGCCGCCGGTCTCGTTCTGTTAGCTACCGGGCTCGGCGCCGAACGGGGGCGACGCGAAGTGCTCGAACGGATCCGATGACTGCGGGTGGGTGATCGCGTCCAGCGCGGTAGCGGGGAGTAGTTCGCCAGAGCGGCAGGAGAGGGTCGTTCACAACCAGAGCAGCTGGGCGTGCCGGGTCCCATCGAACTCCAGAACCGTCTCCTCGTCGACGAGACCAGCCTCGACCGCGACGCCGACCGCTTCGGTGCCGACGATGTTCCCGACCTGTGCACGGTGAAGCGCCGCGATCACGGCCTCGGCGTTCGCCTCCTCGGCCTCCGGGCCGCCGTAGAACTCCTCGGAGACCGTGATGGTCGCCCGACCGTTGTCGTACGTCTCGCCGAGACAGTCGGCGTCACAGACGGAGACGAGCCGCCCCTCAGCGGTTTCGCGCTCGCGGAGGAGCATTTAAAACCCCTCTGGCCCCTCGCCTTGGAGCTCGCGCTCCGGTTCCTCGCGTGTGTCGCGCTGGGAGCCACGGCCGCCCTGTCCGTTCCGGCCGCCTCGACCGCCGGCACCTGGTCGACCGCCCTGTCGGCCCGGCCCGGGTGCTTGCCCCGTCTGTTCCTCGATCATCTGCTCTTCCGTCTCACGGCGTATCTCCTCGGCCCGGTCAGCGACCTCCTCGGCCTGTTCGTGTTCGCCCGCCTCCTCGAGGGCACGAGCCTTCTCCTCTAACACGCCGGCGTCCCGGTAGCCGAGGCGGATCGCGTTGTCGAAACAGTTGACGGCGTCCTCGGCGAGCCCACGCTCGACGAGCAGGAAGCCGCGGTTGTACCAGGCTTCCGCGAAGCGCGGGTCCGTCTCGACCGCGCGCTCGGCGTGTCGGAGCGCCTGCTCCTCGCGACCGAACTCCCAGAGTGCGTACGCCAGGTTGGTCTCGGCGGTCGCAGCGTGCTCGGAGTCGTCGTCGATCCGCAGCGCCTCCTCGTACGCGCCGATCGCCTGGTCGAACTCCTCCAGCTGGGCGTGTGCCGCCCCCTTGTTCACCCACGCCTCCTGCGCTTCGAGGGAGTCCTCCTCGGCGAACCGCGCGGCGCGTTCGAACGTCTCGGTCGCCTCCTCGAACCGGTTGATCCCCATGTACGAGAGCCCGACGTCGATCAGCCGCTCGACGTCGACGGCGTCGCTGGCGACGTTCCGGCGGTCAAGCACATCGGTGAGCACCCGTGAGTCGACGGGATCGACCGTGGTGGGGTCGGCGTCCAGCGCTTCGGGATCGAGCGTGAACTCCTCGTAGTCGGCGTCGACGCCCTGGCCCGTAGAGAACTCGTGGCCGTCGACGTCGCGTTCGTCAGTCATATAACCCGAATTTGGCAGTCACGATGGGTAAGGGTTACGTCGGCGAGGCGAGACGGACGGGACCGCGACGCTCGCCGGGTGTCGACCGCGACTCGGCTCGTCGGCGCTGAGTCAGGGGGCAGTGCACGGTTCGTCGATCCGTGGACACAATGTCGTCCGGAGCGAGCGATCGGTATGGCCGACGACGCAGGGGATCGTTCGCGGGTCGGATCCCTCGCGTCGATCTCGCGCGGTGCGTCGCTGTACACCATCGGAAAGGTCGTCTCCGACGCCGGGGAGTTCCTGCTCCACCTGCTCGTCTCGCGTTTCTTCGGGGCCGCGACCTACGGGCTGTTCGCGTACGGCAAGACGCTCGCGTTCACGGCGCTACTCGTCACCAATCTCGGCTCCGACGAATCGATCCTCAAGTACCTCCCCCAGTATGCCGACGACCCGCGGAAACGACGGTTCCTCCTTGGACTGGCGTGGGTCACCTCCGCCGCCGGCGGGTTGGTCGTCGCCGGGGGCCTGTTCCTGCTCGCCCCGACGATCGCCGCCCTGACGCTGGAGGACCCACGGTTCGTCGGGGTGCTTCGACTGTTCGCCGCGGTGCTGTTCGTCGACACGCTCGCGAGCCTGCTGTACGCGACGTTTCGAGCGGTCGAGCGGGTCGAGTACGAGGTGGCGACCAAGCGGCTCCTCAAACCGACGCTCCGCGTGGCGGCCGTAGGTGGAACCATCGCGGTCGGGGGGTCGCTGTACGGCGTCGTGGTCGCGATGGTCGCCGCAAGCGTCGTGACGCTCGGGGTCGCCGCTCTGGTTTTCGTTCGCCGGCTTGAGGTTCGGCCGGCGCTCCAGTCCCCAGGAGACACCCGCCGGACCGTTCAGGAGTACTACAGCTACTCGCTTCCCCTGACCGCGAAAGAGGCGGGAACGGTAATGCAAGGACGCGTCGACGTGCTGATGGTCGGGTTCTTCCTGTCGTCGACCGCGGTCGGCGTGTACAACGTCTCGGTCCTAGTCGCCAGCGTGTTGTACGTCCCGCTGTTGGCGTTCAACCGACTCTTTCCGCCGGTCGCGTCGCGGCTGCACGCGGAACGCCGCCGGGCTGACCTGGCGGCCATCTACGGCGTCATCACGCGGTGGACGCTCACCACCAGCCTCCCAGTGGCGGCGGTGATGGTGGTGTTCCGCGCGGAGGTCCTCGCGCTGTTCGGGCCGGAGTTCACTGTCGGAACCGTCGTGTTGACTCTGTTCGTCGTCAGCCAGCTGTGGAACTGTGCGACCGGGCCGAGCGGCTACCTGTTGATGATGACGGATCACCAGTACGCCGTGATGGTCAACGAGTGGGTCTTCGGCGTCGCAAACGTCGTCCTCAACTACCTGTTCATCCAGGCGTTCGGACTCGTCGGCGCCGCGCTCGCGTCCGCCGGCGTGCTCGCAGCCAGAAACCTGACGAAGGTGGCCGAGGTGTGGTACTTCGAGCGGCTCCACCCCTACTCGCGGTCGTTCATCAAACCGATCGGGGCGGCCGCCGTGGCCGCTGGTGGGGCACTCGTCGTCGACGCCGCGCTCGCCGGGCCACTCGCGCTCGCCGTCGGCGGCGGTGTGGCGGCCGGACTGTACGTCGGTGTCCTCGCGCTCGCCGGGATCGAACCCGTCGACCGGGAGGTGTACGAGCTGCTCGTCGGGTCGCGCGGGGAGTGAGCGGACCCCCGCTGGATTTATTATCGGCAGCGGCGGGGGCAGTCACATGCGCGCCTTCTTCGCCGTCGACCTCCCCGACGAGCTCGTGGGACCGCTCGCCGATGTCCAGTCTGCGTTCGACGACGCTGCGGGACTAACCGCCGTCGACCCCGGGCAAGCACACGTGACGCTGAAGTTCCTCGGTGAGGTCTCGAGAGCCGCTTCCAACGGAACCGACGCCGTCGATATCGACGCCGTCATCGCGGCGGGCGAGCGCGCGGTCGCCGCCGCCGACGTGGACCCGTTCACCTGTACCGTCGGAGGGCTCGGCGTCTTCCCCTCGCTGGAGTACATCTCGGTCGTCTGGGCGGGGATCGAGGCGGGTGACGAGTCGCTGACTCGGCTCCACGAGTCGCTGGAGACCGAGACGACCGCACTCGGGGTCGACCCCGAGGACCACGAGTTCACCCCGCACGTCACGCTCGGCCGGATGCGGGACGCCCGCGGGAAGGAGCTGGTTCGGCGGGCCGTTCACGAGGGGGACCCCGACG
>LFFM01003384.1_pt1 | contig 10067 bp, 10 predicted proteins | sample 643131 | NCBI WGS metagenome assembly LFFM01 (sample SAMN03777445, study PRJNA286221) | soda lake metagenome | biome: soda lake; feature: Kulunda steppe; material: water; isolation source: sample Tc-Br brine of Tanatar trona crystallizer | place: Russia: Kulunda steppe | collected 2011-07 | reverse complement strand
GCAGTGGAACGACGATCATAAACGCGACCAGATACACCGGTTCAGCGATCGGGACAGGGGTGAAAACGAGGCCGATCCCGACAATGATTACCCCGACGATGATCCCGCGTGATGTGGCTGCCAAAATATAGGCCAACACCATCGAAACATACGAAAGCGGTGAAGTCAACGTCTCGTGGATGTACTCGTTCCAGCGGCCATGGAAGATCGAAAACGAAGCGTTTTCGAATGCGTTCGAAATCGCGCCGAGGACGACGAGCCCCGGCAGTAGAAAGACGATATAATCGAAGCCGGCTACGTTGTCGATCCGTTGACCGAGGATGACACCGAAAACCGCAAAATAGAGAACGTTCGTGATGGCTGGCGGAAGAAAGGTATTGGCGGGGCGCCGGACGAACCGAAGTATTTCACGGCGGAGGAGTGACCGAAACCCGACGCCGAAGACACCGTTTCCGGCAGTGCGATCGGAATCGATATCGGTGCTCACTGTGATACCTCCATCGGTACTGCGTCCGCTTCGGTGCGCGTCATATCGACGAAAACCTCCTCAAGGGAGGCTCCTCGGAGATCGATATCGATCACTTCATACCCCTCATATTCAAGCGCTCTGAGCAGATCGGGAGTGAGCTGGCCACCCCCCTGTGCGGTGACGATGAGCGTCGAGCCATCGGCTTGCATGTCGACGACACCGTCGACATCAAGATCGAGCGAGGAGACGGTTCCGAAGGGTTCCGAAAGCGTCAGATACACTTTATCAGTGCCGCGGGATCGGAGTTCATCGGGCGTGGCGACCTCGACGATCCGTCCGGAATCGACGATCGCGACGCGATCACAGAGCCGTTCGGCCTCTTCGATGTAATGGGTCGTCAACAGGATCGTCGTCCCGCCGGCGTTCAGACGCTCGATGACGCGCCAGAGATCCCGGCGGAGTTGGACGTCGACGCCCGCGGTCGGCTCGTCGAGAATCAACAGTTCCGGTTCCGTAACGAGCGCTCTCGCGAGCAGGAATCGGCGTTTCATACCGCCGGAGAGCCAATCGAATCGCGTCTCGCGTTTCTCCCAGATTCCGACCGTCTTCAGCGCCTCTTCGGCGCGACGTTCGGCCTCCGCTTTCGGGACGCCGTGATAGCCCGCCTTATGTTCGAGCACCTCATGAATGGGGAAAAATCGATCAACGTTGAACTCCTGGGGGGCGAGCCCGATCGCATCGCGGGCCTGCTGGTACTCCGATTCGACGTCGAAGCCGAACACCTCGACGCTTCCCCCGTCCTTCCGGACGAGGCCGACGAGAATGTTGATAAACGTCGTCTTCCCGGCACCGTTCGGGCCGAGCAGTCCGAAGAACTCCCCGCGGTTGAGCTCAAACGTCAATCCATCGAGTGCCACCACGTCGCCGTACTCCTTTCGAAGCCCGTCGGCGCGTATTGCGGGTTCCATGCCGAAAGGCGGGTCGCGACGGGGTTAAATGACGTGAAACGCCGGGGGTCGGCAACGGTTCGGATTGAATATGTCACCAGCGCCGGAGCCAAACGTCCTTATTCACCCCTCCCCGAAAGCAGGATAATGACCGATCGGAAGTACGATCTTCTCACAACCGACGACATCGACGGGGGGCGGGCGACGGCGGCCTACTTCCTGCGAACCGAGGACGTGCTCGAAGACGTCGGCGCGGATCCCCACGTGGTCGCGGAGCTGTCCGCGCCCGACGGCTGGAACCTGATCGCGGGGCTGAAAGACACCGCTCGATTGCTCGAAGGACTCCCGGTCGACGTGTACGCGCCGCGGGAGGGAGAGCCGATATCCGGCGGGCCGGTACTACGCATCGAGGGGCCGTATCGGGCCTTCGGTGAGTACGAATCCTCGATCCTGGGCTTTCTCGCACACGCCTCCGGGATCGCCTCGGCTGCCTGGCGGGTTCGGGCCGCAGCGCTCGACCGGACGGTTTTGAGCTTCGGCACCAGACGACAGCATCCGGCGCTGGGGGCGATGATCGAACGGAGCGCCCTGATCGGCGGGGCGGACGGTATCGGCAACGTGGCCGGCGGCGAAGTGATCGGCGTCGAGGCCGGCGGGACCATGCCGCACGCGCTCGCGATCGTGTTGGGCTCCTCGGCGGCGGCCTTCCGGGGCTTCGACGACGCGCTCGATTCGGACGTTCCACGGGTGATGTTGTGTGACACGTTCGGCGACGAGGCCGAGGAGGCGAGGCGCGCGCTCGAAACGCTCGGCGACGACCTGGAGGGCGTCCGCCTCGATACGACGTCCTCGCGGCGCGGAGATATGCGCGAGATCGTCGAGGACGTCCGCTGGGAGTTGAGACGGCACGACCGGGACGACGTCGACGTGTTGGTCAGCGGCGGAATCGACGTCGAGGAAGTCCTCCGGCTGCGGGACGTCGCCGACGGCTTCGGCGTCGGCGGGGCGATCGCCAACGCGGATCCGATCGACTACTCGTTGAACATCGTCGAAGTCGACGGCGAAGAGCGAACGAAACGGGGGGTCAGGCCCGGCGCGAAAACCGTCTTTCGGGACGGGTACGAGGATCGCATCGTCGCGAGGGAGGAAACGGCACCCGGCACGGAGCTGCTCGAGCCGCTCGTCGAATCCGGTGAGATCGTCCGGGAGTTCGACCTCGACGGCGCTCGCGAACGCGCCCGCGCGGCGATCGAGCCACTCGCCGAGCGGGGTGTGTTCGAGCGATAGACGAGCGATCCGGGACCGATCCCACAGCAGTCACGTATCGTCGTCAGTGATCTCTCGCAGTCGCTCGACGCCGTCGAACTCCTCGATCGCCGCCACGACCGGGTCCGGAACGAGCTGTCGCCACGACTCGCCGGCCAGCATTCGGCGACGGATCTCGGAGCCGCGATATCTGTCCCGCTCGTGTAATGGAGTCCCCCTGACCTCGTATCCGTCCTCCGAAAAGAGCCGTTCGACGAACGGATTGTTGGTGTAGACGGCCTCGAAGGCGGGACACAGCGTCTCGATGTGTTTGACCCACATCGCGTTGCGTTCGACGTCGGCGATCGGGATCAGATACGTTTTCGCGTCCATCCCATCGAGGACGTCCTGTACGGTGTGGACGCGTTCGCCGGAGGTAAATGGGTTCTCACGCGTGTGGGACTGCCCCGCGCTTCCGATACCGACGACGACTTCGTCGACCTCCTCGTCGACGCGTTCGATCAGATACTCGTGCCCGAAGTGAAACGGCTGAAAGCGGCCGATAAGTAGCCCGCGCATATTCCGGAGAGGGGTGTCGAGAGGGATATATCCAGGGGGTCGTTCTCCCGAGCGGGACGAAAAGGGGCTCCGAGAATCGCCGCCCGTCGAACGCGCGGGTTTTTCCATGGGAGCGACCAAACTGCGGGCATGAACGACGACAGCTCTGTCCGCGAGGACAACCGTGATATGGAAGCGATCCTCGAGGCGCTCGCTCGGGGGGAGGTGAGCGTCCAGGAGGCCAAAGCGCAACTGGGCGGCGTCCGGCGGATCGGCGAGTACGCCCGCGTCGATTCGAAGCAGGGCGAACGAACCGGCATCCCCGAAGTCGTCGAGGCAGAGCGGAAAACCGACGAACAGCTCGTCGGGATCGGCGAGGAGCTACTCTCCTCGGCCGGGCTGGCGATCCTCACCGGCGTCTCGGACGCTGCCAGGGAGAAACTGGAAGCGGCGGCGGCCGAAAGCGAGTTCTACGAGCGATCGAGGACGCTCGTCGTTCGCGCTGTCGACTACGAACCGCCGGAGCCGCGGGGAACGGTCGGCGTCGTCACGGCGGGGACCTCCGATATCGCCGTCGCCGAGCAAGCCGTCGCGCTCGCAAACGAGATGGGGTGTTCCGTCGAGACGGTTTACGACGTCGGCGTCTCGGCGATCCATCGACTGTTCGACGAGCGAGAAACCCTCGAATCGTGCGATTGCGTCGTCGTCGCCGCCGGCCGGGAGGGCGCGCTCGCGACCGTCGTCGCCGGGTTGGTCTCCGCGCCCGTGATCGGCCTACCGGTCGGAACCGGGCCGGGATACGGGGGGGACGGCGAGGCCGCGCTGTTGGGAATGTTACAATCGTGTACGTATCTGACCGTCGTCAACATCGACGCCGGCTTCGTCGCGGGCGGGCAGGCGGCGCTCATCGCGCGATAGCCGAACGCGACAACTACTCCCGCCAGTCGAACAGCCATCGTTCGAGAGCGGTCAATCCGGCCTGGAGGGCGATCATGACCACGACGAACAGCGAAAGCGCCGCGAGCAGGGCGGCCAGATCCCCCTGTCCGAACCAGTAGCGAAACAGCGCGCCCATGCCCCGGTTCATGCCGAACGTCTCCGCGAGGACGACCACCTTCCAGACCATGCTCAACAGATAGCGGGCGCTGCCGAACACCGACGGAAGGATGGCGGGGAGATATATCTCCCGAAGGACGGCGTCGCGGTCGGCACCGAAGGCGGCCGCCATCGTGAGCAGATCGCCATCGACGTCCACAGCCCCTTCATACACCGTGACAGTCGCAAACGGGGTCGCGGCGACGACGACCGCCGCCACGACCGAAAGATCACCGAAGCCGAAAAGCACCATCGCAACCAACACAACGACGAGCGTCGGAATCGTCATCCAGAAAGGAAGCCACATCGAGACGCCGATTTCGATCCGATCGTCGACGGCCATGGCGACACCCAGCGGAACAGCGATCGCGAGACCGACGGCCGTCGCGACCGCGACGCGCCACAGACTCGTCAGTAGATGGCCGATAGCGTCACCGCCCGCCCCCGGCGCGAGGAGGTCGGGAAGCCGTCCGGCGACGGCGAGCGGGCCGGGAAACAAAGACGGAACGAGTGCGCTGGCGACCGCCCACAGTACCAACAGTATGCCGCCCGCAGCGACGTCGCGTCTCGTCATTCCAGTTCCTCGAAGAACGTCTCCGTCAGCTCGACCTCGGTCTCCCGGAGCGAGGGATCGTCGAACTCGCGGGGACGCTCGTGTGGGATCGTGACCTCGTCGAATAGAACTCCCTCGTCGTCCATGAAGACGACGCGGTCCGAGAGGACGATCGCCTCCCGAACGTCGTGGGTGACAAAAAGCACCGACGTGCCCGCCTCGGACCACAGCTCCAGCAGGGTCCGTCGGGCGCTTCGAGCGGTCACCGCGTCCAGAGAGGAGAACGGTTCATCCATCAACAGCAGTTCCGGATCGACTGCGAGCGCGCGCGCGAGGCCGACGCGCTGACGCTGGCCGCCCGAGAGCTGTCGGGGATAGCTCTCGCGCTCGTCGGCGAGGCCGACCCGATCGAGCCACGTCCGGATGCGCTCGTCGTGTTCGGCCTCGTCGATACCGGCCGCATCGAGCGCGAAGGCGATGTTGTCGCCGACGGTGCGCCACTCCAGTAGTCGCGGCTCCTGGAAGACGTAGCCGAACGGGAACGCTCCCGGCTCGACTGGCTCGCCGCCGAACTCGATCGTTCCGGAATCGAGTTCGACGATCCCGGCGACCGCGTTCAAAAGCGTGGTCTTCCCGCAGCCGGAGGGGCCCATGACGGTGACGAACTCGCCGTCCCCGACGAGGAGATCGAGATCCTCGAAAACGGTGAGCGGACCATCCGTTCCCTCGAACCGTTTCGTCGCGCCCTCGATCCGAAGCCGCGTCATTCGAGCGCCCCCCGAAACGCTGTGTCGCCGCGCCAGCGGGTGGTCCACCGCTCTAGCCGCCGGAGAAGCCGGTCAGCGCCGTAGATCAAGAACATCATCGGGATCGCCCACGCGATGACCATCCCGTTTTCGAACGCCTCGAAGTGATACTTGACGGCGACGCCGACGCCGGTGGCGGAGCCGAACACCTCGGCGACCAAGGCAAGCTTCCAGGAGATCGCGAGGCCGACCCGGGCGGCACCGAACAGATGTGGGCGTAGCTGCGGTAGATAGACGTGTCGCCAGGTGTCGACTTCGCTCGCGCCGAAGGCGGCTGCCATCTCAACGAGCGAGTCGTCGATGTCACCCATTCCCTCCCAGATGAGGACGGCCAGATACGGGAAGACGACGAGCACGACGACGAACACCGGGACGAGAAACTCCGTCAGGCCGAACCAGATGACGCCGACGAACGCCCAGACCACGGACGGGACGGTGAGAAACACGAACAGCGGCCCGGAAAGGTACTCCCCGAGCGTCGAGCGAGCGCCCATCACCACGCCCCAGACAGTCGCCAGGACCAGAGACATCGCGAATCCGACTGCGACGCGGCCAAGCGTTGCGCTGTACTGCGCGGCGGGGTCGAACTGAGCACCGCCCGAAAGCACTACCAGAACGTTCCCGGCCAGCGTCCACAGACCGGGGAATCGATACGCCGGAAAGAACGCCGAAAGGAGCTGCCAGCCGGCGAGGACAGCGAGTATGGAGGCGATCGCGGCCGGCCGGGGAACGGAGGTCGTCGCGACTGACCGGAGCCCGAAAGTCCCGTCGGTGTTCATCTGTTAGTTCCGTAGCTCGTCCGCGGTGGTAAACATGGCGTCCCGATCGCCCAACCCGACTTCGCCGGCCTCGGCCAACAGTTCGAAGAACGCCCAGTGGGCCTCGATCAGCTCCTCGTCGTATCGAGCGGGACCGAAGACGACCCCATCGTCCATGAGGTCGACGACGACCTCGGCGTCGGTCTCATCGGTGATACCCGCATCGGCTCCGAACGCTTCGAGCGCCTCGCCCGTGTTTTGACGAAACGATTCGAGGGCGGCTTCCCATCCACTGAGGAAATCGGCTGCGAGCGCTTCGTTCCCCGAAAGCCACTCTGAGCGAACGGTGAACGTGGTCGTCGGAATCCCGCTGTCGGTGCGTTGAAGCCACAGCTCGTAGGGGTCAAAGATCGTTTTGACGCGGTCGTCGGCGATCCCTCTGATCGTAAATCCGGAAAACTGCGACGTCGCATCGAGTTCACCGTCCAAGAGAAGCTCCCACAGTGCGGGCGGATCGGCAGCCCGCGTGTCGGCGGTGTCCTCGGCGATGTCGAAGCCGTACTCGTCGTCGATGAGAACGCGGTGGACGACGCTCGTCGTCGAACTCAACGCCGCCGGGAGGCCGACAGTTTTGTCGGATAGGTCGGTCGGTCCCGCGATGGAGTCATCGTCCGAACGGGCGAACATCCGGTTGAACATGTTCTGTTGTGGACCGATAAAGCTCAGCGGTTCGCCCCGATCGATGAACTCCAGCTGTGCGACCGTCGACGGTGCGCCGATATCCGCCTCCTCGTCGATTATCTGTCGGTTGTACCGCCCGTAGGGAGCGGTTTCGAAAGAAAGGTCGACGCCGCGATCCGCCCACACATCCTGATCGAGCCCCCATCTGAAGACGGCGGCGCTAACGCTGCTTTCGACCTCGATCGTCCGGACCGTCGAGGCCGTCGGGTCGTCGTCGAACCGACCGAGACACCCCGAGAGACCGATTCCGGCCGCACCGGCAGTCGTACCGAGAAACGTTCGTCGCTGCACTATGGATCGACCCTAACAGACTCAATCTTAAAATGTCTTCGATGGAGGTTTTTGAATAGATAATTTCTATAGAAGAGCGGATCGAATATCGATCCCGATCTACAACGCGCTTTCGATGGACGCAGCTACCTGGCGGGCGCGGTCCGCAAGCGGCTCCGAGACCGCTCCGGCGGCGACGGCGTCGTCGAGTTCCTCGTCGTCGACGCGTTCGACGGTGCCGTCGGGATCTTTCACCACGTCGACGTGTAGATCGACGTACCGGACCGTAGTGGGGAATATCTCGACCGGCGTACAAACATTGACGTACGTACCGCGGTGTTCGCCCGCTTCGTTTGTATATACCGTCGCGTACCACCACCGGCCCTCGACGAACGTCGTCGTCGCGATGTCGCCGGCAACCCGTTTCGTGCCGATCGCGTCGTAGGTGCCGCCGCTCGACATCTCCCGTTCGACGGTGATCGAGCCGTCCGGATCCCACTCCGTTATCTCACCCCGGCCGAGCGTGATCGTCCGACCGGCAGGTTTGCCGTGTTCGATCGTTATTGAATCGCCCGGCTGTGGGCCGAACTGTTGGGTGACGGCCCCGAACGGGAACTCACCCTCATCGCCCTGGACTGCATCGGCTGGACACAGCGCCTCGAGGAAATCGACAGCCGCGCTCGCCGCGTTCGTTGCGGCCTTCGTCCGGTGGTGGCCTACCATTGTCGTCTCGACCCGCCGGCGATACTCGTCCAGTTCGAATCGGCTCTCGCGGCCGAACCACACCCACGCACCCGAGCGGGGAGCGACGATCCGACCGGGCGTCTCTCGATCCGTGCTCGCTATGGCGCCCATCACCGATTCGGCGCGCTCGTTGGCGCGTTCGAGCCCGTCGGCCATCGCATCGAAAGAGGCGTCGTCGGCTGCGTTCGACCAGCTGGGCGCCCAGCCATCGACGGGGTCGACTTCGAGGAGATCCGCCAGCCGAGCCGTCTCGTTCAGCGATCCACCGGAGTTTGAGCTGTCAGCATTGCGTCGAAGCTCGACGAGCCCGCCGGGGATGCGGAGATCGCGGGCGAGCGTCGGATCGTCGTCGCTCCAGGGCGGCTTCGATCGGGCGATCTGGAGGCGGTAGGTATCGCCCTCATCGACGTAGCCGTCGACGCGGTCGTAGGGGAGAAACCCGGAGACCGACGCGCCGTCGACCGAACCGAGATCGACGACCGCGCCGGAGCCGAGCGTCTCGGTCACCTCGCCGAGAAAGACCGATCCCGCCGGGGTCGGGTCGGGCCACGAAAGCGTATCGCGGGCGATTTCGGAGAGCTCCCTCCGGAGGCGCTCGACGGCGTCGGCGTCGCCGACGACGCCGATTCCCTGTCTATCGCTCGTCGTTCGTATCGTCGCGTCGGCGACGGCCACGTCGAAGTCCTCCTCGAAGCGGTCGCGGATCGGCGGCGACGCGGAGACGATCTCGTGGTCGCCTCTGAGCAGTTCCGTCAGCGCCGTCGTGTAGATACCGCGTATCCGGACGTTCATAGCTCGTCGCGGTCGGCGGCGAACCGGACCCGATCGTGAACCGTTGGGCCGAGCGTCAACTCGACGACGGACTCCGAGAGGACGCGGCCGCCCTCGACGTAAACGCCCCAGCCCTCGAAGGCGAGGTAGCCGCGGAGGTCGTCGCCGTGAGTGTACAGATCGACGTATCTGAGGCTGTGCTCGGGGAACTCGGCCGCCGAATGAGCCATATCCATATCCGAGTACACCGTCTCGAGATCCGACAGGAAGCTCTCGATCGCGTCGGCGTCGGCCGCGGTCGCCGCGACGACCGATTCGGAAATGTCTGCGATCTCGTCGGTATCGAGGCCGAACTCTCGAAGCGCGATCTGTGTTCGTTGATCGAAGTGCATACTGGCCATTCGGTGCGGGGGAACGAAAGCGTCCCGGCTTTTCGTCGGCGATATCGGAGCTACAGTCGGCAGTATTAGGGGCATTCCACCACATAGCGGTGGTATGAAGGATCCGGTGAAGTCGAGGTCCGACGACGAGGATCTCTACGATATCGCGACGTGGGAGCCGCGGACGGCGCTCGACCGGCTGGCGATCCGGACGTACCACGGGGCCGTGCGGGCAGGCCGCCGGTTTGTGGTCGCGCTCGGCGTGTTTATCCTATTTATTATCCTCGCCGTCAGCGGTGCCGGCGGGCTCATCATCGACGACCCGTTCGTGCTCGGATTGGCCCTCCTCTCCGTGATCCCGGCCGGCGGGCTGGCGGTGTATATCTATTATGCGGACATCACGACGAAGGAGCCGCCATCGCTGCTCCTCGCGACGTTCGTTCTGGCGGTCCTGTTCGCCGGCTTTGCCGCGGTCATCAACACACTCTTCGGATTTTTACAGCTGTTTCCGCTCATCGGGATTGTACTGTTTTTCTATCTGATCGTTGGGCCGGTCGAAGAGTCGGTGAAACTGCTCGCAGTCTGGCTGTATCCGTACCGCGACAGCCGGTTCGATTCCGTCATCGACGGGGCGGTTTACGGCGCCGTCGCCGGACTCGGCTTCGCCGCGATCGAGAACGTACTCTACATCACACAGAACCTCCAGACGCCGGCGGCCGCGTTCACACAG
>LFFM01003382.1_pt1 | contig 10071 bp, 10 predicted proteins | sample 643131 | NCBI WGS metagenome assembly LFFM01 (sample SAMN03777445, study PRJNA286221) | soda lake metagenome | biome: soda lake; feature: Kulunda steppe; material: water; isolation source: sample Tc-Br brine of Tanatar trona crystallizer | place: Russia: Kulunda steppe | collected 2011-07 | reverse complement strand
CCTTCCCCAGCGGGAACAATCTTATCGATGACTCCACTCCGTATTTCAATATCAACAGTCTCCTCGGCAGAAAATTGATCTGTACTAATTGGAGAACAGTTTCTTACGATGAATTCTGACATCATATCGAGAATAAGTCCATACTTTCAAAATGATTCTGGTTCGGGCAAATGAAGCGTTAAACGATTCTCAAGCAATTAGTGACAATTAATCATATTATTGAATTGGATTCATATCCTGAGTTATTTTGTATGAGTTTAACGATAAAAGTATGAACCGCCAACATACAATATCAACTCAATCATAAATAACTTTATATGAAAAATGACCCAACACCAGTAGCCCGCACTGAATGTGCCAGTGAGGCTATGTTTGAGACCTCACTAAGTTTGTTATTTCGGTGTGAATGTTACTGATTCTTCACCGGTGGGCCCAGAGAGGGTCGTTTGAGCTGGATCAGTTTTAGCCACTATCCGTCCATCATTGATTACCGCAGTTCGTGCGGCACGGGTTCGGAGAACGTCGAACGGTGTCTTACCATCGAAAACGAGAACGGATCCTTCTGCGCCAGGTTCCAGTCCGTACGATTCAGCACCCAAAATTGACGCATTTGCTTTTGTTAGCATTTCCCATATCGTGCCTACGTCAGTATATCCATTCATGTGAGCGTAATGTATCAACACATAGGCTGCATCAAGTGGGTCAGCAGTCCCATAGTGGTAGACAGGGTCCATAATCGAATCATGCCCGATGCCTACGGTGACGTTAGCTTCGTGCAGTTCATCAATTCTCGTATGGCCACGTCGGCGAGGATACTCATCATACCGACCTTGCAACACTGAATTGTCTAGCGGATTGGTGATAACATTCATTCCGCTGTCAGCAATCATACCGATAACTTTGTCAGCATAATCGTTCGGATAAGAGTGTAATGCGGTCGCATGACTCGCCGTGACACGGTCACCAATGTCGCGCTTAAATGATTCACTAGCTAGTACTTCGGTAAACCGAGAGCCCTCATCGTCGACTTCATCAATATGCATATCCACACCACAATCGTGCTTTTCAGCTAAGTCCATAGCTAGTTCAATCGACTCGACACCGTCTTGATAAGTAAGTTCAAAGTGTGGAATTCCACCAATTAAATCAGCGCCGAGTTCTATTGCCTCAATCAATAAATCTTCGTGTTGCGGATCACTTAGAATGCCTGCTTGTGGGAATGCTACTACTTCCAAGGAAATGATTTCCTGATACTTCTTTTTGAGCTTAAGAATCTCCCGAAGACCAGTCAATGTCTCTTCAGTCGTGTCGACATGTGTTCGGACTCTTGTGACACCATTGGCAGCAAGCCATTGTAGTGTCTGCTCAGCACGCTCTCTAACATCTTCCGCTGACAGATCTTGTTTGTACTCATTCCACAGAGAAATTCCCTCGGAAAGGGTTCCACTCTGGTTCCACCGTGGTTCGCCAGCAGTTAGCCCAATATCCAAATGGACATGTGGTTCCGAGAACGTCGGAGTCACAAGTCTCTCATCGGCATTATACTCATTGTCTACCGTTCCTGATAGCGTCCCTGCAGATTCTATGCTGTCGATCACCCCCTCAGATATTTTAATATCAATATTATCGCCACTGATGGTACGTCCGTTCGCGATCACAATGTCGGACATACCACTATATACCACCAATGATTTAAATAGATTTGCGTATTAGACACAATAGTTTAAATGTTAAAACTATATGTGGTTTGGGTTTTTTATTGTGGGAAAATTTAGTTATTATTGGGGTCCGAGATGAGTTCCAGTGCAAAGGTGAAAATCCTCTCAGAAAAAGTCCCGGATTACGGAAAACAGTGAGCCAGCTGCTACGTTTGACTGTTACGGGGGAGATCCAACAACCGAATCTACATACTCATCCATCTGTGTCTCGATTGGTCCACCAACGCCTGCGTCTTGATCTTCAAACTGCGAGCCCTCCCAAATATTGACATCACCACTCTGGATGCCATCTCTCGCTTCAAATGCGGCTTCGACAGCTTCCTCTGGAACCTCAGGACCGAAGTCATCGAGAGTAATTGCCCCCTCATTCATACCAACCCAAACTTCTTGAGTCTCCCACTCGTCGTTTCTCACTGCTCTACAGCGGTCTTCGTAAATTGCTTCCCAGCTGGCAATTGGACTTGAGAGATACCAGTCACCACCGGCATCACTCATACTACTATAGATGCCCGAGCCCCAAATACCTACATCGTTGGCAGTGCTGACTGTGCCAGTATCATCCAGATTCGAACACACCACGTCAATATCATCACTGGCGAAGTCGTTTACGATAGTCGTCGCATCTTGTGGTGCAAACCAACTGTTGGTGAATCTCACTTCAACCTCTGCATCTGGATTGGTTGATTGTGCGCCGAGCGCGAACGCATTTATATCCCGGAACGCAAGGGGGACCGGGAATCCCGCAATCATTCCTAGTCGGTCAGTTTCGGTGAGCAAGCCAGCAGCTGCACCGATACAGTATCGGCCATCAGATACTCTAACTCCGTATCGAGACAGGTTATCAGCAGTCTCGAATCCATTACAACTCTCGAAATAGGTATCTGGGTGGTTTTCAGCGGCTCTAGCTGTTTGCTCTTCGAACGATTCGGATGTTGTGAAAATAATATCGAAGCCAGCCTCAACAAAATCATCGATCACCCGCTCGGCTTCCTCTGGTGAAACATCTTCCTGGGACGATGTATCCAACCAATCGTTTTCGTCTTCGATCAGTTCACGAGAGAGGTTGTGTGAGTGAATCCAACCCTGATCACCGATTTGACCATCAAAGACAAATGCAGCTTGGACTTCAGAGTCATCAGCACCAGCACCAGCACAACCAGCTAAAGCTGTGGCTCCGATACCACCTACTCCTGCAAGCAATTTCCTGCGATTCAACTTCTTACTACACGAATTTATTTCTTTCATTTTGTATCGACTTCATTATCATATGGCCAATTAACCTTTAATAGGTCTTACTTTGTACAACCTTATACACAGAAAGGTTAAGTATACAAAAGATTTATATGTTATTTTAATTTTGTGTTGTCTGTAGCCTTATATGGTTGATAAAAACGGACCAGATGACCGATTTGCTAAAATGAATGGAAAAAATAATAAGCCATATCTTCAAACAAAGGGTATTACCAAACGATTTCCAGGAGTTATAGCAAACGATTCAATTACATTTGATGTCAAGCGAGGAGAGATACACGGTTTACTTGGTGAAAACGGTGCAGGAAAGAGTACTCTGATGAAAATTTTGTTCGGACTCTATTCCCAAGATGAGGGTGAAATATACATCAATGGTGAGCGATCAACAATTGATTCGCCACAAGAAGCAACAGAGTCTGGAATTGCGATGGTTCATCAACACTTTATGTTGATTCCAAGATTGACTGTTGTCGAAAACATCGTACTCGGCACACGAGAGACACCATTTGCAGCTGACTCGCTATTGGGGAAGCTATCTCGAACAGGACCGCTTAAGAGCATCTTGTCGAGTCTAACGACAAATATTGAGGAAGCAAGGACAAAAATCGAAACGCTCTGTGAAGAGTACGGGATCGACGTCGATTTAGATAAACAAGTTTGGGAACTTGAAGTCGGTGAACAGCAACGAGTTGAAATACTCAAAGCACTGTATAGAGACGCAGATCTGTTGGTGTTGGATGAGCCAACGGCAGTGCTATCACCAAAAGAATCGACTGATTTGTTCGAAACTATAAATGAATTGAAAGAAGAAGGACTTGCTGTAATATTGATTACCCACAAGCTATATGAAATCACTTCACACACTGATCGAACGACTGTTCTTCGTGATGGTAACGTTATTGGGACCGTTGAAACGGAATCAGTGACCGAGGATGACCTCGCCGAGATGATGGTTGGCCGTGAAGTCCTGTTCGATCTTGAACGGGACAAAAATACCAGAGGAGAAAAAGTCCTCGACGCATCTGAGTTGTATGCTGACGATGATAGGGGCATTCAGGCGGTCAATGGCGTTGACTTGGAAGTACACAAAGGAGAAATTGTTGGCATTGCTGGTGTCAGTGGTAACGGTCAAGGACAACTGACAGAGTGTCTCGCTGGAGTCCGAAAAACCACCGGTGGGACGATCGAAATAAATGGGATCGATCTCACAAACGAACCACCGCTCTCGTACGTCAAAAATGGAGTTTCGTACATTCCATCAGATAGGTATGATGTTGGTTCCGCACCCAAGAGAAGTCTCGTCGACAATGCAATTTTAAAAGATTACGATGAGTTTTCGTCATCGACAAGCTTCGATCGAGAGGCAGCGCGTAAGTATACTAGGGAACTGGTCGAAGAGTACGACGTCCGTACTCCTGATATCGATACACACGCTGGAAAATTATCCGGTGGAAATTTACAAAAACTAATTTGCGCACGTGAACTATCTAGATCACCAGACTTTTTGATCGCTGATCAACCAACTCGTGGCATCGACGTAGGGGCAATTGAATATATTCGGTCTGTTCTCCTAGAACAACGCAAAAAGGGGACTGGAATACTACTCGTGTCAGAGGACCTCGATGAAGTAATGCAGGTAAGTGATAGAATCGTTGTTATGTATGAGGGTGAAATTGTCTATAGAGCAGAATCAGATAATGCATTACGAGAGGTGATCGGGCAGTGTATTGCGAGCGGGGAGCCTGAAGCGGCAGCGGATGCTCAAGCCGAAATGGTGGAGGCAAAATAGCAATGCGATATACGATACGAAATTACGAAATTCGATTGAAAAAGAGAATTGAGAAACCACCACACATCAAATACGGCATCCCGATTGCCGCACTCGCTGCCTCCGTAATAATCGCAATGATTGTAATGGAGTCAATTGGAACGAGCTCAGTCGCTGCTATGTTCACGTTGGTCAATCGAATACTTTCGCTAAGCGGGATGGCAGAAATGATCGTTCGGATGATACCACTGCTTTTGGCCGGTCTCGCAGTTTATATTCCAATGCGGGCGGGGTTGTGGAATATCGGTGCCGGTGCAGGTATCTATGGTGGCGGTATAACTGCGGCAGCAATTGGTATATACGCTCCACTTCCAGGCCCACTACTGATTGTTGCTATTTTGTTCGGTAGTGCGATCGTTGGTGGGCTATTATTGTTTATTCCAGGATATCTCCGTGCACGATGGGATATCAACGAGATACTCACATCTCTTCTATTAACATTTGGCATGATACAGCTTAACGAATATGCAATTCTGCTGATGCCCGCTGAAGATGTTACACACAGCAGTGCTAGTCTTCAAGCTGGAGCTGTTTTTCCCAGAATTGCTGGGACGCGCATACACCTCGGCGTTGCACTTGCTATCCTCGCGTTTATTTTAGTTTATATCATGATGAATAGATCAAAATTCGGATACGAAATTAAAATGTTTGGGTCAAATCCAACTGCAGCCTCACAGGCTGGTATAAGTAAATACAAAGTCATCATCGGAACGTTCGTCATTGGAGGAATTCTGTCAGGTCTCGCGGGTGGTGCAGAAGTTGCCGGAATACACGGTCGATTGGTGCCAGAATTCTCACCCGGATACGGGTTTACTGCGATTGCCATTGCGCTAATCGGGATGCGTGGAGAATTCAAAGTACTGGCAGCGACATTTCTGTTTGCGGCAGTGTACATCGGTGTTGCTAGCATCGAACTTACCCATGCAGTCCCGTTCGCACTCGTCGATGTCTTCGAAGCTGTCGTGATTTTATTTTTTGTAGCTGGCGAAGCGATAAGACAGTTCCAGCTCGATGTTAAATCACTCAACGACGTGGACGACACCGAGGGGGTACCAGCATGAGTGCTATTGTGGCTGCACTGGCAATTGCGATTCCGATGACGACCCCAATCCTCATAGCGACGATGGGAGGGATTATCAGTGAACGCGCTGGTGTCCTCAACCTCGGTATTGAGGGTATAATGGCTGTCGGGGCACTCATTGGAATTGTAGTAACTGCGACAACCGGAACTCCCTGGCTCGGGTTTGCAGCTGGCATAATCGGTGGGTTAGTGTTCAGCAGTATTCTAACCCTCCTCTCGGTTACACTCAAATCAGATCAAGTGATTACTGGAGTAATGCTCACACTGCTTGGCGTTGCACTGAGCACTTACTTTGGACGAGAGTGGGTCGGTGTCAATGTCAATTCATTCAGTGCAACACCCGTCCCGATTATCGGTGAGCAGCTTCGTGCAATACCTGGCATCGGAGAGGTTCTATTCTATAATACACCGGTCGATTATATCGCAGTTCTCCTTGTACCAATTGTTTGGTACTTCCTCTTCAGAACGAACATCGGACTTGAGATTACTGCTGTCGGCAACGATCCCGAGACCGCAGATACGATGAGCATCAATGTTACGCAAACACGACATTTGTGTGTTCTATTATCCGGGGCACTCGCTGGTGCGGGTGGTGCCGCATTATCACTGTCATTCACCGGGTACTGGACAACCGGGTTGATCAACAACCGTGGATGGGTCGCAGTTGCATTAATTATTGTCTCGCGGTGGAATCCATTGTGGGCACTTCTCAGTTCTTACTTTTTCGGAATGATATACGCAGCCCAGTATCGAGCCCAAGCCGTTGACTATAATGAATTTATGCCTCTGTCCGATCAATTGGGTAGTCTCTACGATGTCATATTCCACTCGGTCGTAATGTCCTCGTATCCGTTCTTGCTAACGATTGCCGTGTTGGTGATATTTACGTATAAATCACGGCGAAAACTAGGCGCACCACAAGCGTTGGCAAAACCCTACTTACGGGAGTCTGAATAAGTCCAAATCTAATCAGATCAGAAAAATAGCTTGACCAGTGCCACAGGTTGAGTAGCTGCTATCGAGCTGAGTCGCTAAGTTGAAACTAGCACTTCTATTGAACGAGTGGGTGAGGAGACGGTGACGACCCAATCAATTGGTCTATTCGACACGCCACGTGGTCGCACCGGTGTACGACCACCGTTCAATCGACAAATCGTCGACGGAGTCCTGGAGCTTGACGATCAGCGCACCGATCTCTTTCGACGAGAGATCGACAACATCGGCAATGAACTTGCTTTTGAAATACACTTCCCCGTCGTCCACACGTGCGCGAATATAGTCAGCAAGTCGCTCGTCTTTCGGTTTGGGGTTGCAGGTAGAGGTGTCAACGGAAACTGATTGTGTGGTGCTCATGGGTGGGTTAGTGGTGGGTGTGGTTGTGTCCGACGAACAGTGCGATCAGGTTCAATGCGAGCAGACCAATGATGATGTATCCAGTCTGAGGGCCGAAACCACCGGATAACAACGGCAGGTACACCAGCGGCAACAGGATTGCCGACCAGAAGCTCACTCGACGAACGGTTGCGCCGACCGCAAGCCGTCCCTGCCGCAGAAGATTTGCGGCCGAGGTGGCCTCGGTGCTCGCGTTCTGTCCACGCTTTGGCGTGATGATTTTCATCAGGTGGTCACCGTCTGATTACATCATAGACCCAGATACCCATATAATACGACGAGCGTTACTACTGATTTATACGTTTTACCACGTGAAATGGGATGACTGTTAATATTTTACTACCGACTCAAATATAGGCAAATAGTTTATACTGTTCTTTGGCCTCTTCTTTTAATTAGTGTTAATATTCAGTTATTAATTGTCCCGCATGGCTAGGATGTAAGTTCGCTCGTCTGTGGGCTCGCTGTTTCCGGACCTCAGATCAAGATGCGAACTGACGTGTAGACATACACAATACGGGAGCGATTCGAGGGCTTTGGCCACATCTCAACAGCTCTAATAGCGGTGCTACTCAAAGTTGGTCCCTGATTTGAAACTCGTTAATTTCTCAATCCGGTCTTCCAGTTCTTCGACTTCTGCTTGGAGTTCTTGGGCTTCGCTGGTATCAGCCGCTGCCAGTTGGTCTTTCAGTCCCAGGAGAAGAAAAACTAAGAATATTTCACATTCATCTATTAGTCTTACTCGATTCTGCACGTTTAAGTTAGCGTGGCGGATGCTCGACGTCTGGGGAGCCCTGGATTATGACAATTTTACATCATTTACATCGTCAGGGCATTCGGTTCACAACTCAACGGCAATCGTCTCTTGGCCCTCGAGGTCCTCACGCAGCACCTCATCCTCGCGGTCGTAGAAGGCCACCCCGCGAACAGTGAGTCCAGTCGACACCGATTCACCGCCTCCCAAGACCTGATTACCGAGTCTATCTTCGATAGTGATAGGTGCGTCTATGCGCTATGGCGTGTAGAGGCATGCATGGATGTCTGGACGGTCGACCATGCGAGAGAGGACAAACTCGTTGCTGATCGTCACGGTGCCGATTCTGACTTCATTCTACATCTCCGGGATGGTGAGCTCGTCGTCGACATCCAGTTCCGTCGTAGTTGTAGTCCCATGAGATCAGCACCAACCAAGAAGACACCAATTCCAAGCACAGCCAGCATGACGATGCCGGTAGACCGGCGGTCAAGCTCAAGTTGGCCCTGATTCGAGAGATACCCTAGACAGACGAACAACGCCGAGGAGACGGCCATGGCAATAAAAACGGCACCATCACCAAACTCGAACCGCGAAATCGTATACCAGAGCCCGATAAAATAAGCGGCAGCCGAGAGAGTATAAAAACGAGGTCGTGCCGCTCGACCTTAATAAACATCCCGGTCGTGCCGAACAGCAGGAAGGCTAAAAACAGGATTGTTGCGGTGATCGTTGGAGAGAGGTCTTTCAGCAGGATGAACGCAAAATAAAACACCGAGATAATGCCGAGGAATACACCCACGGCGTAGAGCAAATGGACGCGGCGAATCTCAAGATTCATCCTTGTTGTCTGTACGTGTAGTGACAATATAATTATGGCTTGTGGATCTGTTCAGTCGGCGACGTGTGGGCTAGTGGACCTATGCTCGCAGTTCCTCACATTGAGGTCTGACCCAATATCGAACAGCCCAGTGAGAGTGCTTTATTCCGATACTTAGAAATCGAGCGTGGTGTCAGATTCGACTCGGGGAAGGGTCCGATTTCGGCCAAATCACGGGCAACGTGTCCCCAGACGGCACCCGGTGTGTACTTGTCGTAGGTATACCAGACGGCCATTTCGCATTGGTATCTATCTCTATACACGGTGACTATTGCAACTGATCGACAGTTTGATAGGTAACGTTGTGGACCAGGTGGAGCCGTGCTCCAGCCTGGTCCTCTTTCCGAGCGTGAAACTCATCGGAGAGAAGTTCATTGAGCCGAACAATCGTTCCATCACTGATCATCACGTCTCTGAACCGCTCAAACTCGTCAGTGACTGTGTGGGGGAAAGCGACCTCGTCGAGGCCGAACTCGACGATGTCGCGGAGGTATTCTGCAAGATCAGGTGCCAACCGCTGATAGTACCCGCCCGGTGAGAGTGTCTCGTTGGTACTTGAATTGTAGCTCCGCCGGAAGGCTGCCAGCGTTCGGCTCTCGCCGGTGGCGAAGCCGAACGCGAATGACCAGACGAGAGGCGGTATCTGGAGTTTCCCTTCTCGTTCGATCACGCCGACTGCCTCGGCGTGATCTTCCAGCGCTTTGGAGGGAAGGAGGTTAGTAAGCCGCTGTTCAATTATGTTTGAGGAGGCTATAGTGTACACAGCGTTGCCTCCTCATTCCTGTCAAAAAGAATTCCCGAAAAGCCGATGCTATCAGGTAGTTCTGCGCTTAGCTAAAGACGGATGGTGTGATAACAGATACAGACGATACCCTCTTTTGAATGGTTCCGTGATCATGGAGGCAGCACTCAGAGAGTCGATAATATGTCAATGGCCTCTGAGAAACCACATTGGTGTGACGTATTCTGGAGGCCTACAGTTGTACTACCGATCGAGATCTGATTCATTTTTATAATCTAATAAAAGGTTCTCTAACACTGTTGTTCTTCCTAACTTTGCATCTGACTCAGCCATTTGAAGACGTGAGACGAAGGGAATCGTAGGATATCCAGTCAAGTAGTACTCTCCACTTTCTATTTTGTCACGAGTATCTGCAATAATTTCTT
>LFFM01003381.1_pt1 | contig 10072 bp, 8 predicted proteins | sample 643131 | NCBI WGS metagenome assembly LFFM01 (sample SAMN03777445, study PRJNA286221) | soda lake metagenome | biome: soda lake; feature: Kulunda steppe; material: water; isolation source: sample Tc-Br brine of Tanatar trona crystallizer | place: Russia: Kulunda steppe | collected 2011-07 | reverse complement strand
TACCAGTCAGACAGCCCCTATCAGCCATCGGATGCCGACAGTCCCTATCAGCCGAGTGAGGATCCCGAAGTAAGTACTCGCGGCGTCGTCGAAACCCGAACTGGATTCCGAATCACCCATCCGGAGCCAGCCGCTGAAATCGCGGTCTTCCGACAGTCGATGCCGGCTGCCTAACCGTTCGCGGATACTGTTTTGCGGTTGCGCTGCGCTCTGACTGTTTGCGAAGAGAGAGAAGCTGAGCGTCGCGAAAAGTCGGTGGTGCAGACTCAGTCGAGTGCAGTCTCGTACACTGAAAGTAGATCGTCAGCAACCTCGTCCCAGGTTCGTGGTTCGTACTCCGGCGGCCCTTCACGGGCGAGTGCTTCGTCGATTCCACGAGCAATCGAATCGGAGTTGGTCGTCACTTCGACGAGGCAGCCATCAGGGAGTGTCTCACGAACGCCGCTGGGGGTGGCGACAACCTGCGCGCCGGCTGCCAAGGCCTCAGTGATTGTCAAGCCGAACGGTTCGGCCCGTGACGGCGAAATGAACACGTCGGCTGCGGCGTAGTAGTCGCCGAGGTTTTCTTCGGCGATGTAGCCCGCGAATTTGATGCGATCCGACAGCCCGAGCAGTTCGGTGAACATTCTCAGATGCTCAGTCTGGTGGCCCGAGCCGCCGAGGACGAGCGTGGCATCCGTGTTCTGGATCTTGTCCATTGCATACAACAGGTGGCTGATCCCTTTCTGGTCGGTGTGTCGACCGACGAAAAGCAGCATTGGCCCCTCGATACCGAGATCAGCCTTCACATCGAAGCCCGTTGTCTCAAGCGACGAAAAGCCGTTGTGCACGACGTGTGAATCCGTTTCATACAGTTCGAGCACGTTCTGCCGAGTGATTTCGCTAACGGTAATCAAGAGGTCAGACTGTTTGGCAACCCGCCGTTCGGTCTCGACCTCCCGTTCGGGCGGGTTGATGTTGCGGTCGCTCGACAGCGAGTGGAACTCCGAGACCCATACCGCGTCAGTTTCGCGTTTCGCACGAAGCCCCGGACCATAGCCAAACCAGTCGTTTGTGTGAGCGATATCGACGTCTTCGGCGAGTTCGACAAATCTGTCGCTCATCCGGCCAACGCGGGTGATAATGTCTCCATCGCCGGTTGGAACGCTGTGAATCCCTTCGCGACCCTCGGGTGCGTACTCCGCGGGCAATAGGAGTTCGAGTTCAGCGTCTTTCTGCTCGAAGGCTTCGAACACTTCTCCAACCCAGGTATCGAGGCCACCAGTGACGTTCGGTGGAAACCCCCAGCCAAGCATGAGTATGCGCGGTGTCATTATTTTTCATTCGCTGACCCACCACTTATCAGTTGGCCTCACCCACCCTGTCTCAGTAGCGTCTCGCCTGTGACAACTGCACGCCCACCTGCGGACTGACCGAAACATCGATACCGGTGCCGACTAAGCATCGGCCATGTACGTCGTCGTCAACGCCGCCATGAGCGTCGATGGAAAGCTTTCGACACGGCGGCGCGAGCAGGTCCTGATCAGTGGACAAGAGGATTTCGACCGTGTCGACCGGATTCGGACGGCTGCGGACGCGGTCATGGTTGGGGTTGGAACCGTACTGGCCGACGACCCGCACCTCACGCTCGATCTCGCCGACAGGCAGGTCCAGCGACAACGACACGGCCGGCCAGCCAATCCCGCCCGCATCATTGCGGACTCCCGTGGCCGGACACCACTTGATGCTCGAATCCTGGATGATGAGGCGACAACCTATGTGCTCGTTAGCGAAGCCGCTCCGGCCAACCGACGGAAAGCACTCGCTGCCGCCGGAGCCGAACTCATCGTGGCTGGGGACGACCGTGTCGACCTCGCTGCCGCGTTCGACGAGCTTTCAACGGCTGGGATCGACCGACTCATGATCGAAGGCGGCGGTGAACTCATTTATTCGGCGTTCGACGCCGGCCTCGTCGACGAACTGACCGTATTCGTCGGCTCAATGATTATTGGTGGCCGCGATGCTCCAACACTGGCCGATGGAGATGGCTATGTCGAATCGTTTCCGGAACTGACGCTCACAGACTGTACACGGCTTGATGACGGCATCGTGCTGCAGTATGCTGTTGACAACTAACCGGCTCTCTCGGGTGGGTACGTAACGAGCACGACTCCTATAACTGTTATACGGCTTGAGACACAATCGGTGGGTATGAGCACACCTACCACTGCCAAACCGATTCACGTCGAAGACGAGAGCCACTTCGAGGAGCTAATCGCGTCGAACGCGGTGGTTCTTGTCGACTACTATGCCGACTGGTGTGGACCATGTAAAATGCTGGAACCAACAGTCGAGGAACTGGCTGCCGAAACCGACGCGGCCATTCTCAAAGTCGACATTGACGCCCTCCAGGGGCTTGCAAGCTCGAAAGGCGTTCGGAGCGTCCCAACGCTCGAGTTCTACGCCAACGGCGAGCAAGCCGATCGCGTGATCGGTGTTCAAGACAAAGCTGACCTGCGTGCGGCACTCGACGAACTCGGCGCATAGCTCACTCGTCTGAACTCGCCGGCTGGAGGCGATTTTCGGTCGGCGGCTCGAGCAGCCGCCCAATCAGCTTCCGCTCGGCAATTCGGAGGTGCTGGTGAAACGTCGCTGGAGCGATGTCGAGTGTGTCCGCAATTTCCGTACCGGATTGATCTCGCGGCCACTCAAAAAAGCCCGCAAAGTAGGCCGCCTCCAAGACGGTCTGTTGTCGCTCTGTACATAGGTCACCGACAGCATAGCGGGGCTGTTGAACCGACTCTTCGACTGGTACGGTCTGTCGGCGCGACAGCAGGTCGACACTGCCGTGGGTGGCCCTAATCGCTTCGACCAGCTGGCGGGCCTCGATTCCATGGGGTAGCTGAACTGCGAGATAGTATTCACCGGCTTCGATACGTCCTGTTACGAGTCGACCACCAAGCGAGCTCACGGTCGCCAGCACCGACGGCTCGGTCACTCGGAGCTGGAACCGTCTGTGACCGTCTTTACTCTCGGTGTCAATAGGCCGTAGTCCGCTCCAGTGTGTGAGCTGTGTGACGGCGGTTTTGACAACATCGAAGCCAGCAGTGGAGGTCTGCCCGAAAACCAAAAACGCGCCACTGTCAACGGGAAGCGCGCGAGTGAACGTGATTGGTTCGGTCGAACAAAGCGCGGGACACACAGTCGGAAAGAAGTCACGAATACGGAGTTCGACCAGGTCCGCTTCGTCACTCAACAGTGCTCGCCGTCGATCAAGCGCAGCGATCGCATGGCCGATCGTCTCTCCGAGCTGCCGAAGAATCGCCTGTTTCTTTTTACAGAAGCTGTCCGTGTCGACGCCAGCGATGCACAGCACTCCGTACTGCGTTCCGTTGTACTGCAGTGGGATCGCCGCTGCAGACCGATAGCCACGGTCGACGGCATCAGCTCGCCACGGCTCAAACGACGGGTCAGTCAGTACGTCAGTGCTCACCTGCATCCTCTGCGTGTGAACCGCTTGGCTCAGTGGCCCCTTGCCGTAGGGGACCGTCCCATCGATTGAGAGCGGGATACTCTCGACGTAATCGGTCACCCCTGCTTCGACGCGGGGAATAATTCGTTTCGTCCGTGGATCGATCTCGGCAATCCACGCAAACAGATATGAGGACGAATCGACCAGCGCCTCACAGACGGTCTGTTCGATTTCTTCACGTGTCGATTGCTCGATCACCGCATCACTAACCCGGTTGACAACCTGGTTAACCTCGTTGAGCGCTGCTAGCTGGGCTTGCTGTGCGGTAAGCCGTTTTTCGGCGGCTTTCCGTTCAGTAATATCTCGAACGACCGCAATCTGTTCAGCTCCGTCGTGTGTTTCGAGCCGCGCATCCGTTGTTTCGACAATAATGGTGTCGCCTGCTGCGGTTTCGATGGTCGTCTCGGCAGTTCCTCGGCCCGGTTTTCCACCGCTTGAGCGTTCCGTGGCCGACATGGCTGGATCAGTAGGTTCCGTCGAAATGAGCTGTGATCGCGGTGAACCAAGCAGGTCACCCCGGCTGTAGCCAGTGAGCTCGACAAACGCGTTGTTGACCAAGGTGAATGTGCCGGCGTCGTCGACGACATAGACGCCATCGTTGATTGACTCGATAATCGTCTTGTACCGTTCGAGTTCTGTCCGTCGATGGCGGCGGTCGATAGTTGCGGCGAGGATATTTGCGACGCTATGGACAAACGTCGCATCATCGCCCGTGAATCGCTCGGGAGTTGTCTCGTAGACCACCATCACACCCCACGGCGAGTCAGCCGGGCCGAGACGAACCGCGAGCCCACTGTGGATCTGGTGAGACGCCTCTACCGATGTCAGCTCAATCCGGTCGTCTGATTCGAGGTCCGCAACAAGGACGGGTGCTGTCGATTCAAGCCCAGCGCCAACCAGTGACTCCTCAGTAGTGGAGACTGTTTCAACGCCAAGTTCCTCATCACGAAAGCCCACACCGTGTGTCAATTCGAGTGTGGCTTTGTCGTCGTTGACACGGTAGATTCCACAGTGCGGAATGTCAAGCGCCTCGGCGACGAGCTGCGTCGTAACCCGAAGAAAATCATCGAGATCCTCGGCTTTGAGTGCAAGCTGACCGAGTGTGCCGACGGTTCCCTGTTTGTGCGTCTGTTGAAGCCGTATTGCTGCTTGATTTCGCCGGTCGGTGACGTCTGTCAGTGAGATGGTAAGGCCATCAGCCGACGGAAACAGTCGGTACTCGAGCCAGCTTGCTGTCGCCGCATGGAACTGTTCAAATCGGGTTGCTGACTGGCTTTCGAGCGCGTGCTCACACTCTTGTTGAAGCGTCAGCTGCTCGCTGGGGGCGACCAAGCTAGACAGTTCGACCCCAAGTAGATCGGCCTTCTGTCGCTCGAAATGTGCTGCCGCTTGTGGGTTGACATAGGTAATTTTCCACTGTGTGTCAATCGCATAAATTGGATCACAAATACGGTTGAGCACAGCACCATCTACGGGGGTCGGAGCAACTGACCCCGACGGCGAGCCCGTCTCATTCTCAGCGGGCTTGTTGGCTGAATCGCGTGGTGCAGACTCGTTGTCGGGGCTGCACTCGTCATGTGGTGTCAGTGTACAGACAAACCCACAATTATCAGCAAAAAGACACTGTCTTACGTAAAGCTGACACGACACTGTCTCGTCGAATTCCTGGTACGCACGCACATCGAGTTGGGCGGTGCGCTCGTCGTCAGTTTCAGCTGTCGCCGTCCGATCAAGTGCACGGCAAAGTGTCTGGACACGGGCGGCATCGACATCGGCAAGGAGTGTCGAAAGCGACGCCCCACGAAGTGAATCCGCAGTCTCTGTACGCCGAGTCGCCAATGCGGGACTGGCTGCAGCGATCCGTCCCTCTGCGGTAAGCACAAATACAGGCTCGTCGACAGTCGCCAAAAGCGCTGCACACTGTGTACACGTTGTCGTATTTGAGAGCGCTGCAAGGAGTAACTCAGTGGTGGTTTCGGCGCGATTCGCCATTACACCGTTCAGTAGCCAGACACGAATAAACCGTTTGTAGCTTTTCGAAGAGTATCTCGAACAACAACTATCAGCAATCGATTCAGTTAGGAGCCGAATCTACTGTACCCGCTTGATGACAATCCGATGGTTTGTAACGGCCTCGTGGTCAGTGGCAAGCGTCTCCGCAGCGCTCGCCGAGTCAACGAGTGATTCGACTTCACAGTCACGACAGACAACGTGGTACGTCGATTCAGTCATAGCAACTACTCACGCGAGCCGACTGTAGTTATCGTCCTCCTGCCGGACCGTAGGGGCCGCCTATGGCTCCCGGTTGGCTTGCCAAAACTGTTCGAACTGACTCGAAAGAAACTCCGGGGTCATTCGGCGGAACTCATCGCGTTCTTGCTCGCTGAAAAACCGAGCCACTGACCGGGGTTTGCCGGGAAGATACCGCTCGCCAACCAGGATCCGAACACCGCGTTCGTCTGGCCCTCGAAGCACCCGTCCAATCGCTTGTCGAACCTGTCTGACAGCTGGGATCGTCAGTGCATAGGTGAACTCGTTTGGCTCTCCAAACCGATCGCCGTACGCATGCCGCACCGCCTGGACACGGGGTGAGCCGATATTGACGAGCGGGATGCCGAAGACCGCACAGGTGTGAAGTTTTTCGCCGTCATAATCGACTCCTTCGGTCAGCGTGCCGCGCGTGCTCGTCACCAACACCGAGTGCTCGCCGTCAACGAACGACTGCTTGAGTGCCTGTGTCTCCTCGTGGCTTGAGGACTCATCAAGGAACACCGGTTTGTCGATCTCTGTGCGGAGTCGCTGGGCGGCCCATCGTGCCTCGGCGTAGTTTGGGTAACAGAGGAGGATATTTCCGTAGCTCCGAGCGATTTCGCGAGCAACGTAGCTGTAGCGTTCCCTGGTTTTGTTTCGGTTCTCAACGACCGGCTCACCGCGATTACGGGCGGTAAAGGCCATGACATCGACGAGCCAGCTCTCGCGGTTGGCTTCGGGAAACTGTAGCGTGTAACTTCGTCGTTCGACAGGCCGTTTGTCGGCCGCAATCGCCGACTCGGTCGCTGGCGTCGAGGTTGAAAGCGACCGGAGCCCACTGACGGTTTCGAAAATGTCGATCGGTTCGAGCGTCGCACTCATCAGGATACCGCCGCCAAACTCCCCGAGAATCTCTCGTACCGCCTCTCCGGGCAGACAGTTGTACATCACGAACGAGGCGTTGTAGGCATTCTGCCACGGATAGTCCGGATTTCGGTATTCGAGGTCTGTCGGCTCCAGAGTGAGCTCTCTGAAAAACGCGGTATTGTCGCGTGACCACCACTGTCCAAAACGGATTCCGGTCGCCGTACAGACGCAGTCACGGCTCACGCCGTGTTGTTTGAGTGTGTCTTCGACCGCGCTGCCGACCGCGCCGAGGGTTCGGAAAAATCCACCCTCATAGCCGGCGTCGTCTTCGGCCCACGCGGTAAAGGCGTCGCGTTCGTCCGTCCGCGGATCACGGAGTTCGAGTTCGAGCGCCTCGGCCGGAAGCACGTCATCGATAAATCCGGTTCCATAGCCATCGAACCGGTCTGATAGCTCCGCATCAACCTGCCTATCGAGCCAGTCGATCGTTTCGCCGTAAAACTGGTGTGCCTGTTCGACTGCCTCGAAGGGAACGTCGTGACTGGCGAGGTGTTTTTCAATCAGGTCTCTGTTGTCGGGGTGTTGTCTGGCGCGTTCGAGGAGCGTTCCGAGATCCCGCTGGGCCTGTTTGAGTGTGACTCGGCCGACCGTTTCGCTGAGGAGGTCGCGAACGCGTTCTTCGATCCGGTGGGCCTCGTCGATGATGACGAGCGTCTGCTCGTCGAGGATTGACTCGGTGAGGTGGCGAGTGTTGCTATCGAACAGGTGGTTGTAGTTTGCAATGACGAACTCCGCGTGTTCGAGCAGGACACCCATCACGCGGTGCGGACAGGTTCCAGCTTCGACAGCCGCCGGAAGAAACTCTGCGGTCGACAGCACGTGATCTACGCCCTGGTCGAAGCTGACCGGCGAGCCTTTGTCACGGGCGTACCAGTCGGCCTCAAACGGGCAGTAGAGTGGCGTACTGTCGCCCGCGGTGAACTCGTCGGGGGCGGCCGGCTGCGTCCGTCTGTAGGGAGCACTCACACCCGCAGTCGACAGCGGAGTCGCTTTTGATTGATTAGTGCCACCGTCGGCCGCCGCTTGGGCGGCTGTGAGATCGCGCCGTGCTGTCTCGGACAACTCACGAGCGAGCGCGGTATCCCACCACTGCTCGGTGTCATCACTCACCCCCTCGATGAGTGCTGCCGGTTCCGGCCCCGGTGCTGTGTCGTCCCCAGCGTTGACTGCTGTTGAGTCGTCTGGCGACGGTGCTGTTGTCGACTCAGCCGGTTGGCCGGATGCCTGTCGACCCGCACTCTCGGTGTCGGAACCGCGGATAAGCTCTGCGGTGGTCTCGCGAAGTTCTTCACATCGGCCCTGGACGCTCGCCTCAGCCGGGAAAACGTCTTCGCGGCCGTAGGGACAGAGATCACGTTTGCCAACGAGAGCGACTCCTGAGAGCGGCTCTTCGAGGTTGCGATTGATTGTTCGAAGATCCTCGATGAACTGCTGGCGCTGCTGTTTGACAGGAGTTGCAACAATGACGTTTTCAAACTGATCGGTTTCTCGAATAAGGAAGGCCGCCGCGGTCAGTGCAGCCATGGTCTTACCGGTTCCACAGGGCCCTTCCATGGCGAGATACCCGCGCTGTTGGGCCGTCTGAATCGCCGTTTTGATCGCCTCGGCCTGGTTGTCATATGGAGATGGAAAGCCGAAATACTGCTCCCACCGTGGTGGCTCCTCTGTTGACACGGACTATCTTTGACTCTGCCGCGACCGCATTTATATGCTTGGAGGCGGCAGTCCGACAGTCTTCGGAAGGGGCCAGCCGGAATCAGCACTCAGCATTGTTACACTCTCTGTAACAGTATTCGACTCTGTGAATGTATTCATACGTACGTATATACCTCGACCAAGCCAACATTTTTTCACTCGGTACGAGGTTTTGCACTGAGCACATCAGAACCCGAGTTTCAGTGGCAACAGCCGGGACCTCCACCGACTCGGACGCATCCTGTTTGCCCGGCAGGCCCGTCCGATCATCGCTGGAAACAACTGCCCCCACAGACTCCCCCCGCTGTCATTGCCTATAATTCAAACACTGTTAGACGCCTTCGGCGGCCAACTTATCCGAACTATCGACACACAGTGATGTATCCTTCATTGAATCGATGAATGCAGCCGCCGAACTAACGAGCGTCGGGTGTGTTCCGTCCACGAGTATCGCGAGCTGCCGAGCCGGAGTATACCCACCAATCAGCATTCGATCGTCAACGATAGAAATACCGTAGTTGACTGGGTTTGCTGAAACATACAACGTAAAAGTGTCTTCGCTCACCCACTGTTTGAGCACTGACGAAAACGACTGTTTGGCCGTCTCGAATGTGTCTTTGTCAATGAAAATGTCCATCGTAATCCCGTTTTGTGCATGTTGTAAAATCGCATCGTTCGTGAGCTGTGTGAGGATCGGAACAGAGGCCTGGACAACGCTCGTATCTGTGTCGATCATCTCAAGATACCGTTCTAATGGTGCCAGCGGCTGTTGATCAGTTGCGTGTATGACAGTTGTCTCCGTATAGAGCTCCGGGGGAAAGTGTGCCAAAATGTGCCCACAGTGAGCAACGAGCGGGCCATACGCCTCAGCGCGCTCAACCTCGTCAGTAATGGAATCATACGCAGCGAGCACGCGCTTGCCGGTTACGGTAGTATAGTAGAGGCCGTCTTGTTTGCGTACCCACTGGCGATCACAAAAGCCTGAAAGAATTCGGTGCACCGTCGTTCGCGTCACAGCAACCTGTTCGGTGAGCTCGGCAGGACGCAGCCGGTCTGAACAGAGTATGCTGAGGATCTCAGCGCGGTATGGTGACCCAGCAAGATATTTGATATGTTCGTGCGGTGGCATCGGCACGATACATCCATGATAAGTAACACGCATATACATACCGGAGTCGGATAGAATCGTCCGCATACGTCACTCGGCGTCGGTCACCCAACCTGTTCATACTGGCTTGCTGTAATGGGCCCATGCTAGCCAGCCACGATAGATTCAATGCTGCTGGTCCACTACATGCAATATGCTTGGCAGCATCCAGTTGGTGGGGCAGATTATCGCTGCTGTGTTGCTTATTCTGGCTCCGACACTGTTCTTTCTGGCTCTCTGGCACGGACTGCACTATATCCGCAACGAGCGACTAATCGGCCACCTGTACGGTGATGTCGATGGACCCGTCCGGCCGCCACAGTTCGATTTTTCGGTGTTGTTATCGCTCAATGATACTAATGGGGACGCCGTGTCCGACAACGCCTGTGCCTACTGCGGCCGTCGCTGTTCTGGGACAATCTGTTCGCTCTGTGATGAACGATATTAGAAACTGAAATAATTGGTAGCCGAGGACGCCTCAGCTACAGGAAGTCTTCAATCGCATCCGCAACTTCCTCCGGGGTGTCGCCGACGGGAACGCC
>LFFM01003380.1_pt1 | contig 10073 bp, 10 predicted proteins | sample 643131 | NCBI WGS metagenome assembly LFFM01 (sample SAMN03777445, study PRJNA286221) | soda lake metagenome | biome: soda lake; feature: Kulunda steppe; material: water; isolation source: sample Tc-Br brine of Tanatar trona crystallizer | place: Russia: Kulunda steppe | collected 2011-07 | reverse complement strand
GTTCCCCCCAACATACCGATCCCGCCGAGCCGATTGCGGAGGTTGTCGTTCGACACCTCGACGACGCGCGTTTCGCCCTCCTTCGTGATCTCCAGTGAGATCGTCCCGCCGGGGTCGTTGCGCGCTTTGAAATTGGCGACGGCGGTGAACAGACACCAGCTCGTGACGATCGCACCGATGAAATAGGTCGCCGAGACGACGAGCGTCATCGTCGAGTTTCCGGAGCCGCCGACCCAATCGACCGGATACCACCGAACGAACATGCCGACCGCGATGAGAGAAAGGACCGCACCGACGCCCGCTACAAGCTGTAAATCCCGGGATGATCTGGGGAGGGCGACCATCGTCCCGAAAAGGACTGCGGGGAACCCGAGCCCGCCCAACACGCCGGCCAGCTCCCGCGATTGGTACTGCCCGAGCCCGAAATACGAGCCGAGGCCGGTCGATGCGACGACGAGGCCGGTCGTGACGAGGATCGCGCCAACACCGAAGAGCACGACACCGGCGTACAGCCGCCGGAGGCCCGCCTCGTCGCTCCCCCTGTAGACCTCCGTGAGGCTAGCCATATCGGCTGTTCTTGCTCAACACACAAAACACTACGTCAGACATATGCAAGACAGGACCGAGTCAGTGGCTCCACTAGTGTCCCTGGAGGTCGGATCAGCGGATCCACTCGACGAACGAACCGCTCTCGCGACTCCGGCGGATGTACTCCTGTTGCATCCCGGCGATCGCTGTCGGGAGGTCAGCCCCCTTAGAAAGTGCATTCCGTACCCGTGATTTCTTCCAGGAGCTGGGTGTCGTCCGTCCGTTCCAGCGAGCCTCGATGGGTGAGAGATACCGGACGATATCGTCGGCCGGAACGCCGGCCGCTTCGAGGCCGACCCTCGCGTGCTCGAAGATTTCCCCGAAGATGACGTCCCGATCAGTCGTCCGCTCGCCGTCGGCGCGCATCCATTCCAGCTCCGCGTCGAGCCCCGATTCGACGGCGTTGTAGAAGCTCGATTCGGCGGCCTCCCACGGTAGCTCGGCGATCGGATGGTCGGCCTCGACGAGCCCGTATAGCAGTCCCGCAACCAGCGCCTGGACCCCGACGACGTCGGTGACGGTCGGCTGAGTCGGGATCGGCCGATACTCGATCCGGAGGGAGCGTTCGTTGTTGTCCGGATCGATGTGATCGCCGCCGAGCACACACCGCAGCCACCGCCAGTAGGTGCCGCGTTTGTGATCGAACTCCCAGATCCGGTCCGAAAGCGTCTCCCGTTCGGTGTCGCCCTCGACCCATTCGCGGAGGAACGGCGCATACCTGTCGTCTTCCAGCACGCGATCGACGACCTCCTCCGTGGTTTCGATATCGCGTGGCACCCTGACTTTCCGGTTCGGGGTTTGATTCACGGACTGTTCGAAGACGTCGATCCGGAGTTCGTGGTGGGACTCCTCAATGAGCCGTTCGGGCTCGTCGACGTCGTCGTACATCTCCGCCGGGAGAAACGGCGAGTTCGCCGACAACGCGAGGACGGGGCCGAGCGTCCGGATGGCGGCGTTGTAGTAGGCCGGAAACTCCTCGGCGCTCGGTATCTGGAGGTGCGGCTGAATCGACGTGGCGAGCGACTCGAACAGGATCGACGGAAACGCCACGTCCGCGCCCGGTACGGAGAGCGGAATTTGCTCCCCACCCGCGTATTCGAGGGCGTGGTTGTCGATGGCCACGTAGCGTGGGTCCTGACGCATGTTTTCGGCGAAGACGACATCTTCGTGGGTCTCGGTCGCCGAGAGATACGACATCGCCCCCTCCTCGGGCGGAAGCGTCCACATCGCATCGAGGACGAGTTCGCAGTCGTGTTCGCGTGCCGCCGCGTTCGCCGCCGCCGTCCGTTCGCGAATCTCCTCGGCCTGTGCGGCGAGTCCGGCCCCGCTAAGGATCGTCGGCTCCGTGTTGATCTCGACGTTGTGCAAGCCGAGCTCCTTGTTCGCCGCCGGGGTCTCGAAAACGCCGTCCGGTAACCCCGCGAGCTGCGGGGACGTGGCGCCATCTCCCTCCGTAACCGCATACACCTCCATTTCGAGTCCGACGGCGAAGTCGTCGTTGTCCATCTGCCCGTCCTCGATGATCCCACTGAGCCACTCGGCTTGTTCGGCGAGTCGCTCCTCGAATTCGGGGACCGTTGTGGGATCCAGAGAGCGGGTGACTAGCTCAACCGTCCCCTCCGTCCCGTCGGTCATGACCGCCTCCAGTCTCCGAAATCAACGTAGTCGACGGGAGCTATCCCGCGAACCTTCGGCCGTATCGCCGGGTGGGGACCCACCGTCCGGGTCCGAATACTGTCCATAGCGACCCCTCGGTTCCTCGACGCAAAAACCCTACACTTCCGAGTCGCTCGGCGGGTTCCGGATCCGTCGCTCGGCGGCGGCTAACGCATCATCGGCATCGAAGGAGTCGACGATCGAATCCAGCTCCTTCCGGTCAGCATCGGACAGATCGTTTGCGTACGCGGTCATATTTGGAACCGCCCGGATTATATTATCAATGATCGGCACGGTCGCCGACTGCGCCGAACGGGACATCGGGTTGAGGTCGATGACGAGTTCGGCTTTCCCCATCGCGGCCAGCGCCTCGGCGCGATCGCCGTCCTCGAGCGGCACCAACACGACGTCCGCCGATCCGATCCCGTCCGAATCGATTTTGGCTCGCTCGTGATTTAACCCCGGAACCCGGCCGTCGGCGCTCAACCCTTTCACGCCTTCCGCGCCGTGTTCTCCGAGGTGGTCAGCGATTCGCTCCATCCGTTTTCGCGTGCGGTTGAACAGGTTGATCTCGATGTCCGCGCCGGTCGCTTCGGCCAACTCGACGATCTCGCCGGGCGCGAGGGCGGCGACGTTGCCGTTGACCGACAGTACGGGGTGTTCGGCACGGAGCAGGTGGGCTGCGGCGACGCGTTCGGCCTCGTCGGCGCTCGGGACCGTTTCCTCGCCGAGCAGATAATCGAACGCCTCGCCGCGGCCTTGCGCGATGAGTCCCTGCTTCGAGGTGATACCGCTTTCGACGCCCGCCTCGATGCGGTGTCTCGTCAGAAGCGACTCGTATCTGGGGTGGGACTCGGGAAGCTCCGGGCCGGCCATATCGACGGTCGGTGATCGGGGCATAAAAGGCTCCTCGTTTCTCGCGACCCCGAAATCGAAGTCGATCGTCACCGCATGTGTGCGCCCGCAAGCGAGACATCACAGCGTTCGGCGTCGTAGCCCGCCTCCGAAAGCCCGTTGTCGAGGGCGAACACCGTTTCGCCGAGCATCGCCATCGACGCGTCTCCATCCGCTTTTGAAACGTCTTGGATGGCCTCCGCAACGGTCGGTGTCAGCAGTCCCACCTCGCGTGCGAAGCGCCGAGAGCACTCCATGAACGTCTCGAGCGTCGGCTCGCCGACCAGTGCCGACAGCGCCCGGTCGCCGGCGGCTGTCAGCTCGTCGGTGTCGTCCGCCAGAATCTCCGTCGTCGAGAGCTCCCCGAACGTGACGTACTCGATCGGTCGGGTCTCCGGGATCCCGTCCATCGCACCGTGTGCAGGGGAACCGGGTTCGAGTCGGATCGGAAAGCCGCCGCGGGCCTGTGCGACCACGTCGCCGAGGCCGGTCCCCGCCTGTACCTCCGCGCCGTGGGCGATCGTCACGAGTTCGTTCTCCGAGAGCCCCCGATCGAAGACGGCGTTCGTCGTGAGCGCGGTTCCCAACGCGGCTGCCCCGGAGACGCCGAATCCGGCGCCGAGCGGAAGCTCCGTCTCGATCGCGACGCGGGCGGTCGAGCGCAGCGCGCCGAGAACGCGGTCGACGGCGTCGATCGTCACTGACTCGCCGTTAAGAAGGGTTCCTTGACCGGATTCGAGACGGACGACGACCCCCTTCTCGAGGGTGACGCCGGCCCCGCGAGAGCCGGCCACCGTCGGGTCCTCGTCGGGATAGGCGCTGAAAAACCCCGTTATGTGTCCGGGGACGAACGCACTCGCCGATGCTGCCATAGCGTGGCTTCCGAGAGGGACCGTGTTAAGTCTTACAAAGCTCCGTTTTCAGTTGAACCTTCACAATCAATTGCCGCCTATCGGCCGGTTCGACCCGATATCGTCGCCGGAAAGATAAACGGTTTTCAGAGGGCTCCGAGAAAGCCCCTGTAGTGAACATCCGTGGTTGAAAACACACAGGAGTCCGGTTCGGGCGGCGCATTGCTCGTTCCGGTCGGCGAGTCGGTGACGCTGCGGAGCACCGTCGCCTACGCGATGAGCGTCGCCACCGAGGATGACCTCTCTGTGGTTCATTTTGTGGCTCCCGTCGCGTGGCACGACGTCGGCGACGTCGAGGCAGCCGTCAGGGAACGAACCCAAAACCTCCTGAACCGGGTTTCGGTGTGGGCCAACGAGGAGACCTCAGACGACGGGCCGACAGTCGAAACGGCACTCATCGGCGAGGACACGTATCTGTTCAGTCCCGACGATTACGCCGAGGTGATCGCGACGTACGCCTCCGCCCGTCGAATCAAACGGATCGTCGTCGATCCCGAGTACAGCCCCGGCGGAAACGTCCCGCTGTTGCGCCCGATGGAAGTCGCCCTGGCAAAGCGCGGCTTCGAGGTTTCGGAAGCGCCCGCCAGACGGCCGGTCAGACGGTCAGGGTTGTCCCGTGCGGGCAGTGCGATTCAGTTCGGCCTTCTTTTCGGCATCTCGTTTCTGTTCTATCAGCTTCTCGGCGGCTTTGCGATCGTCACCGGCGATAGCTTCGATCTGTACTACGAGTTGATCACGGGCGGGATCACCGCCGGAATCGTTGCCGGAACGCTGTATACGGTCTCGCTGGCCGGCGACATCCGACTCCGGACGCTCGGCGTTCGGCTCCTGCGGTTTGTGCTGTACGTTCCGTATCTGGTCTTCGAGATCGTCAAATCGAACATCCTCATCACCACGATAATCCTCCATCCGAACCTCCCGATCGATCCGAAAATGACGCGGGTCCGGTCGGCGGTGTGGGGCGGCCCGGCGGTGACGACGCTGGCAAACAGCATCACGCTCACGCCGGGGACGCTCACCGTCCGCACGGAGGGGCAGTATCTCTACGTTCACGGGCTGTTTCAGGGGGCCCGTGACGGCATTTCGGGCGGCAGTCTCGAACGCGCGGTCCGGTTCGTCTTCTACGGTCGGCGAGCCGCGACGATACCGACGCCGGCGGAGCGAGGCGACTTCGAGAAGCTCCAACAAAGCGACGCCGACGCAGAACCCGAGCAGGACCTACGATGACGCTGACGACGGCGTTTCTCATGACAGCTGCCGCCCTCGTCGTGCTCGCGATCGCCGTGTTATATCGGGCCGTCAAGGGCCCGACGATGCAGGATCGCGTCATCGCGGTCAACGTCCTCGGCACGAACACCGTCGTCATCCTCGCGCTTTTGGCGGTCGCCCTCGACAGCGAGTCGTTTCTGGATATCGCCCTCGTGTACGCGCTTTTGAACTTCCTGATGGCGGTCGCCATCTCGAAGTTCACGGTCAAACGGGGTGATGTCATATGAACGAACTCCGGATGGGCGCGATCTTCGTGTTGCTCGCCGGCGGCGTCTTCTTCACGTTCGTCTCCGCGGTGGGCGTGATCCGACTGCCGGACGTATACGCCCGCGCGCACACGGCGTCACAGACCGACACGCTCGGGGCCGGACTCGTCGTAACGGCGGTCGTGCTCGCCTACGGCGTCGAAACGGAGGTTATTAAGGCGGTCCTGTTGCTCGTGTTCATCTTCATTACGAACCCGACGGCCGCCCACGCGGCGGCGCGGGCGGCCTACGAGGAGGGCATCGAACCGTGGACCAAGGGGGATGAGAGACGATGAGTGCCGTCGGCTTCGCGCTTGCCGGGTTCGTCATCGTCACCGCGATCGCGACCGCGCTGTTGCGCGATTCGCTCGCGGCGATCATCGTTTTCGCCGCCTACAGCCTCGGCATGGCGCTGTTTTATACGCTGTTGCTCGCCCCCGACGTCGGGCTCACCGAGGCCGCGATCGGGGCCGGCGTCACGACGATCCTGTTGCTCGTGACGATCGCGAAGACGACGCGGCCGACGACCGACGAGATCTTCTCGTCGGTCAACTGGCCCGTGGCAGCCCTCTCGGTCGGGCTGGCGGCCATACTGCTCAGCGTCACCGGTGCGATCCCCGTCGAGAACTTTCTCGGCGAGGCGACGCCGGTGACCGGCGCTGCCGGAACGCCCGGCGAGGGCGTGACGGGTCACTACCTCTCCTCGACGTACGAACAGACCGGCGTCACGAACGCCGTCACGGCGGTGCTTGCCGCCTACCGTGGCTTCGATACGTTCGGCGAGGCGGTCGTCGTCTTCGCGGCCGGCGTCGCCGTTCTCGTTGTCCTCCACCGGGGTGAGTTCCTATGAGTGATGCAGACAGTACGACAGATTCGATACGGCCCTACACCGAAAGCGAAATCATCATGACCGCGGTCAGAATCGTCTCTCCTTTCATTCTCACCTATGGGCTCTTTATCACGTTCCACGGCGCGGATTCACCGGGCGGTGGCTTCCAGGGCGGTGCGCTGATCGGCGTCGTGGTTCTCATGCTCGCGTTCGCGTTCGGCGTTCAGCCGACGCGAGAATGGGTCGGAACCGGATTGATGACCGGACTCGCATCGGGCGGTGTCATCGTCTTTGTCAGCGTCGGGCTCGGGACGCTGCTTTTGGGTGGCGCGTTCTTGGAGTACGGTCTGTACGAACCCTTCCTTGGCCCCGACGCGACGAAATGGGGCATGGAAGCCATCGAAATCGGCGGCGTCGCGGCCATCGTTTCGGGCGTCATCATGGCGCTTTTCTTCCTCATCGCCGCGGGCTTTGACACCGGCGCTGCCGGAGGTGAGGACGGATGACACTCGGTCAGTTCCCACTCATGCTCGATATCCTCTCGACACAGTATGCCTACGCAACGTTCGCAATCTTGCTCGCCATCGGCCTGTACATCATGATCGCGAGTCCGAACCTCGTCAAAAAGATCATCGGCCTCAACCTCTTTCAGAGCGCCATCTTCCTGTTTTTCGTCGCCACCGCCTACATGCACGGTGGATCGGTCCCGGTGATCCCCCAGGAGGGCGGCGCAGTCGGCGAGTACGCGAGCCCGCTGCCGCACGTCATCGTGCTGACCGCCATCGTCGTTGGCGTCAGCCTGACGGCTGTCGCGCTCGCGTTGATCGTTCGGCTCTACACGGAGTACGGAACGCTACACGAGGAGACGCTCCGGGAGGTCATGAATGAGTAATCCCGAACTCGCGCTGCTCGTCGCGGTCCCGATACTGGCAGCCACGCTGCCGCTATTGGTCGGCTTGAAGTTCGATCGGATCGGGTGGCCGATCGCCCTCCTGACGGCGATCGTCGAGGTCGCCCTCGCCGGCTACGTCCTCGTGACGGTCTCTACCGGCGGTCGCTACGTCCACAACCTCGGCGGCTATCCACGCCAGTACGGCATCGAACTCGTCGCGGACGGGCTCTCGGCGGTCGTCGTCGCGCTCATCGCTCTCGTCACGCTCGCCGTGTTGGGCTATGCCCGGCGTGGCGGCCCGCGACGCAATGGCTTTTATAGTGCGTATCTGCTGCTCTGCGGTGGATTGATGGGCGTCGGACTGACCGGTGACGTGTTCAATCTGTTCGTCTTCCTCGAAATCGTCGGGTTGGCGACCTACGCGCTCGTCGCATCGGATCGGTCCGGCCGATCGGCGCTCGCAGCACTTAAATACCTCATCATCGGCACCGCCGGCGCGTCGCTGTATCTCGTCGGCGTCGGTTACGTCTTCGTCGCGACGGGAACGCTGAACATGGCTGAGTTGTCGACGGCGATCCCCGAAACCGTCGGCTACGCCGATCCCCTCATCATCACGTCGTTCGTCTTCATCGCGATCGGGCTCTCGGTCAAGGCAGCCATCTTCCCGCTGCACACGTGGATGCCGGACGCCTACGCCGAATCGCCCGACACGGTCACCGCCTACATTTCGGGGCTCGTCTCGACGGCCGGCGCGTACGCGCTTGCGCGGCTTATCTATACGGTGTACACGCCGGAGTTCTTCGCCGAAGTGCCGCTTGCAGCCGACGCCATTGTGGCGCTCGCGACGGTCAGCATCGTCGCCGGATCGGTTCTCGCGGTGATCCAACCCGACGTCAAACGGATGCTCGCGTACTCCTCGGTCGCGCAGTTCGGAATGATCGTCGCCGCCTTCGGGCTCGCGACAGAGCAAGCCCTCTTAGGTGGGCTCATCCACCTTGTCGGCCACGGGCTGATGAAGACGGCGCTGTTCGTCGGCGTCGGGATACTCGCGACCGCCTACGGCGTCCGCACCGTCAGCCAGTATGCGAACCTCGGGTATCGCTCGCCCGTCACGGTCGCCTCGATCGGACTTCTCCTGCTCGCGTTGGTCGGCATTCCGCCATCGATCGGCTTCCTCGGCAAGTGGTACATCGCCTGGGGGGCGATCGAAGCCGGCGCGCCCATCGTCGCCGCCGTGATCTTTTTCAGCACGCTGTTGACGCTTCTGTACGTTGCGCGGCTGTTGGAGACGATGTACTTCCGGCCGGCCGACGGGATCGACGGTGCGGTTCCGGGCGGCGATGTCCGATTGCTTTCCGATGGCGGCTCGGCAGACACCACCGCTGAGGACCGTCCCGTCTCGTTCGGCATGGTGTTCGTCGTCGCCGCACTCGCGGTCGCAAGCGTCGCGCTCGGCTTCGCCGGCCCGGTCTTTGAAGCGTTTCTCGATCCGTTCGTGGAGGCTGTACTATGATGGATATGCTCCCACTCTACGCCGTGTTGGTATCGTTCGTCGGGATGTTCGCAATCTTCGCCGCCCACCGCAGACCGAACGTCCGCGAAGCCGTGACGATTCTCACCGCGCTCGCGAAGTTCGGGATCGTCGCCGCGATGTTGCCCGGAATTCTCGAAGGCGAGACCTACGTCTTCTCGTCGGGTGAGTTCGTCGCGGGAATCGAGTTCGTCTTGCGGGCTGACCCGTTGGGCATGCTCTTTGCGTTTCTCGCCAGCCTGCTTTGGATCGTCACCTCCTTTTACAGCATCGGCTACATGCGCGGACTCGAGGAGCACGGCCAGACCCGCTATTTCGCCTCCTTTGCCGCCTCGCTGTCGGCGACGATGGGGATCGCCTTCGCGGGCAACCTCGTGACGATCTTCCTGTTTTATGAACTCCTTTCGGTTGCGACCTACCCGCTCGTCGCCCACGACGAGACCGACGAGGCGCGCTCGGCCGGTCGGAAATACCTCGCGTACACGATGTTCGGCGGCGGCGTGTTGGTGCTCGCGGGGACCGTCCTCGTCTTCTGGCTCGCCGGAACAGTCACGTTCACGCCGGGGGGGATCGAGGGGCTCGCCGAGGTCGCAAACTCCAACGAATCGATCGTTCAGGTCGCGTACCTCCTCCTTGCAGTCGGATTCGGGGTGAAAGCCGGACTGATGCCGCTACATCAGTGGCTCCCTGTCGCGATGGTCGCACCGACCCCCGTCTCCGGGCTCTTGCACGCAGTCGCGGTCGTCAAGTCGGGCGCCTTCGGCGTCGCTCGCGTGACGCTTGATGTGTTCGGCCCCGAAGTCGCCTACCAGATCGGGATGGGTGTTGCAATCTCGTCGGTCGCCGCCTTTACGCTGCTTGCGGCCTCGGTTATCGCGATCCGGAAGGACCACCTCAAACAGCGACTCGCCTACTCGACGGTGTCTCAGCTCTCCTATATCGTGCTCGGCCTCGGACTGTTCGGTTGGTACGGGCTGATCGGCGCGCTCTTGCACATTCCCGCGCACGCGTTCATGAAGCTCACCCTGTTTTTCTGTGCGGGGGCGATCCACGTCGAAACCCACACGGACTACATCTCGAAGATGGCGGGGATCGGCAAGCGGATGCCCGTCGTCTTAGGCGCGTTCGCCCTCGCAGCGGCCGGAATGGCCGGAATACCGCTGTTTGCGGGCTTCGTCTCGAAGTATTATCTGCTCATCGGTGCCATCGAGATGGGCGCGTTCAGACCGGTCGGCTACTATCTCGCCGGCGCGCTCTT
>LFFM01003378.1_pt1 | contig 10078 bp, 9 predicted proteins | sample 643131 | NCBI WGS metagenome assembly LFFM01 (sample SAMN03777445, study PRJNA286221) | soda lake metagenome | biome: soda lake; feature: Kulunda steppe; material: water; isolation source: sample Tc-Br brine of Tanatar trona crystallizer | place: Russia: Kulunda steppe | collected 2011-07 | reverse complement strand
CGACGACTTGCTCGACGAGCTCCCGTCCGATCCCACCGTCCTCGACGTCGGCTGTGGGGACGGGGCGCGGACGCTCGCGAACCTCCCCGCGGACAGCGTCGGCCTCGACGTCTCCCGTCAGGGGCTCACACTCGCCGCCGAGGAGACGCCACACGCCCGACTCGTTCAGGGCGACCTCGCGACGCTTCCGTTCACGGCCGACACCGTCGACGCGATCACGGCGTATCACGCCGTCTTTCACGTGTCCCGCGACCGGCATCCGACGGTGTACGAGGGGTTCGCTCGCGTCCTTCGGCCCGGCGGCCGACTGCTCATGACGCTCCCGGGCGGTCGGTTCGAGACGGTTCGCCGGGGATGGATGGGCGGCCGGATGTTCTTCTCAGCGCCGGGTCGCGATCGGACGCTTGCACAGCTGCGTGACGCCGGATTCACGGATATCCGAACGGTCACGGCGACAGATCCGCTGGGGAGCAGCACCGAGTTCGTTTTCGCGACCCGGTCGGCGGACGCCTGACGCTGTGAGTCGACGGAGCGTCCGAGTCGCCGCGCTTCGTGTGAGACGACGTGACGCGTGCGAAGCGACGTGACATCGCGTCGCCGCTCTCGGACCGCGACCCGTGACACTGAGGCATGGCTCTTAGCCGTCTCCAGTCATTATGCGATACCATGTCACGCAGCTCCGCCCCGACTATCGTCCTCTTTGGCGGGAAGGGGGGCGTCGGGAAGACGACGTGTGCGTCCGCGACCGCGCTTCGGCTCTCACGACGAGACGTTCGGACGCTTATCGTCTCCACGGATCCGGCACACAGCACGAGTGACGTGTTCGATCGCGACATCGGCGACCGACCAACCGAGATCACAGAGACGCTGTTTGCGGTCGAAGTCGCTCCCGAAGAGTGGTTCAGTCGGCGGTACTCGGAGAAGCTGTCGTCGCTCCTCGACCGGGCGAATCGGCTGGGGGTTGACATCGACAGCGGCGATGTCGCCGACGTGACCGCGAACGGGTTGGTTCCGGGCGCGGACGAACTCGCCGTCATCGATGTCTTCGGGACCTTCGCCACGGATACCCGGTGGGATGCTGTCGTCTTCGACACCGCCCCCACCGGTCACACGCTCCGGCTACTACAGCTCCCCGACGTCGCCGCCACGACCCTCTCGAAGCTCGCGACGGTCCGATCGAGCGTCGATCGGGTCACGTCTGCCGCCTCGCGCGTCTTCGGTAGTGACGCTGGCCGACCGGAAGACAGCCTCAGCGACGACATCGAGACGGCACAGACGCGCCTCGAAACGGTCTCGAAGCTCCTCCGCGACGAGCATCGAACCACGTTCAACATCGTGACCACCGCCGAGCGGATGGCGCTCAACGAGACGAAACGCCTCCACCACCAGCTACAGGAGGCGGATATCGAGGTCGGCGACATCATCGCGAACAGGGTTCGAACGGATATCGACGAGCGTTGTGACCACTGCACCGCACAGCGTCGGCGACAAACGAGACTGCTGGCGGAGTTCGAGTCGGAACTGAACGTCGAGACGCACCGGATCCCGTCGCTCCCGGAGTTAGAAGCGCTCGCCCGCGTCGACACCGTCGCCGAGCGGGTTCCGGTTCCGAGCGCCTACGAGCGCACGAACTGAGCGCACTCGGCGCCTGCGTGTCTGCCCGTCGTCGAGCCCTGTCGCCAGCGGGGGAAAGCGTCGCACACCGCCGTCCGGTCGGCCGGCCTGTCTCACGGGGTCTCGAATCACTCGAGCTGGTGGTAGTCCAGCTCGTACCCTTCGTCGAGCGCGGCCCGAACCGCGTCGCTCGGCGTTCCGAGGGGAGCCGTACTGGGGACCATCCCGCCGATGTCGGTCGGCTCGAACAGGACGTTGCGCCGCCACTCCTCGTCCGTGTCCGGCTGGTCCGTACGGTAGTGGGCGCCTCTCGACTCCGTCCGTTCTAACGCGCCGCGGAGGACGGCTTCGGCCACCGTCAGGCTGAACCCGAGGTCGATAGCGAACTCGAACGACGAGTCAGTCACGTCCCCGACCCGGAGGTCCGCCGCCTTCTCGCGGATCGTGTCGAGACGGTCGAGCCCCGCCCGGAGGGACGGCTCCTGCCTGAGGATCCCAGCGTGCTCCCACATGAGGTCGCGCAGCTCGGCAAGGAGCGCCTCGGCGTCGTGTGTCCCGTTCTGGCCCGCGGTGGCGGCGAGGTCCGCGACGTGTGGATCGAAGACCCCCTCGATAACCCCCTCCGGTATCGCTCCCGGCCCGTCGGCCCGATCGGCGATCCGCTTGCCGGTGACGACGCCGTACGCGACTGTCTCAGCGAGAGAGTTGCCGCCGAGCCGGTTAGCCCCGTGGACCCCCGCCATCGTCTCGCCGATGGCGAACAGCCCGTCGACGGCCGTCTCACCGTGTGCATCGACGCGGACGCCGCCCATCCCGTAGTGTGCGGTCGGCGCGACTTCGACCGGTTCCTCGGCCATGTCGACGCCCAGCTCCACGAACCGCTCGTACATCCGGGGGAGTCGCTCGGCGATGAACTCGGCGTCACGATGCGAGATATCGAGGTACACCCCGCCGTTCTCCGTGCCGCGTCCCTCGGCGATCTCCGACGCGATGGCGCGGGCCACAACGTCCCGCGCGTCGAGTTCCATCTGGTCGGGCGAGTACCGCTCCATGAACCGTTCGCCCTCGGCGTTGTACAGCCGCCCGCCCTCGCCGCGCACCGCCTCGGTGACGAGCCGGCCGCTCCACGGCTCCCATTCGGGGTCGGTCTCGTCGACAGCCATCCCGGTCGGATGGAACTGGACGAACTCCATATCCATGAGCGTCGCCCCGGCGTCGTACGCCAGTGCAGGGCCGTCGCCGTTGTTCTCGTCGTCACGGGACGTGTGCCGGTTGTAGATCGCGGCGTACCCGCCAGCGGCGAGCACGACGCTGCCGGCGTTGAACAGCACGAACTCGCCAGTGTCCATGTCGAATCCGACGGCTCCGTACACCCCGTCGCCGTCCGAGAGGAGCTTCGTGATCATGACGTTCTCCCGGTACGGCACGTCGCGTTCCTGCGCCTGCTCGACTAAGGTGTCGAGCAACGATTCGCCGGTGTGGTCCCCGGCAAACGCGGTGCGACGGAACGACTGCGCGCCGAAGTAGCGCTGGTCGATCTCATCGTCGTCGGTCCGTGAGAACGCCATCCCCCACTCGTCCAGTTCACGGAGTCGATCCGGCATCTGCTCTGTAACCGTTTCCACCTTCTCCGGATCGTTGAGGAAATGGCCCTCGTTGAGCGTGTCCGCGGCGTGGATCGCCCAGTCGTCCTCCGAGTCGTGTGTTCCGAGCGCGCCGTTGATACCCCCGCGAGCCCACGTCGTGTGAGCGTCACCGTGTCCTCGCTTTCCGAGCACGAGCACGTCTTCGACACCCCGATCGGCGAGTTCGATCGCCGTCCGTGCGCCCGCCGCGCCGGCACCGACGATGAGTACCGAAACGTCTACGCGTTCGTAGTCGGGCGTCGATCCGTCGTCGCCGGTTCCGCTGACGGGTTCCATACGATAGGTACGTGCTGGACGCCCATTAACCCCTCGCGCGCACGCGAGAGAGATGAAGCCGATGCCGACCGGCCGTTGATGTGTGTCGGCCACGTACGACAGGGTATGGAACTCCTCTCCGACGCCGACCGTCGGAAGCGGGACGAGTCAGACGACAGACGATTTTACGACTCCCCCCGATACGTCACACACGCCGACGACGCGTTTCTCGACCGGCTGACCGCACTGTACGATGACGTGCTCGATCCGGGAGACGACGTCTTCGACGCGATGGGGAGCTGGGTGTCACACTTCCCCGAGACGGAGCTCGGACGCGTCGTCGGTCACGGCCTCAACGAGTCGGAGCTGCGCGCGAACGACCGCTACGACGAGTGGTTCGTAGGGGACCTCAACGTCGAGGGGACGCTCCCGCTCGCGGACGACGCGTTCGACGCTGTCTGCTGTGCGCTGTCGGTACAGTATCTCCAGCGGCCGGAAGCCGTGTTCGCGGAGTTCGACCGCGTTCTGGCTCCCGGCGGCGTCGTCGTGGTGAGCTTCTCGAACCGGCTGTTCCCGACGAAGGCGATCCGCGCCTGGCGTGAGGCGTCGATGGACGAACGGGGCGACCTCGTCGCCTCGTACTTCGAGACCGGCGGCATGACGGTACGAGAACGGATCACGGCGGTCCCGAGGGCCGGAGACCCCTTCTACGCGCTCGTCGGCGGATCGGAGTCGGCCGCCGACCGGTGAGTGACCGCCACCCGACCGCCGTCGGCGGTTCCGGCCGTGACTCGACGCCTCACGAGCCGTCGCCACGCTTCCGGTACCACACCCGCTCTCCGACCGGGGACTCGTCGTCCGTCTCCAGGCGGTCCAGAAACAGGTCACGGACGGCGAACGTGACGACGAGTTCGACGGTCTCGCCGTCGGGCGGCCGGACCGTCACGACACAGTGCCCGTCGCGCACGCCCATCGACTCGATCCGTCCAGCTGACCATCGGTCGACGTGATGGGTCGGTCGGCGGGCGTGGATCCGGTCGTGTGGCATCTTATCGGCTTCTCTCCGTGGCGGCCACAGAGAGCGGTTCGTCGATCCCGAGGACATCGGCGCTGTACGTCCAGAGGCGTAGCGCTGCCTTTGGGTCGCGGGCCGCGTTCGAGGGTGTTTCGAGACCCCGTCCGGCGAGGTACCGACCGGAGACGCCGTCGAGTCTGGGAGAACAGGCGGCAAACAGCAGCTCCGCTGCACCGTCCGCGACGGACGTCACGCCCGGAACCGCGTCGAGCGCCCGAACGAACCGCGGTATCGGTTCTGGAAGAAACCGGCTGAACCCGCTCCCCGGAATCGCCCCCGGGTGAAGGCTGTTCGACGTTACGTCTCGACCGGCGCGTTCGAGCCGTCGGGCGAGCTCGCCCGCGAAGAGAACGTTCGCGAGCTTCGAGCGACCGTACGCGCGGACCCCGGAGTGGTCGTCGACGCGGGTCACTCTATCGAGATCCAGCGACGATCCGCGGTGTGCCGCCGACGCGGTCGTGACGACTCGCGCACCCGGACGAAGGTGATCGAGGAGGGCGGTCGTAAGACGGTACGGCGCGAGGTGGTTCACGTGGAAGGTGTACTCGACGCCGAGGTCGGTCAGCCGTCCCTCCCGAAACAACCCACCGGCGTTGTTGATCAGCACGTCGAGCCCGTCCGTCTCGGCACGGACGGCCTCCGCCAGCGCTTCGACGGCGTCGACGTCGGCAAAGTCGGCCTCGACGAACGTCGCGGTCCCCCCGCTCGCTTCGAGCTCGTCGACGACGGCCGCGCCAGCATCCGGGTCGCGGCCGTGAACGACGACATCCGCGCCGAGCCGACCCAGCGCGAGCGCGACCGCTCGCCCGATCCCGCTCGTCGACCCTGTCACGAGCGCACGTGTTCCGTCCATGTCGACGCCCGCGACATCAGCGATCGTCTCCGGCGAATCGTCCATACACTGGATACGTCCCCAAGAGATAAAACCGCCCGCACGACGATTCTCGTCGGTCGCGCCCCATCAGGCCGCTGTCGCCCGTGTTTGCCTCACGTTCCCGACACGGTCGGCCTGTACGTGTTCAGTCGTCGTGACCGACGGATGACGCCGTCACGGGACGGTCGACCCGCGCGATGCTGTCGATCGTCAACGGTGACACGTCGGCGTGCTCGGGGTGCACACACGCGAACAGCGCCTCCAGCGAGTCGACGAGCCGGTGGCTCGGCCGGTTGAACAGTGCGTTTCCGTCGACCGCGTACACGCGGTCGTCCTCGACGGCCGTGATCGTCTCCCACCCGGGGCGCGAGCTGAGGTCATCGACCGTCGTGACGGCGCGGTCGCGGTCGAACCCACAGGGGCTGACGACGAGCACCTCGGGGTCGAACGCGCGGAGGTCGTGCCACGCCACCGGTTCGGACGCGCCGTCCGGCTGGAACGCCGCGTCGCCACCGGCGATCTCGACCATATCGCGGACCCAGTGTCCGGCGCGGATCGGCGGGTCGGTCCAGTCGAGCACGGCAACCCGCGGCCGTCCCGACGCCTCGACGGCAACTCGCGCCTGCTCCCGAACGCGGTCGACTCGGTCCGACAGCTGCGCCCGTAGCGTCGCCGCCACGTCGGGGCGATCGACCGCCGTTCCGATCCGGGTCACGTCGTCGAGCACGTCGGTGAACGCGTGGGGATCGAGCGTCAGTATCCCAGGCTCGGAATCGAGCGTCCTAGCGGCCTCGTGAACCGCTCCCGCGTCGACCGCACAGATGTCACAGGTCGCCTGCGTGACGACCAGATCGGGATCGAGCGCGGCGAGCCGATCGACATCGAGGTCGTACACCGCCCCATCGACAGACTGCATCTGCGCGTCGATGTCGGCCGCGTCGCGCCCCGCGTGGTCGACGACAGTGCTCGTGAGTGTCGGCAGCTCGCGAGCCGCTGGCGGGTGATCACAGCTGTGGGAAACCCCGACGGGCTCGGTGCCGAGTGCGAACAGCGTCTCGGTCGCAGAGGGCAACAGCGTGACGACGCGCATACACGCTTTCAGCACCCGAGACGCAAAAGCAGCGCGCCCCTGTGAACGGCTCAGTCGGCCGTCATCGAGGGGGTGTTGGCCGGGCTGTCAGCATCCACGCCCCCCTCGGGCTCGTCGCCGTCGCCGACGAGGGTCTCGGCGTTCGCTATCACGAGGGCTGCGAAGCCGACCCGGAGCACGAAGTCGATGTACTCTAAGGTTATCGCCTGGGTGAACGGATCGAAGACGCCGAATAGCTGCACCATCGCCCACGCGATCAGGACGCCGAAAACGAACAACACGAGGTTCCTCGTCTTCCGATACAGCAGCGCCCGCTTTGGAGCCTGTCGCGTCGCGGCGGCTGCCACCGGTCCGAAGTAGAGCCAGACGAGCACCGCGTAGCCGATGAGGATCACGGCAGTGCTCGCCAGCCCGAGCGCACCGTCGAACAGGTCAGCAACGTCGTACGCGAACCGCATGGCCAGAATCGTCGCGACCACCGCCCCGACGTACCGCCGACTCACGCCCGCGACGAAGGCGGCGAACCCGAACAACAGCGGGTACGCCAGGTAGTCTCCGACCGCCTGTGGGACCTCGAGTTCGCCCGTGCCGAGCGGCACGACGCCGACGCCGGCACCCCGAAGGCCGACCGTCACCGCCGTCAGGGCCACGACCGCGATAAACGGGTAACAGTACCGGCGTGCCGTCGGTGACCGCCGGCCGACGATCGCCAACAGAGCAATCGCCCACCCGGCATACAGCACCGCTGCGGTGAACTGGACGGTCGACGGCGCTATCATCGGCGCTCACCTCGTCCATCGGTTGCGGCGACTGGATTCACCGCGGAGCCACCGTCGCGATCCGGCGTGTGGTCCTGTTCTCCTCGCTCTCGGTCGTGCGTCTCCTCCGTCCGGGTCTCGAACTCGGCGAGTCGACGCTCGAGCGTCTGCGTTCTGTCGGACAGCGCCGATGCGGTCTCGCGAACCTCGTCCATCGTCGCCGCGGTTTCGTCGGCGGTCGACGCGAGCGACCGCGCGCGGTCGGCGGCCTCCGCTGCGCTCTCGTGGACGGCGTCGACCGTCGCTGCGACCATCTCGACCCCTTCTGCGCCCTCGTCTGTCGCTTGTGCGATGTCCGCCATGGCCACGTCGATGTCCTCGACCGTTCGGGTGAGTTTCTCTATCGTGTCGCCGGCCTCGTTGGCGGCGGCGGTCGTCTCGTCGATCTCTGTCATCGCCTCGTCGGTCTCCGCGGCCACCGCGGAGACCTCCTCCATGACGTTCTGTATCGTCTCGTCTATCTCGTCGGTCGACTCGCGGGTCTCCTCGGCGAGTGATTTCACCTCGTCGGCGACGACCGCGAACCCGTCTCCGTCGCCCCCGGCCCGCGAGGCCTCGATGGAGGCGTTGAGCGCGAGGATGTTCGTCTGCTCCGCGATCCCGGCGATGATGTCTGTCGTCTCGGCGACCCCGTCCATCCGGTCGTCGAGGCCGTCGACGAGCGCCTGTAGCTCCTCCAGCAGGTCGGCGATCTCGAGGATCGACTCGACCGCCGCTGTGGCGTGTCGGTCGCCGGCCTCACCGAGCTCGGCTGCGGCGGTCGCGTCCCCAGCGACGGTGTCGGTCGTCGACGCGATCTCTTCGATCATCGCCGAGAAGTCGTCGGTTTCGTTCGCGGCGGTACGGAGTTGCTCCGTCTGGTCGTCTATCTCGTTCGCGAGCGCTCGTATCTCGGTCGCGACGGACTCGTTCATCTCGCCGACCTCGGCTGCCTGTGTGGCCATCTCGTCGCTCGTCGACTCCACGTCGGATGCGAACGCGTGGAGGTCGTCGAGCGTCGTCGAGAGGTCGACCGCCATCTCGTTGTACGCACCGGCGATGCGCTGGACGGCGTCGATGTCGGCGTCCGCTGGGAGCCGCGTCGTGAAGTCGCCGTCCGCGGCATCCTCCATCGCCCCACCGATCCCCTCGGCGTGGTCGAGAAGGTCCTCGGTGAGCGCTTCTGCCTCCGAGCGAGCCTCCTCGGCGTCCTCTCGCGCCCGCTCTGACTCCGCGACCGCCTCTCGAAGCGACCGGCGCATCTCGTCGACCGCACCGAAGAGCCGGCCGATCTCGTCCGGTCGTTGCGACGCTGCGGTCGCCTCGAAGTCGCCGTCGCGAATCGCCTCCGCAACGGCTGTGAGACGGCGGAGATCGACAGCGACGTTTCCAACGAGGACGATCCCGAGCAGCCCGAGGTTGAGCGTCACCACGATCGCTGTCGCCGCCAGCGCGGCAACCCCCGCGTCCCCGGTTTCGACCGTCGCGACGTGTGCACCGAACAGCGCGACGAACCCGAGCGTCGTCACGAGCGCGGCGAGCACGACGACGCCGACCCGGCGGCCGTAGTTGTGTGTTATCCGTTCGATCATGCTGATATACCACGGATTGTGCGCGATTCCGGTTTAACGGTGTTCTCCCAGTTATTCGTCCCGATAACTAACGGAACTGTGTCGATGACACACGTACGACGAACGAACGTCCTGTGCGCTGCTCAGACGCGAACGTTCCCCCGACGGCTGGTGTCTTCTCTCCGCGTCGTCGCGGACGCTGCACCCAGATGGGTGGTCGACCACCATTTTTGCTTGTCCGTAGCGTACATAGTGTGTGACCGACAGATCCGGCGGGCTCGGTGATACGCTCCGCGACGCCAACCTGCACGGCGCGGACCTTCGGCGGCGGGATCTGCGCGGCGCGGATCTCAGTGGCACCGACCTGAGTGAAGCCGACCTACGCCGGGCAGATCTGCGCGGCGCGGACCTTCGGAACGCCGATCTGTCCGGCGCTGACCTGCGACACGCGGATCTCAGGGGAGTGACACTCGACGGCGCGGACCTCGCTGAGGCCGACCTCCGGAACACGACGCTTACCGGGGTCGACGCGGCGGGGACGACGCTGTCGGACGCCGGCATCGCACGGGCCCATCCGACGGGGGTGTCGCCGGGGACGAAGCCACTCGCCGCGCTTCTCCCACCGATCGTGGTCGGCACGACGCTCGCGCTGTCGTTCAGTCTGCTCTTTATCGGCTGGTCCGGCTGGCCGATCGTGGCGATCGTCGGGTTCGCGCTGGCGTTTCCCGTCTCCGTGCAGTTCGCCTCGTGGTACGAGTCACGAGCCGAGAACGGCGACCCGACACGCTCCGCCAAAACGTCCGGGGGACGCGCGCTCGACCGCCTCCGCGAGCGCTACGCCGAGGGCGACATCGACGAGACGGAGTTCGAGCGCCGTGTCGAACGGCTTCTCGAGACCGAGTCGGCCGTCGCCGCGGAACGGGAGCACGCCGACGTTGATCCGTCCGCCGGCGACACAGCGGTCCGCGAACGAGAGACCGAGACCGACCAAGGGTGATCACATTGATTCCGAGGGCGGAAGCCCACGACGTTAGTCGTGGGAGGAAGCCCGACAGCACAATTAAGTGTCTGTCCCTCGTAGTTATTGACACTTCCATGAGGGCAAAACAGCGTCAACACCGTTGCCCTACTACTGACCATGTGGGGTTCTTTCATG
>LFFM01003376.1_pt1 | contig 10083 bp, 8 predicted proteins | sample 643131 | NCBI WGS metagenome assembly LFFM01 (sample SAMN03777445, study PRJNA286221) | soda lake metagenome | biome: soda lake; feature: Kulunda steppe; material: water; isolation source: sample Tc-Br brine of Tanatar trona crystallizer | place: Russia: Kulunda steppe | collected 2011-07 | reverse complement strand
GGGCGTTATTGAGCGCTTCGTCGAGTTGGCCTTCCGACAAATGCCTCACCACTTCTTTCCGACGACTTGCCGCCATTGCTAGCAATTAGGCTCTCTGAAAGCTCAAACATTGCGCTGACCACTCGGCCGTGCGAGCGCAAACCTGGTATCGTGAGTTCCGAGAATGCGTTCTGATGTTCGCTGTCTACAACGTCGAACGCGCCTCCAAAGCACTATGATACCGACGTCGTATCCCTATTCAACAAAGCAGACTGTCATACTATCAGGACCATCTGCAGTCGGCCACCTCTAAATTAAATCATGTATTATTTGTCGGGCCTTGATCTATAGGTAGTACACAGATTGTTCGATTGCCCGTATGCACTGAGTCGAACGAAATAAACTCTCCTTCTCGATCCCATCGGGGGTGAAGATCACAGCGTTCTGGACCCATCTTTGGATCGTATATCGCGCCCAGATGTCGTAGTTGCCGTGAATCGGCGTTGCAGACATACAGGTGCCGCTCTCCCTTCTCATCTGGGATCGTATCAAATAATAGTGTTTCAGTCGATGTGTATGCTGGGTGCCCATCAATTGGCGGCAGGTATTCTAATGTCTCCGCAGTGTTGGATAAGAGGTCGTAACAAACGTATTTCGTGTTGAACAATCCCTTTCTGTTAATCGTAGCAAGTAACTTGCTTGGCGACCGCCAGGCGAGGTGTGATACCTCGTCGGAATCTTCAACGACAGTGAGAGAATCCGTCTCAAGATCGTAGGTGAGAAGCTGCGTTTCGTACCCATCGGCTCGGCCCGTTTTCCATCGATGGAGAAATGCAACTGTACTCGAATCAGGAGCGATGAGCGGGTAGTTTATGTAGTGGTATGCGGCACTAACGGTAGCTGACGTTGACTCTTGTAACTCCGTTACCTCGACGAGAACGGATTTCTCTCCAGTTTCTAAATCAACTGAGAACAGCCGATCGGATACGTGTTCAAAATCGACCGCAGAAATATCTGTAGATTTGTACCCGTATCCCGGCCGCATCCTTCCAAGATGCTCAAAGTGAAACCCGACACCGAACTTACCGTCTGGAGATATCGAAAAGAGAGGATCATCCAATTCCGCCACCTTTCGATTCATCTCAAGGTCGTAGAGTATCGTTCCTGGGGACCCATCTACTAGCTTATGATAAAGGATTCGCTCTGGGTGAGTTGGATGCCACTGGAGACGACAGCCTTGTTGATAATTCCACGTTTTCGTGGTATCGACATGTGTGAATTCACCGTTGTCAAGGTCGAAGTAGCCGATGTGGGCTGCCGAATTAGGACCGTGGCGAGGGACAGCAATGGCGAGCAACCTGCGGCCATCCGTATCGAACGGAGTGACGTCGTGATAGCCAAAAAACGTCTCGTGACCAGGAACATCGTACACCTGTGGTTCGGTTTTGAACTGGTACGACGGCGGGAATGGCTGTTTGTAGTGTCGGTATCGGTTCGCACGATAGTACAATTGAAGCGCCCGCTTTTCTCCTAACAAGGAGACAACTGTCTGTTTACCGATCTGACTGAGGGTCATTGGTTCTCACCAGATAAGTGTGATTTAAACGACGACGACCATCGCTCAACCCGTTCTATCGCTCGGTTTCGGTCATTATACACTCTACTCAGGCGAGATATTTTTTCCAACATATACGCCAGTGTGTACGCGGATGACATATTACCAGTCAAATCTTCGCCTTTAGATACTCTTGAAATAGTTTCCCTCGATAAATACTCCTGAAGCATCGTTTCGTCGTCGTCGAATACAGAAGCATGGAAACAGAAATTACACAGATCGTGGACAAGTACGTATCGACCCGCCATCTCCCAGTCTAACACGAATAGTTCGTCATCTCGTTTGAGTACATTTCGACTATTTAGATCACCATGTGACTGTACAAGAGTGAATTCTCCATGATACTCCACCGACTGGGCACGGTGGAGTAGTGGCTCAACCGTTTCCCGACACTCTTCGTACAGTGGCGACTTTTTCACTAATTCGACTAGTTCACAGAGGTACTCTCGTGAATTGGTTGTCTTGAGCACTTGACTCCCGTACCAATCAAATAATTGGGAAAAGAGGGTATCAAGGATGGATGTATCATTTAGTTCAGGTGTCTTCGAGAACTGTACACCATCGACAAGTTCTTCGACAAAGAACGCTCTGTCATCAAGTGAGTATCGGTGCACGCAGGGTACTGCCACATGTTCTCCGGCGGATTCACGCAACTGAATCTCTTTCGAAAGTAACGCCTCGTCACAGGTGTCTTTGAGAAGGTTCGTAATCTCCCCACGGTCGAACGAAACGATCTTTACAAAGCGTTTGCTATCAATGATAATTGTTCGGTTTGCTTCGAGCCGAAGCGATATCGCCTCTATTCCAGGGATGAAATGGGCAAAATCGCTACCTATACTGGTGATGAACGGGTAGACTAATGGTAGCGCAATTCCGGTCTTTTTGGTTAATATCCCCGCCTGGGACGCCCATTTCAAATCTTCCCGTTTGAGATTGTCGCCGAGCAAAATGTTGAGTGGATTGAGATAGTAATACTCGTGTGGGTGAACTCGGGTACCGTTTTCAAATACATACTCAGTAGAGTAAGAGTGGAGTGTTTCAATCATGTCTTATTATCTTTTGTATTCACTTATATGTCTCTGGGTAGGTCCGATAGCACCTGTTCGGCTCGAGCATGATACGTATGTTTAGATTCATACGTTTGGCGAGCGTTCGAGGACATGTTCATCGCTTCCGACGGGTTTTCCTGCAGGTACGATATCGCTCTGCTCCATTCCTCAATATCGTCAGGCGGACACAGTAACGCGGTTTCACTATCTGAGAGTACCTCTCTGAGAACAGGTAGGTCTGAACAGACGATCGGGCGTTCGGCAGCCATATACTCGAACAGCTTGAGTGGTGACATCCATCTACTTAGATCCGTCTCCCCGCTTGCACCGAGTACTCGTTGCCGGTACGGGGCGAGCAACGTGTCGAACGACACGAGATAGTCCGGTACTTGCCCAGGCTCTACGAATCCGTGAAAAGTCATGTTCGGAAGGTCAGCAGTACGCGTTTTCCACGACCGTACGTCTTGGCGGTTTCCGCCAACGACGTGAAACGTCACGTCGGTGCGTTCCTGTGCGAGATCTTCGAGGAAATGTACTCCTTTACCCTCATACAGTTGACCGACATACCCTGCTTGAAACCCATCTCGAGACGTTATCTCCTGAATTGGCGTCGCGCTATCGAATTCAGCAGCATCGTGTGCAGTACGAATTAACCCGTCGAGTTCGTGCCTTGAGGAATAGTACTCGTTCAATGCATCAGAAATAACAACGAAACGGACAAAGTTATCGTGAGTGAGCAACGACCTGAACATTCTATCAGTGATTGGGTGGAGCCGATCAGCGGGTGAGTGAGATTCGTAGACTGCGTTCAATCCTAATTTAACACTGAAATAGCATCCAGCTATCGAGCGACTATACACGAGATCGCTCCGCCGTCGGTACGCCGAGAGTGCTGCCATAGTTGAGTACTGGTATCCTTTCAGTGGGTACCAGGGAAGTGAAGTAATTTCGAAAACCGGTTCCACACCATAGAACTCGTAGACATCGTTAACCGAGACTGTTGCATTCGACGGTGTCACGAGCGTCACATCATGCCCATGATTAGCGAACGCTTCACACATATTTACGATTTGTATGCTGTTAGCCTGCCGCGACGGGATTGGTGACGCACTGATATAGGTAATCTTCATAGCATTATACTACATGAGGTACTCAACGTCTAGGTAGGTTTCGTTTTCTGCAGGTATGTCCGTCACTGCACGCTCATGTTGGCATCGTCAGTGATGATTCCACACCTGAATAAATTCATTAATAAGAATTAGAAACGGACACGCGTTATGTGGTGTGTAATAAGGTTCACTGAAGAAAACTTCTCGCCCACACAATCAGCTCTCGGTAGTAAAAAAGTATTAATGGAGTCAATAAAAACCTCTGACAAACCCAACTCTATGATCTCTAGCTAGACATGAACCCTTCAATAAGTATTCTCATGGGCGTGTACAATGAAGAAGAGTATCTTACAGAGGCAATTGACAGTGTCCTAACTCAAACGTACGATGACTTCGAATTACTGATCGTTGACGACGCCTCAACTGACGAGTCTCGAGAAATAGTCCGCTCCTACGACGACCCTCGAATCATCCTCCTTGAGAACGAGATTAACCGAGGACTCACCGCCTCGTTGAATCGAGCGCTCGAGCATGCCGAGGGTGAGTTCGTTGCCAGACAGGACGCCGACGACGTCTCCGAGCCCGATCGCTTCGAGCGGCAGGTGGCATTCCTCGAGCGAAACCAATCAGTAGACGTCGTCGGGACGGGCGCGTATTTGATCGACGGCGACGGTGCAGTCCTCGACCGACGGGTGGGCCTTTGTAACCCCAAATTCGAGGACTTCATGGATAAGGGACACTTGATCCATGGATCAGTGATGGCTCGTCGATCCACTCTTGAGGCAATTGGCGGCTACGACGAGTTCTTCCGCTACGGGCAAGATCAAGAGCTATGGCTGCGACTCAGTAACCAAGGCTACGAAATTGCCAATATTCCTCAGCCACTCTACCGGCACCGGATTCACGACGAGGGTGTTTACTTTTCGCGAAAGGACGAGTCTGCAATGTATGGTATTGTCGCGCGCGATCTCGTGACCGGTACGTGCGATCAATCGATTAAAAACGAACTCGCAGATGAGGGAGTACTGGACTACTACAACCGTATCTCGCCAGAGAGACGCGCTAGCTTCCACACCGATCTCGCGACCCGATACCTGCGGTACGGACACACGGTACCAGCGCTCGAAGAATGTCGGAAGGCCCGTGAGTACCGTCCTTACGCACCTGAGATCCTCGCACTCTCGACGCTTGCCCGTCTGGGCTCGACCGTGATTGACCCCGTTCGGTGGGCTATGCGCCGATATTTCAACCTCAAAACAAGGGTGCTAAACCGCCTCGCGTGTCCCTTCAAAATCGAATAGTACATTTGCTAGCACCTGGATAAGACGCACGATGTCGGGATCGATGCTCCGCCGGCTTAGGTCGCCTGCCCGTCGGTTGGCTGATCGCTATCCGCGATTGAGACCCTTGATCAGGCGTGGCTGGAACACTGTCGATCAGCTTCGTTTTCGGTTTTACAGCTGGCGGAACACGCGGCAACACGTTACTGAAGCCGCCCATGTCGAACCGCATAGACTACACAATATCCCCCCGCGACTCATCGAGTATCACTCCCGCGGTGGATTTGATCCTCTCTCGGACGTTGGACGGGTCGTCGACGGTAACTGGGACCTGGAGCGGGGTGACCCGATCGAAGGGAAAGTGCGCTACGTATCCTTCCGAGACCGGTTCTACAAAGGTGTCTCATGGGATGATACGGAACTCTATCGACAAAAGGTCGAGTGGATCGAGAGTGATAGGCAATCGAAATTCGAGTCCGTCGATGCACTCAATCGTAAGTGCGCGGAACTCGATCGCTTATACGAGGAGATCCGAACCGAAGGTTATCGAACGCAAGAGGAGCTAGATCGCACCGGTGGGTCATTCGGTGCGATCGTCGGTGATGGCGGGCGCGGTCTTATCCCCTTCAGCTCAACGGATCTCGTCCGGAGCGAGATTGCCGTCGACATCGCTCGCGACGGGGAGCCGATGCTCAACGAGGGACGTCACCGGATGTGCATCGCTAAGCTTCTAGATCTTGAGTCGGTTCCTGTCCGCGTGGTCGTTCGCCACCGGCAATGGCAGGGCCTCCGAAATGAGGTGGTCCGTCTCCTGCAGCGTGAAACGTTTGACTCGCGATTAGCTGCATTTGAGGCAATCGAGACTCAAGTGCTCACAAACGAAAACGTCGTAATGGGAGTCGATCACCCGGATTTGCGTGCAATCGTCGACGAATACATCGATGGCGAAGCAACGGAGGGATAAGAGTCCTCCCACTATTACCTTACAACCTTCATCTACTAATCAACTCAGTGATGGTCTCCGAAAGGTACCCGACCCCAACAGCAATGGTGAGCACGAGCAGCATTACAAGTTGTCCGATCGCGGCCATTTTAGGGGATCGAACGAGTGACTGCAGACGCTGAGGGATGTGTGACGTGAACAGCGTTCGTAGATAGCCAAACTCTTCTCCCGTAGATCCAGTTGTCTGCCGTTCGAACGATCGCTTCGATTGTCCTTGCTTGAACGCACGCATGAGTAGCCATCGGAGTTGTGTCCGATGTTCGAACACTTTGTGTCGAACGACGGCTTCAGACGTGTAAATCACTCCACACCCGTATTTCGCTCGTAGCCGGGATCCGATCTCGGCTCCCTCGGAGTGACTGTATGTATCTGCCGTCGGCCCTAACTCCGGATCGAACCCACCGAGCTCGAGAAACACGTCCCGGCGAAAGGAAATATTGGACTCGAAGGTGTTGCGCACCTCCGCTCCGTCGTCGGCGAACCCGGGATACGTAACGCCGACGAGCCAGTAGAACTCCTCGGGGAGGTACCACGGCCGTCCCGCAACCCATTCACCGGTCATCTGCCCGCCGACCGCGAGCGCGCCGGTCGACTCGTACACGTCGACCAACTCCGCAATCCAGTCAGGGTCGGCGATCGCGTCGTCGTCGATGAACGCGACCACGTCGCCACTGGCGAGTTCGGCACCTCTGGTCCGGCTAGCGGATACGCCCCTGTTTTCGCTGTTACAGTGGGTCACGACGTTCTCTCGATCCCCGAAATCCGCCTGCACGAGTTCGAACACGTCTTCGTTGCCGTCGACGACGAGGACGACCTCGAGTGGATCGTACGTTTGCTCGAGAACGCTCTCGACGGCCTCGACGAAGTCGTCGTAGCGCTCGCGAGCGTACGTACACACGACGACGGAAACCTGCATTCGGACTCGAGTTCCGTGCAGTGGCGAATAAGCATTGTGAAGCTGACCGGTACGCCGGGACGGCGCAGTTCCACCAGCCGTACGACATCGAGATGAGATCCCCTCAGACCGATTCTGCGACTGCCCGGTACACCCGTTCGGACGCGTTTTCGTCGGGATCGTCGTAGAACTCCGTTCGGACGAGTTCTCGCTTGTCGTCGTACTCGTCGACGCCGTCCAGTATCTCACGAACCGAGGTCACGAACTCCTTGGAATCAGTCGCAATTGGGCCAGGGACGTGTTCCTCGTAGTCGAAGTACAATCCCCTGTCGCTCGCGTACGCCTTGAGGTCCGGTGCGTAGAAGATGACCGGACGGTCCAGGAGGAGATAGTCGTAGAAGATTCCCGAGTAGTCGGTGATCAGCGCGTCACAGCGTTTCAAGAACGGGTACAGGTCACCGCCCGTCTCGAGGAGGCTCACGTTTTCGAGGCTCCGTACGTCTTGATCGAACGTCGTCGCAGGGTGTGGCGAGATGAACAGGTGTGCGTCGTGCTCACCGAGAAGCGCGTTCAGTTCCGCTAACGGCAGGTCGATTTCGGCAAAGGGAATCCCGTTTCGCTCGCCGTAGGCTTCCCGGTACGTCGGTGCGTACAGGAAGACGTCGCCGTCAGTTGTAGCCTGGATGAACTCCTCGAGTGCCTCCTCGTTCACCCCGATTCGTTCTCCCGGGACGTCCCGAAGGAGGGCGTCGTTGCGGGGGAATCCGGTAACGAGTATCCGCTCTTCGGGAGCCCCACGCATACTCTTCATGTTCTCGACCGGTGGGCCACTCGAGGTCACGACGTATCGCCGTCGACGTTCGAAGAACATCTCTACCGCGCCCTCGAGAATCAACGGCCAGTCACGGATGTGGTCGTCGAGCATTACCTTCAGATAGTTACCGTGTGTGAGGTGAACGAGCTTCGCCCGTCCCGTATATTCGGGCGCAATAGGCCCATGAGTCTCGAAGAAGACGCCTGCTTTGAACATACAGTACTTTCCTTTGAGACTGCTGGCTGTGTACGCCTTGTACCCCTCAGCGCTCAATTTTGCGATCGTTTCGTCGTCCGTTCCGATCCACACGTTCCGTACGTCGTCTTTTCGCTCACAGTGACAGAAGTGGTACTTCGAATTATCCGCAAATCGGCTGCCATCGCCGACCATGAAGACCCACGTTCGGTCGTCTCGAGGGACGAACAAAGAAATGAGGAAGACGACCGGTTTCAAAAGCAGGCTTACAGTCCGAAGCAAGGATGAAATGATCGAGACCATGGCACGAATCAGTCGCTTAGAGGAGTATATTACTATCGTTCTCTGGCTAACCGCTGGAACTTAGATGAATTGGCCGCTCAAAAGACCGCATCAGAGGTCGTTTCAGATAAGTTATAGACTCGTTACATCTTCACTATGTCAAGATGAGGAATCGAGAGGAGACAGCGCCCTCTACAGATGCTGTCGAGACATCGGACGTCTACTCGCGTTGATTTTCGACGTACTGCTTCAGTATATCCAGCGACACCTGCACTGTCGAGATGACAAAGTACGTGTTGTTCCAGAACGAGTCGCCCCACGGTTCTGTCTTTAGTTCGCTTTGGTACTCGTTGTGGATGCGTCGGGCAGTTTCGCTTTTGACGGTGTTGATGAAATTCACGAGGTCCATGGTTGGTTTCGCTCCGAAGAGGATGTGTATGTGGTCGTCCTCGCCGTTGAGGTTCGTCAGTTCGACACCGTAGTTGTCCGTGAACCCGTTGATTACCTCGTGAATGAATTGGGCTTGCTCCTCGGTTCCCACTCCGCGCCGATACTACGTGGAGAGCATCAGTGGTAAGTAGGGAATACGTTGAGTGCCTTTCGGAGTTGAGGTCGTATCCCATTGGCTTCGATCAATACTATGCTATCCTAATGCAAAATAAGTGTGAATGCGTGGGATGTGTGCATATCACCGAATCGTGTATGAGAACTGTGCGGCGTTGACGAGACACTCCACGTCTCGTTCACATATCAGCATACGGGGGTTTCTGAGAACGCTGTATTCTCCACCCTGCTCGCGCTTGCCATTCGGTCGGAACTCGCTGAGAAAAGGGGCTTAGCGCCTCAATTCTGCTAACTAGTTCTATCCGTCGACATTTCACAAGGCTTATTGAGTGGTTGTAACTGTCTCTGTACAATGAGTAACGCGACAAAACAGCGCAGCGAGGGGACCACTGAGTCAAACGACTCGCTCCTCTCGTATGCCAAGCAGTGGTACCATGTCCCTGTACTCGCCGCAGTCATGGTATTCATGTTGGCGACGCGTATGCAGGCATTAAGTAATTTTCAGACACCTGATGGGATCACGTTCCGCGGGAACGACCCGTGGTGGCATTATCGGGAGAGCAACTACATTCTTGAGAACTTTCCGGCCACGATGCCGTTCGATCCGTGGACGAACTACCCCTTCGGCACAGAGGTAGGTCAGTTCGGGACACTGTTCGACCAGATCGTCGTTGGATTCGTGCTGCTGACAAGCTTCGGCGATCCATCGTATGAATACTTCGGGTTGATCATGTTGAGTGCTGCTCCCGTATTTGCGGTTGCGGCAGTGATTCCTGCGTACGTGATCGCAGCCAAGTTTGCCGGTCGAGCACCTGCCCTTGCAGGGATGGTCGTGCTTGCACTGTTCTCTGGTACCTTCCTCAACTATGGGCTGGTGGGGTTCTATGATCACCACACCGCAGAAGTGTTCTTCCAGACGCTCGCCGTGTTGGCCTTTATTGCCGCACTCAGTGCCGCCCAGCGGGACCAACCTGTCTGGGAACTCGTCGTCGACCACGATCTCGACGCGCTCCGTCGGCCGCTTGGTTACTCGGTCGCGGCGGGTGTTGCAGCTGCTCTTTATATGTGGGCGTGGCCGTCGGGCGTGCTCCTCGTTGGATTTTCTGGGATCTTCTTTGCGGTAAAACTCACAAGCGAGGTGTATCACGGACGGAGTCCGGAGCCAATTGCGTTCGTCGGTGCGGTCTCGATGACTGTTACCGGCTTGCTGATGTTTGTGCCCCTCACAAGCTTCAGCATTGAGAGTTCAACCAACTTCTCGTTGCTCCAGGTGCTTCTCTCACTCGGCGTTGCCGCTG
>LFFM01003375.1_pt1 | contig 10084 bp, 11 predicted proteins | sample 643131 | NCBI WGS metagenome assembly LFFM01 (sample SAMN03777445, study PRJNA286221) | soda lake metagenome | biome: soda lake; feature: Kulunda steppe; material: water; isolation source: sample Tc-Br brine of Tanatar trona crystallizer | place: Russia: Kulunda steppe | collected 2011-07 | reverse complement strand
GTGTTGGGGCTGTTTGCCGTGATGCAGTCGCTTTGGCCGTAGGCGTCCAATGCCAGGCCATGAAGACTGAACGCCATCAGCAGCGCCGCAGTAAAAATGAAACGCCAGATCTCTCGCATCGCGCCCTCACAGTCCGTTTATAGTTCGCTGTTCGTCGATCTCTGCCACCAGCTCACCCATGTCGCCTCGCAGGGTGCCCGAGACACGTACGTCGATGCGCTGGCGACGTGGTGACCCTTGGCTTAACTGCTGGCTTGTGGCGATGCGGCCATCTGTTCCTGGCACAAAAAACTCTCGCTGCCCCAGGCCATGCGTCTCGTACACCGTACCGGACTCGACAGGTCCACCGTATCGGCGGCCACCGCCGAAGATGCCCAGCACTGACCCGAAAAGTCCCGTAGCAGGCCCGCCGGCTGCAAACGAGAGAAGGGATGCAAATGCGCTGGACGCCAACTGCGAAAGGATACTATCAAGCGTGCGCGATAGGCTTTCGGCTGCTGACTGGCCACGCAGCAGCCCGCCGATCAACTGATCTGCAAACTGCTGGGCCTGAACATTCGCACTGCCAGTCGCATCCTCCACGCCAAGCATTGCATCACGTGTGCCCTGTAGCTCTTCGCGCTGCTGTATCAGATCCTCACGGCGCTCTTGGCTTGTCGCCTGATCAAGCTGCTCATTTACACGCACGATAGCCGCCTCAACTTGTGCGAGGCTATCAAGCTGTGGCGCGAAGCCCATCGCCTCAGCAAACTCTTCCATCCCTTGTGTCAGATCAGCAAGCTCTGCACGCATATCGCCTGTGATACCGGACGGGTCGAACAACTCCGTCTCACCAACCTGCTCAAACACCCGGTTCAGCCTACGCTGGGCATCGCCAAGGCGGTCAACCGCCGGGATAGCCTCCTCTACTGAACCTGTATTTTCTTCGGTCGCTTCGGTTGCTTGGTCTGTGGTATCCGTGGTAATCTGACGGCGCTCGGCAAGCGTGGCTTCCTTGTCAGCTATGCGCTCCAGCAGCTCTGCAAGGCGCTCTTGCTCTTCTGTCGAGAGATCACCCGAGCGATCAGCAATCGCATCCGCTTCTTGGCGCAACAGCGCGATCCGTCCTTCGAGTGACCGGTTCAGCCGCTGCTCTGCTACGGCGCGCTCTGTGATCAGCGCATCGCGGGCTTCCTGCAGGGATCGCTCCCGGTCAAGTAGCGCCCGCCTGTCACCGATCCTGTGTTCTCGCCCAGCCATTTCCCTGAGCTCTTCCTGGACCCCTGACAGCGCATCTTCAACATCCTCAAGCTCTTGTGTAGCCCGCGTAACGCCAATCGCAAGCTGCGCCCCTTCCAGTTCGCGTATGCCCCGCAGCACGGCCTGAGCGCTATCGAGCTGCTCATCAAGCGCATCGGTCGCCTCGTTTGTGTTGTCTCGAAAGACAAGCATGGCGGTTGCTACCGCCGTGAGGGCTGACAGCACCAAGCCGAGTGGGTTTGCCCTGAGCGCCGCGTTAAGCGCCTGCATAGCCCCTGCTGCACCTATAGCCGCCACGCGCTTACCTATCAGAACAGACACATAGGCCGCCGTTGCGGTGGTGAGCGGGATGACGGATCGCGCAAGAACGCTTATCTGGTCGCCGTAGTCTCCAATAAAACCTGTAAGGCTTCGTATGACCGACGTAAAGCCCTCCACTACGCGCCGACTGTCGCCCTCGAAGCTTTCGAAAAGCTGAAGCTGGAGGCCTTCCAGCGTGGCGCTGGCTTCTCGGACCGCGCCACCGAGGTTATCTTCCAAAAGATCAGCGGCCTCTTCTGCAGCGCCGCTGGACTGCCGGAGCTGGCGGGCAAAGGCCTCTACATTATCGCTGCCCTCAGCGATGAGTGCATTGAACCCCGCCGCTGCGCGTTGCCCCACGATCTGTGTAAGGGCTGCCGTGCGCTGCGAGTCTGTCAAGTCACCCAGCCCGCTTTCGAGCCGCCGGATAGATTCGGTCAGCCCAACAAAATTGCCATCGGTCGCCTGTAGCTCAATACCATACTGCTCCATTACATCAGCGCCCTCTCCCACCGGGCTGTTGAGCCGCGTCAGGGCCGCCCTCAGCGTCGTACCGGCCTGGCTTGCCTGGATACCTGCATTGCCAAGCGCACCCACGGCAGCGGTCGCCTCTTCGACCCCTACGCCCAGACCAGCAGCGATTGGCGCGACCTGAGACATGGCTTCCCCAAGGCGCTCAACGGTGGTGTTGCTGTTGTTGGACGCTGTCGTCAGAACATCCGCGATGCGCGCTGTCTCTGCCGCCTCAAGGTTGAAGCCCTGCAAGATGTCTGATGTGATCTCAGCCGAGCGCCCAAGATCGGTCTGCGTCGCTGCTGCAAGATTCAGTACAGGCGGCAGCGTGCTTATCACCTCGCTCGTATCAAAGCCGGCGCGCCCGAGCTCCGCCATCCCTTGCGCCGCCTCACGCGCAGAGAAGCGCGTCGTGCGCCCCATGTCTGCCGCGACCTGCCTCATCTTATCGAACTCATCGCCAGTTGCCCCGGTGACGGACTGCACCAACGCCATCGTGTCGTCGAACTCAATACCGACGCCGATCGTCTCGCGTGCAAGGCGCCCCATCTCACGTACGAGGGCCGCCACAGCGAGCACTGCAATCCCTTTGATCGCTACGTCAAAGGCTGACCCCATGCGCGACACCTCATCGCCCGTTTGGCCTGCCTGACCCTCCACGTCTTTCAGCCCGCCCTCGATCCGGCGCACGCCACTTACGGCGCCCTGGTCGTCGACGTCCACCTCTATCTGTACCGACCGGCGCGCCATAAGGTAGCGTGGTTATCGAAGGTTTCGTTGGATGTGCTTCTTGATCTTCCGCTGGCGCTCTTCCACCTGAGCCTGTATCCCCGCACTCATGAGGAAAGTCAGCGCCTCGGCCATCGGCAGCTCGTGGTAAAGCAGGCGGTACTCGTGTACGCCCATGCGAGCGATATTACCGCGCCGCGTAGCATACTGAGACGGCGCCGGCCCGCTCTTTAGGCTTGCTCTGTCGATGGCTCGCTGTGCCACGGCATAGGCGTGTCGTCTGGCGTCAGCTGCTCGGTCAAAAAAAAAGCTGCTACCGTTGCGACGAACTCCTCCGCTCCGGACCTGGTAAAGTCCTTCCGCAGATCTACGCCGTGGCCTTCTTCGCACACGAGCTCAACAAAGCGCTGGCCATCATCCCAACTCGCCATCTTCAACGACTCGCGCACGCTTTCGCTCGTGACCTCAGTGTCAGGGTCCACGCCGATACAGATGCACGCCCGCTCGTAGGTGTCGAGCGTAATGCGATCACGTAAAACGGGTTCGTACGTCTTACTCTCAGGCATGGCCACTCCTCAGCGATTACACAGCGTCTTCGCTATACGTCACGTCGTCATTACGCTGCGACCCACGTGTCCATACGACAATCTCACCACCGACGCCATCGAACTCTGCCGCAGGAACAGCGATTGTGTAGGCCGTCCCGCCTGTAGCGCCGCCAATGACAACGCTGTCTCCCGTGAGGTACGTCATCTTGAGCCACACGCGATCGCCAGCCTCAGTGCTCGTGCTCGTATCGTCAACGTCACGTGCCATCTGGACAGCGTCGCTTTCGGTGTCTTCATCGTGGAACTGGTACACGAAGCGCTGGGCCGTCTTCCGCTGTGATCCGTCCAGCCGGTCCACGGTTGACACCTCTGGCGGTGCAAGCTCGGTGTTGTCTGCGATGATCGAGTTGCTTTCTGACCATGTAGCCGTTTCTGGGTTTTCTGGGTCGTAGTCGGTTGAAAGCGCGTACGATTGTAGTCCTCCTGGTGGACGTGCCATAATCTTGGTTCCGTTTATTAAATGCGTTCGGTTCGCCCGAGCGTAATCTCGGTTACGATTACTTCGCGCTCTGCAGCGCGTCCTTCATACTGCTCTATGTCGCCCGCAAGGTAGACGGGCCGTGGTTGGGTAGCATCCCCCACCGCGTTGATGATCTCGAAGATCAGACTTTCGGCGTGGTCATAGCCCTCATCGTATTGGGTGACAAGTGAAAAACTGTACTCGAAGTCTACGGTGCGAAGCTGGTTGTTTACGCGACGCACCTGCCCGGTCCGAAAGCTACGCCGATTTTCCTGCACAAACGCTGGAATATGAAGCAGCTCATCGGGTGGCCGTTCAAGCACATTACTTACAATGGTGGCGGCGGCTGCGCGTATCTCGGAGCTCGTGCTCATCCCGGGAAGCCCTCCAGGTATGCACTCTGTATGCGACGCGCAAGACCGCGCTGGGCACGCTCGAAAGCGTCTTCAAGAAAGGGCTGCCCTTCCGTACCTTCGCGGCTGATCTTGCGAGCTACAAGGAATGCCACCTGCCGCACCTGAGCCGCTCCGCTTACGCCGAGCTTTCGTCGGACCCATCGGCGTATCGGGCGCTGTGGTGGCCAGTGCGGACGGGTGCCTCCATGGACGTATTCTCCGTACCGCACTGTCGGGCCGGTGATGAGCTTCAACGCGCCACCCATAAAGCTCCGCACCTCACTTGTGATCGACTTGCGTAGGTCGCCATCGACATTCACGCTGTTATCGCGCAGGTACCGGACGGCATCGCGCTCTATCTCCTGCCCCACGCGCTCAAGCTCTTGCTCTACGCGCCGCATCGCCTGCCGGTGAGCTGGCATCCACGGCTCTGCACGCACTCTTACAGCGCCCATAGGCCAACCTCCGCGCCGTCCTGCACGAGCCGCCGCGCTTGTCGGTACAACATATTACGTGTTTGCTGCAGTTGCCCAGCGCTCATAAGCTCTTGCCGTGCCTGATCGAATCCGGTTGCCGTTACAAGGCCACCACGTGACGTTAGCCGCATGTTCATGACTGGCAGGCCATAGTACAGGACAAGCAGCGCGCCGGCGTTACGCGTCTCCATAGACGGGTCAGCTTCTTCCTCTTCAGCGCGGCTGCCGAGCCACTTACGTAACTGGCGATTCGCATCAGCCGTGTGGGCCGTATAAAGCCGCAGCAGCACAGCGTCATCAACGCCGGGCGCAAGCAGCTTTTCCACGTCTTCCGGTCCGAAAAAGGCCATAGCTTAGTCGAGCACTTTGATGTCGGTGGCACCCATTGCTTCGGCCTCCTCGACCGCTGCTGCTTCGCCGCGCACTTTCTCGGTCTGGCCTTCTACCGTCACGTCGTACCACCCTGAGCCTGTGGCGTGCAAGACGCCTTGAACATCTGCACCCGAAGGCTCTGGGCGTTCTTCATCTGACGATCCAGCGGTTAGCGGGTAGACCTCAGCACGCCCTTCGTACAGCTTCACCACCTTCTCGCTGTCGGTGTAGACAACCGACGCCCGCTGTTCTGGGCTGGAGGCGTAGTCACTATTCCGAACCCGGACCGGGCCAGCAGCGCGGAGATCATTGATTAGATCAGCGTGCTCCGCGCCGCTACCACCTTTGATATACAGGTACGTCATGGCTTCCTAAGCTATCGTCCGTGGTCAGCGATCTACTGTGTTTCAATCATGATCCCTGCGCGGTCCTTGATATTGCTGAACAGGGACGCCCACGAACCCGACGCGGCAAGTGCGGCGTCACTTGGGTTCTTGCCCGCGCCCTCGTTGTAGCTGTAGCCAAGAACGTCGAGGTTAAACGCGTGCTCACCTTGAATACGAATCTTGAGGTTTTCGCTGCCGAATACCTCTTCATCCGTAATGTACGGCGTCACGCTTTCCGTAACGTTACCGGCCTGGGACTGCAACAGCCACGTCCGGTAGGTGTCGGGCTCGCCGTCAACCACCAAGCTGTCCGAGTCTGTGACGATAACCGGCTTGTTGAATGTACCCACCTGAGCGTTGAAGACTGCGGCAAACTGGAGGTCTGTCTGCCCTTCCGTGACGGCATCGTCCATGTAGTCGAAGAAAGGCTTCGAGTGCATGACAATGGCCGCAATGCGATTCCACCCGTCCCCGAAGCGCCGCATGCCATCAATCAGGACGGAAGGCGAGATGACAGCACCCGTACCATCGACGTGGTTCTCTGCTTCGTCATTAAGCGTGGCGCCATACAACGCCAAGAGGATGCTGTCCATATAGTCCTTAAGCGCTTCCTCGCCGACCTGATTACCGAGGAAGAAAGACAGCTCTTCCGGTGACATGCCAGCGGAGATAAACGCATCACGGGTCTGTTCAAAAGGCCCGATCCGGCGCTTGATCTTGACCGCCACATCATCCTCTTGATTTAGCACGGTGCTGTCTACTGGATCATCGGATTCATCATCACGAGACTGAATGACGTTGGTTAGCCGCTTGATGAAGCTCGTCTTCGCGAAGTCCCCAGCGAGCGCCAAGGTTGAGAAGGTCAGGGCGTTCGCGGATGCAGCGTTGAACACCTGTACCTGTTGGTCAATCGTCTCGATCATCCCTTCCCGGAAAAAGTCGGGGCGGATGACCATATTGGTTACGTTACCTACTGCCATGTCAGTACCTCAAGTTATTATTCGGTTTGTCGGGCTTGATGCTGCTCCTTAGCCTTACGGTATCCTTCCACACCCAACTCTTGCGCCAACTGCGCTTTCTGTGCTGTGCTCATATTCGGGTTGTAACGCCCGGCGCTGTTTCCACCGCCTGAGCCCCCGCCCTTATAGCCAGTGCCGTTCTGTTTCGCTGCTGTGCGAAACTGCTCGGGGATACCCGCCACAACGTCTTCGACAAGCTTCGCCATCGCGTCATCGGTGCTTGTGCCCATAGGCGTCTCACCGTCCTGCTCGTAGATGGTGATCCCATCATCTGAGATTCTAATCCGCTTCTGCACGTCATGGGTAAGGGCGCGGTCTGCCACCCACTGCGGCACGTGCTTGGTAAGCTCTGACCGTACGCGCTGCTGCACTTTGTCCTGGCGCTCTTCCTGTAGCTTCTGGTTCAGGCCTTGGTACTTCTCTTCGAACTCTTCTGCCTTTTTGCGCAGCGCTTCTTCCTTCATCTGCTGCGCTTCATCAGGCGTAATAGCCTCTTCCTGTAGCTTGCTCACCTTCTCTTCAAGGGCTTGAGCGCGCTGCTGTGCTGCTGTTAGCGCTTCGTCCTTCTCCGAAAGGGTAGGGGTTAGGTCACCCTTTGCCTTCCCGTATCCTCGCCGAAAAACGTTCTGAAAAGCATCTGTGTTGTGCTTTTCCAGCCCGTCCGCGAGATCGTCGGGATCGGCTTCTTTTAGGAGCGCGGTCTGTTCGTCTGTCAGCGGCATGGTGCGGTCGTTGGTGTGGTTGATAGATTAGCGGCCCGTCACCGGGCAAAGCCACGTGTTTCGGGGGACATGGCAGCCCCGAGTTGATTATTGGTACACTGGTATATACCCGTGGTTTCGATCTTAAGGTTACAGGATGACAGTGCGGGTACGGCAGTTGCCGTGATACGGGGGCATCACAATCCCTTCCGCTGCGAGCTGGGCTTCCGACTTGTCGCGCAGTTCCTCCGCTGATGCTGGCCACGGCGCGACCGCCTTCACGTCTTCAGGGTCTTCCGCATCCATGAGCGCATCGCGCTGTTCCACAAGCAAATCCACCTCATAGACCTTGCCGTCCATTTCCTCGCATATATCCGACGTGCGCCGGTCGATAACGGCATCAATGCGGATACGCTGAACGCCGCTTTTTACGTATCCCTCCACGCGCCCAAACTCACTACTTCGCGTTACGGTGTTGTTGCTAAGGAGCTCCCAGTACGATTCATCTTTGGAAAGGAGCTCTGGAAACTCACCGGCAAACACGCGTCCTGCCTCCGCCCGCCCCAGTCCACGTTCAAGCACCTCTTGTCCAGCGCGCACAATGCGAGCCTGGGTCGCGTCGTCGTAGCGGTTGCCGATCCAGAACTCGTGGTGCTGCTCAAGCCAGCGTATTGCCCGCACGTCGGTTCGGTTGAACGTTGACGTGAGGCCCAGCCCCACCTGTTCCTGCCCCAGCCTGTACGATAGATCTACCACCTCATCCACCGTCTCGCGTGTCTGGCGGCCCACCTCAAAGCCAAGCGCTGGTGCGATCTCGCGTGTTAGGTTGCGCAACTCGGACCGCGTCAGCCCGCGCTCGTTCAGCAGCTCACGCGCCACACCGATGGCCTCACGGCTCTGGCGTCGCCAGGTGTCCTTAAGCGCCACGTCCATGATGCCGCGTAGCTCATCTAGGCTGACGCTTTCGAGAAAAGCAGATAGCTCATCAACTACTTCCATCACCGCCACCGTTCATCTGTTGACGTAGCGACGCCATCCGCCGCCCGATCTCGCTGGTCACGCCTTGATCCTGCATGGCTGCTTCGACTTCTGCCTCCACTTCCTCAAACGTCAGGTTCTCGTACCCGAGCATACGTGCAACGTCAAGAACCGCCTGAGCCTTGACCGCTACCGGCACGGGTAGTGTGCTGTCTTCGCCAAACATCATCTCCTTGATAAGATTGGCTTCCGTGAACGGATCTTGTGGGGCAAAGTCAGTAGACCTGTTTGCTTCAGGCACCTGCCACAAGTCGGGGCGATCGGGCTGTGTCGCTTGAGCAAGAAAGAACATTATGCGGTTTTCCAGCTCATCCAGGCTATTGGAAAGCAGCGTAAGGTACGCCTGCCGTCCGCGCTGATCCTCCTGCCGCCGCTCGGTGGCCGTGACCTCCCGCGCCGCGTCGTTGAATTGCTGAAGGTTCTCGGTGTAAAAGCTGCGCACCTCTTCGGCGTATATCTCATACGCCGCACGTGCGTTTTGTGTGTCTGGGCCGATGAAGTCCCAGTCGCCTTGGAGGATGTTATCGCCACGCGACAGCGCTTCAGCGGTGTGTTCGAACATTTCGTCCGATACATCCTTGCCGCGCAATTTCGGGTGGTTCGCCACGCGCAAAATGTGGCGGGCGTCCGACAATTGGTTGTAAAGGCTGTTCTGACCCCTCGCCAGTAGCCGCCCTGAATCGCGCTTTAGCCCGAGGTCTACCTTTTGGAGCGGCGTGCAAGGGATGGTGCGGTCGGCGTCGTGGTACCAGGTGTGCTCGAACTCACCTTCTTCTATCAGCGTTACGCCGCCCCCTTCTGCTGCCTCCCACCGCTGATAGCGATCCGGCCAGAGGTACAGATACCGCTCGGTGGGGTCTGCCGTGACTTGAAGGCTTTCGCGGTAGTCATCACGCTCACGTATGATCGCCTCGCGTATGACGCCCTTGCGCTCAATAAACGCCCGCACGTCTTCTTCGTCGATCCACAGTACGCGCTCGTGGGTGTCGCCTGTCACGCCTTCGACCAAATGCCATACGCGGTGCTCCAGCGTGAAGCGCGTCGCGGCGTCTCGCATCGCCTGAAGCCACGCTGTACCCTCCCCATCCAGATCGTGCTTGAGCGTGTAGGCAAGGGAATCCTCTTCAGCAAACGATCCAATCGGTGCCTGCTCATCTTCGCGTGCCCATGTGCGCTGGATGTTGTGCTCCACTGCGAAGATGCTCGACACAAAGCTGTCCACGATGGCCGCCATGTGACCGGGGAAGCGGCTGATCTTGACGCGCTCGGCATAGCTTACGATGTGCTCGCCTTGGATGCGCCTATGGAGGTAAAGCCCGAGCGCCTTATCTTTGAGCAGGAAGTCGCGTAGTGCCCGGTCATCCGTGGCCGCTACCAAGCGGCGATATTCGTCAAGCACCTCCTCGGCGTTTATGATGGCCTTTTCTTGGGCCTCGCCAGTGTAGTGATCGCGGACATAGCGGTCACGTGTCAGGCGCCGCTCGTAGCCGTCGTAAGTCGCTGTCACAAAATGAGGCATAGGCTCTGCTACATTGGTAGGGATGCTGTACGTCCGCTTCTGTGTCCAGAGGATGGGGCCAGCTCCGTCAGCGCAAACACCAGCGCGTCGAGGCGGTCCGGGCTCTTGCCGCGCTCGCTGGGGTCCCACTGTGTCATCTGCGCTTCGAGCGTGCTGTGGTATCCAACGTGATGCACCTCACCCTGTTCGTACCTGTACGATATGGGCTCCGCGCGAAGCTGCTTTCCACGGCTTGCCGTCACGAGCCTCACCGGTGCCCGCGCATCCGCCCCCTGGATCGTGGACTGCACCATGTCGCCGCCGTAATTCTTTTCCGCGACGATCATATC
>LFFM01003374.1_pt1 | contig 10089 bp, 9 predicted proteins | sample 643131 | NCBI WGS metagenome assembly LFFM01 (sample SAMN03777445, study PRJNA286221) | soda lake metagenome | biome: soda lake; feature: Kulunda steppe; material: water; isolation source: sample Tc-Br brine of Tanatar trona crystallizer | place: Russia: Kulunda steppe | collected 2011-07 | reverse complement strand
GCGGTGGGTGTCCGGTAGTCGAACGGGCAACGAGAGATGGTCACTCATCAGCAGTCACCTCGGTTTCGACTGCGTTGACGACCTGCTGCTTTTTCGATGACCTCATCCCGTAGAGTTTGCCGGAGAAGCTGGCGACGAGTTTGACGAGGTCGTCGACGAGTTCTTCCTGTGCGGTTTTGTCCGTCTCGTCTTCGACGACAGTGATGGTGACGCCGTGGTGGTCGAAGAGGCGTTCGAGATAGGAGAAGCCAAAGCGGGTGAGTCTGTCCTCGTAGGTGACGAGGACGCGTCCGAAGTCCGCATCTGGAGTCTCGTCGAGAAGGGTGTTGAGACCGCGCCTGTCTTCGTTGAGGCCGCTGCCAACGTCAGTGTAGGTGGTTTCGACCGTCCATCCGTTGTCGTGTGCGTAGTCTCGGAGACGGTCAAGTTGACCGTCAAGATCGCCGTTGTCTTTCTGACCGTGGCTGGAGACGCGGGCATAGAGAGCGACGTGGTCGCGGGGGCGAGCATCACCAGCGAGGCGGAGGAGTTCGCGGTGTGGGATGCGGCGGTCGCCGCCGGGTGTCCGGGTGTAGTCAAGGTCGCCGCTTCGACACCACCGTTTGACGGTTTCGGGGTGGACGCCGAGTTCCTCCGCGAACTCGCCGATAGCGTACGACCGTGGCATCGTCTTGTTGCTAATTGTTACCTACTACTGCGTAAAGATTCGAAATTTGGAAACAGTTACAAACCCGATCGCTATCGTCCAAGCCGCTCAGCGTGTGCACGCGCAGCGGAAACGAGTCGGTCGAAGGCGCCGCTCGCGGCGTGACGGTGCGCGTACGTTCCCACCGTCCGGTACTCGCGGAGTCCGTCGTGGTCGCCGTCGATCCCGTCGCCGCGTTCGACTGTGAACGCGAATCGAGCGTCGGTCGCCGTATCGGTCGTTGATTCGAGCGCGTGACTCGAGTAATGGAACTCGTGACCGCGATGTCGCTCGCCCGCGTTCGCGGATATCCCATCGTCGAGGGCACGGAGCTCGACGTGGTCCAGCGCGCGATACCGATCGTGCATCTCGACGTCACCGGGCAGAATGCCTGCCATTCGATGAGTTTCACCGTCCGCCGTCGTCAGCGATTCCGACAGCGCCATTAACCCACCACACTCGCCAAGCACCGGCAGGCCCTCCGCAGCGCGCTCGGCGAGCGTTGCGAGCGCCGGCGAGTCCTCGAGTGCGTCGGCGTGGTTCTCCGGGTACCCGCCGGGGAGATAGACCGCGTCACAGTCCGGGAGATCGTCGCCCGCGACCGGCGCGAAGGTGACTACGGTCGACAGCGCACGGAGCCGTTCGCGGGTCGCCGGGTAGATGAACCGGAACGCGTCATCCAGCGCTACCGCCACTCTCGGACCGTCCGTCGATGGTTGTGTGGGGCCCGTCGTAGTCCGTCGATTGTCCGCCGCGGGCTCGTGGGATTCGTGGGTCGTCGGGCGGGCGACCGGTCGCGAGACGCTGACGATCGCGTCGCCGTCGACGTGGTCGGCGGCTTCCGCGATGGCCGAATCGTCGACCGGCGCCTCCGCTCCCATGTGCAACCCGAGGTGTCGGTCGGGAATCTCCAACTCCGAAAGCGGCGGGATTCGCCCGAACCACGTGAGGTCCGTCGGCAGCGATTCGCGGATCCCTTCGGCGTGTCGCCCGCCGTGGGCACGCGACGCCACCACCCCGACGACGTCCACCGCCGATCGGTCGACGACCGCCGTCACATCCGAGGGCAACTCGACGTGTGCGGCGTACTCACGAAACCCGAGCGCGGTCGCACCGACGCTCTGCATGCCGGCTTTGGCGTCGACGACGAGCACGATCGGGAGTCCTAACGCCGCCGCGGTCGCCGCCGTTGACGTGACGCTCCCGTCGTACAGCCCCATCATTCCCTCGACGACCGCGACGTGGTCGGGGTCGGCGCGGTCGTCCTCGACGTCTGCCGCCCGGCGGAGATTGCGGCGGACGCCGTCGACTCCCTGCATCCACGTGTCGAGCGTGCGCGACGGACGATCGAGCGCCGCCGCATGGTGGCTGGGGTCGATGTAGTCCGGTCCCGTCTTTGCCGGTACGGGTTCGTAGCCCGCGTCCGTGACCGCCCGAGCGATCGCGAGTGAGGCGATCGTCTTCCCGACGCCGGACGCGGTACCGCCGACGACGACTCCGTTCATGTCCGGGCCGTTGTCGTGAGGGACACGGTGACCTCCGATTGGCGGGTGACGGTCGGCCACGAGGCTGATCGCCGCTGTCGGAAGGCGATCGGTCGTGACGAGACGATAGGAGAGCGTCTTTGGTTCATGTTCCGAGATCCGGGCGCAGGCTCATAAACTGACCGTCCGGATCGGGTCGGGGGTGACGCTCAACGTGGATACCACCTGAGAGACCGACAAGCGGTTGTTGAGAGACCGACAAGCGGTTGTTGAGAGACCGACAAGCGGTTGTTGAGAGACCGACAAGCGGTTGTTGAGAGACCGACAAGCGGTTGTTGAGAGACCGACGAGCGGGGTTGTCGACTGGATATCAGCAGGGATGGCGTTCGATACGTCGTGGTCGTTGTGAGCTGCTCTCCGCGATGTTCTGCTTCCACTGACCGTTCTCGACCGAGATATAAACGAGTACGTTTCGATCGGAGAGCGTCGTTGTGTGATGAGACGGAACTGACGGGTGGATAGTAGTCGGTCGACCCATCGGGCTGCTGATCGCTCCCGCTCTCTTCGCGGTTGTGCGGATCCGTTCTCCGTTGGGGGACGCAAGGAAGAGTTATGCCGCCGTTGATCATAATGATCGACCATAATGAACGACGGCGTGTCGCGGGAGCACGTGTCGGCGGCAGCGCTCGGCCATGAGCGGCCCGATGTCGAAGCGTACCGGGAGCTGGCCGGGACGCTCCGGGACCGCATCGAGAGTGACGTCCAGTTCGACGAGTACGCACAGGTGCTGTACGCGACCGACGGAAGCATCTACGGAGCACGGCCCGCTGGGGTGGTGACGCCGACGTCGATCGAGGACGTCCGGGCGGCAGTCGCCGTTGCAGCCGATCACGACGTCCCGGTACTCCCGCAAGGATCCGGGTCCTCGCTGGCCGGACAAACCGTCGGCCCTGGCTGTCTCGTTCTCGATTTTAGCGTTCACATGGACGAGATCCTCGAGGTCGACCCGGAGCGGCGGCGAGCTCGAGTGCAGCCGGGCGTCGTCCAGGATCGTCTGGACGACTGACTCGCCCAACACGGACTGAAGTTCGCGCCGGACCCCGCCTCGTCCGGTCGGGCAACGGTCGGGGGCGGTATCGGGAACAACTCCACGGGCGCCCACTCGGTGCGATACGGGATCACCGACGCCTACACCGAGGAACTGCGCGTCGTGCTCGCCGACGGATCACTGATTCACACCCGCGAAATCGTGCTCGACTCGGCGGAGTACGAGCGAATAGTCGACCGGGACGACCGGGAGGCGGCGATCTACCGAACCGTGCGCGGGCTCGTCGACGATCACGCCGAAGAGATCGACCGGCGATATCCGGAACTCAAGCGGTGCGTCTCCGGTTACAACCTTCACAAAGTGATCTACGAGAACGACGACGGCGACCGCGTGATCAACCTCTCGAAGCTGTTTGTCGGCGCGGAGGGCACGCTCGGTGTCGTCGTCGAGGCGGATCTGTCACTGGTGACGAAGCCGGAATCGACCGCACTGGCGGTGTACTGTTTCGACGACCTCGTCGACGCGATGCGCGCCGTCCTCGTCGCGCTGGAGTTGCCCGTCTCCGCCGTCGAGCTGATGGACGACGAGGTGTTCGAGCTTGCGGCGGACTCCGAGGAGTTCGCACGGTATGCAGAGCCGATTCCGGATGGAACCGCTGCGGCGCTGATGCTGGAGTGGGACTCGGAGCTGGTGGACGACTTCGAACGCGCCGTCGACGAGGCGTCGACCCGGCTACTCGGTACCGAGGGAGCGGCTGCATCCGGATCCGGGTCGGGTGCTGGAACGGACGTGCCGGCTTCCGGAGCGGCCTTCGACGTACTGGAGGCGTACGCCGACGAGGCACAGCGGGATCCCTGGAAGCTCCGCAAGGCGGCCATTCCGCTGTTGATGTCGCTGGAAGGCGACGCGAAGCCGTATCCATTCATCGAGGACGCCTCGGTACCGCCGGCGGAACTCGCCGAATACGTGAGCGAGTTCCAGGACGTGTTGGCGGATCACGGCACCTCCGCTGCGTACTTCGCACACGCCGGTTCGGGGACGTTGCACATTCGGCCGATCCTTTCGTTGAACGAGGAGTCGGGTATCGAGACGATGCACTCGATCGCCGACGACGTCACCGATCTCGTCATCGAACACCACGGGGCGTTCTCGGGTGAACACGGGGACGGACTGGCGCGAACGGAGTTCAATCCGAAGATGTACGGCGAGCAGCTGTGGACCGCGTTTCGAGAGCTAAAATCCGCGTTCGATCCCGACTGGCGGATGAACCCCGGCAAGGCCGTGTACGTCGATCGGGAAACGGCCGCCGAGCGTGAGTATCCGGAGACCGCGGCCGACACGGACATGCGGGAACGTCTTCGATACGGTGCGGACTACCAGTCCATCGAGCCGACGACCGCGCTCGACTTCTCCGAGGAGGGAGGGTTCGCACATCTCGTCGAACTGTGTAACGGCTGTGGAACCTGTCGGCAGATGGATTCGGGAACGATGTGTCCAACGTATCGGGCGTCACGCGAGGAGATCCAAACGACTCGCGGTCGTGCGAACATGCTTCGGGCCGCGATAAGCGGAGAGTTGGACGAAGCGGAGATTCACAGCGATCGATTTCAGGAGGAGGTACTGGATCTGTGCGTCGGGTGTAAGGGATGTCAGAGCGACTGCCCGACCGGCGTCGATCTGGCAAAACTCAAAGCCGAAGTGAAACACGAACACCACCGACGGGACGGAGCGTCGCTTCGAGAACGGCTGTTCCGTGACATCGATCGATACGCGTCGCTCGGGAGCTCGTTGGCTCCCGTCTCCAACGTGATTGCGTCGTTACTCCAACGCGATTGCGTCGTTACCGGGAGGTGGACGAATTCTGGAGGCCGTGCTCGGCGTCTCCGGAGAGCGGGAGCCGCCACGGTTCCGGCGTGAAACGCTGGAAGAGTGGCTGCGCGACCGGGGAGGTACTACGGTGGACCGGGAGACCGCCGTGGCGTCCGCGGTGCTGTTTCCGGACACGTACACGAACTACATGTATCCCGATGCGGGCCGGGCGGCGGTTCGTGTGCTGGAAGCTGCCGGGGTACACGTCGACGTTCCCGGATCGCTCGTCGCTTCGGGTCGCGCAGCGTTCTCCGGAGGTTTTCTCGATGTCGCGCGCGAACGTGCGGAGCGAAACGTCGAGGCGCTGATCGACCGCGTTGACGACGGTTAGGCGGTGACGTTCGTCGAACCCTCCGATGCGGTCATGTTCCAGGACGAATATCGAGACCTGCTGGACGGGGATCGTGTCGGGCGCGTCGCGGACGCGTCGTACGGCGTGCTGGAGTTTCTCGATAGCTACCGGTTCGACGACCGGATCGATTTCAATGAGGGTAGTCGCGAGAACGGGGGAATCGTGGGTGACGGGCGAACGTCGATCACGTATCATGGCCACTGTAATCAGAAGGCCGTCGGGACTGACCACCACGCCGTCGGTGTCCTCCGTCGTGCTGGCTACGAGGTCGATCCGATCGACTCCGGCTGCTGTGGCATGGCGGGATCGTTCGGCTACGAGGCGGAGCACTACGATCTTTCGATGGCCATCGGGCGGATACTGTTCGATCAGATAGCGGAGAGCGACGGCGACGTCGTAACTGCTCCGGGGAGTTCTTGCCGGACCCAGTTGTCGGAGCGTGACGGGACGGAACACCCGCCACATCCCGTGGAGATGGTCGAACGAGTGATGGAGACCGGAACCGGAACCACCGACGGGTGAGCGAACGGTTTCGGCCGTGGTTGCGGTTCTGCGCGAGGCAGAGGAGGTTAATATGGAGACCGTTTGTGTTGCGAGTGTTATGGGTGTTGAAGCGTTTGGAGCGTTGAGACACACACCGCGTTTCCGGTGAATTGGGGGCGTTTGGTGCTGGCGTTTGATGCTTGGGTTTGCGTGGTGGGCGGTTTGTTGTCAAGCCGTTCCACTCGACACACCCACCAAGCGTGGCAAGACCAAAGATAATATATAATATACCTGTATACAGTTCATTAAATTGGCCGTAAGTGGTGTAGCGGTAGCGGCCATCCGACATATTTTCACCGGAAACGAGGTGTGATACGGAACTGGAAACGTAGCTCAAACGCGGAGAACTGCCGGCCGGATCTACCGACATCGAGAGGGTTTATACTGGTCAGCGAGGCGAATACCCCGACCCACCGCGGTCGGGGATGAAGCCGACACTGTGTGATACAAATCATTAACTGAACATATCGATAATCAAGGGATAGCGATGGAATATAGCCACCGCTACCGTGCTTACCCGGCACAAGAGGTAGCGGAGCGGCTGGAACATCATCTCGACGTTCATTAGATCTTAATAGCTCTCTCAAGACCCTGAGATAGTTGATGGCTGGAACGTGGCTATTGGATATTTCCGTGCGATTTCCGACTTTCGACACCGTGTTTCCGGTGAATTCTCTTGAAACCCGTCTCCCAATGGCTTCCGGCTACACTTCGGTCAACCATCCGCTGCACTTCAGTCGACCTCCCACTGCACCCCTACAACCCCCGACCGCACACAACACCCCCACCCCCACCCCATTTCACCGGAAACCCGGTGTGTGTCTCACCACATCAAAACAGAACGCATTTCACCGGAAACCCGGTGTCTCCCCTATGGATGCAGGGGACGATCTATTTACCAGGGAGGATCCAATATTTACTAATAAGGAACTTCTCGAGATCAGCCATCTCCCTGGGGAGGGACGAATCGTCGGCCGAGACGACGAAATAGCCGATCTCGCAACGGCAGTCAATCCCGCGATCTTCGGGCAGAGTCCGAGTAACGTATTGATCTATGGGAAAACCGGAACGGGAAAGTCGCTGTGTGCAAAGTACGTCTCCCAGCGACTCGTGAACACCGCCGGTGAGGAGGGAGTCAACGCGACGTTTGCATACGTCGACTGCGCACAGGACACGACCGAGACGCAGGCGGTCCAGACCATCGCGGAGGGCGTAAACGATCCGGAACACACCGGTATCAACGTCCCCGACAAGGGACTCTCGACGTCGACGTACTACAAACGACTCTGGCGCATACTCGACCAGCGGTACGACGTTGTGTTGATCATCCTCGACGAGATCGACAAACTCGACGACGATGCCATCCTCATGCAATTGTCGCGCGCGGGCGAGGCCGGAAAGATCACGGACTGTAAACTCGGCGTCATAGGCATCAGCAACAAGATCCAGTACAAAGACCGGATGGACGAACGCGTCAAATCAAGCCTCTGTGAGCGCGAGTTCGTCTTTCCACCGTACGATGCGGATCAACTTCGTGCGATCATGCAGGCCCGTTCGGATGCGTTCCACGACGACGTTCTCGAACCGTCGACGATCCCGCGTGCGGCCGCGCTCGCAGCGAGGGAACACGGCGACGCACGCAAGGCGATCGATATTCTCCGTTACGCTGGCGAGATCGCACAGGCGAACGGTGAACCCACAGTGCGTGAAGAGTTCGTCACGCAAGCCCGTGAACGCGCCGAAACGGACCGATTCCGGGAACTCATTCGAGGTTCGACACCTCACTCCCGGTACGTACTGCAAGCACTTGCGCTCCTATCGCTCTCCAACGGACGACAGGATGGATTCCGAACGAGCCGCGTGTATGAGATCTACGAGAACATCTGCCGCCAGGAGGGCTCCGACAGTCTCTCTCTCCGGCGAGTTAGAGATCTTCTTAAAGAGCACGCGTTTCTGGATATCATCGAGCAGTCAAAACATAGCGGTGGCAGCGCCGAGGGAAGCTACACGAAACATCAACTGCTTGAGGACCCCGCGGTCGTCAAAGAAGTTCTCACGGAAGGGTCGGACCGGTGACTCGTACTGGCGTCGCAGGGTGACTCATACTGGTGTCGCAGGGTGACTCATACTGGTGTCGCAGGAGGCGGCGAACGAAATGGGTCGATATCCGCTTCGATCGATGCCTTCGGCGAGGCGCGGCTGGCAGCGTGGTTCAGTGAATCGACCCAGTCAACCCAGGAGACCGAGACCCTCGATCCGCTCGACGATTTCCTCGACAGCTTCCTCGGCGTCGTCGGTCCGCTTCCCGCCCGTAATAACGATCTTTCCGCTCCCGAACAGCAGAATGACCACCTCCGGTTCGTCCATCCGGTAGACGAGTCCGGGGAACTGCTCCGGCTCGTACTCGACGTCCTCAAGCCCGAGTCCGATCGCCAGCGCGTTCAGATTGAGATTGTGTCCGAGGTCTGCACTGGAGACGATGTTCTGGACAGTGATCTCCGGGTCGTCCTCGACCGGGATGCTCAGACCACGCAACTTCTCGAAAATGATCTTGAGCGCGTCGTGGACATCGTCGATGCTTTTAGCACCGGTACAGACGATCTTCCCGGAGCGAAAGATGAGCGCGGCCGCCTTCGGCTCCTGGGTTCGGTACACGAGCCCCGGAAAGTTGTCCGGGTTGAAATCAGCACCCGGAAGGTCCTCCGCCAGCGCCTCCAGGTCGAGTTCCTGTCCGATCCCCGTCGATGCAACGACGTTCTGTATCTCGATCGAATCTGCAGGGTTCGTCATCGTTCGCTTTTATATGTGTCCCCCTCCCTTATAAACGCCGGTGTTATAAACAAAGGCGACCGGTCGAACGAACGACCAGCTCGGCCGACCGTCACCACGCCTTTCCATCCGGTCGTTCCGACGTATAGACGGGACGGCGCGACTCGTGGCACGACGGCCCGTTCGGCATCGGTTGTGTGAGGACGCCGTCTCACCTCGGCTGTCGGGAACCGCACCACGTCGGCTGTCGTGGACCGTCTCACGTCGGCTTGCAGGGACCGATTCTACAGGCGGGACAGGCCGAGTGCCTTGGGGTCGTACGGAAATCGAAGATTTCCGTGATGACGAGAATCTCCGATTCTCGAACCACTTGACCCCGAGGCGGTTCACATCGGCTGTATGGAGACGTAACGCAGACACGACGCATTCTCTCATCATTCTCTCATGTGAGTCCGTTTTGCGGGTGCGTGTCTGACCGACCGTCCACTGGCGATCGATGACTGTGCCCGTTGATTCACTGGCGGGGCCCGCCGATCCATGCGTGCGTGTTCCCATGAAACCGCGTGACGTGGCCGACCTCCTTCGACGGGGTTAAATACAACCCGGCCATTCGATACAATGCGAAGAACTCCTCACCACGAGGGGGTCGGGCGACCCGCCGCGGGTCGCCCGACGCGTTCCGACGCCCTTATTAACATGAGGGCGTTTTCACGGAACGCGCACACCACGCCCGCCTCCCCACCCCACACGGGGTCGGGAGGCGAGCCGGACCACGACCGCTTCGATGGGCTTATACCCTATCGGATACAACGTTCAGGTCCGCAGAAGATGAGGATCACGCCCCCTGCGCTCCGGCGTAAGCGGTGATCTGATGTGAGCCGTGGTAGTTCGGTGTCATCCGGGTCGCTGGATGGACCGAACACCACATTGGACCATGCAATGGTGTGTTGACACCCGACACTTCGTCGGCGTCGTCAACACCCGCCAACCCCCTCGAGCTGGGAATCAAGCTCGAGGACATCATTCCGGTTGATCCTGCCGGAGGCCATTGCTATTGGGATCCGACTTAGCCATGCTAGTTGTACGAGTTCAGACTCGTAGCGAATAGCTCAGTAACACGTGGCCAAACTACCCTTCGGAGCACGATAACCTCGGGAAACTGAGGCTAATAGTGCATACCACACTCAGCCTGGAACTGGCGAGTGTGTCAACCGCTCCGGCGCCGAAGGATGTGGCTGCGGCCGATTAGGTAGACGGTGGGGTAACGGCCCACCGTGCCGATAATCGGTACGGGTCATGAGAGTGAGAACCCGGAGACGGAATCTGAGACAAGATTCCG
>LFFM01003373.1_pt1 | contig 10093 bp, 8 predicted proteins | sample 643131 | NCBI WGS metagenome assembly LFFM01 (sample SAMN03777445, study PRJNA286221) | soda lake metagenome | biome: soda lake; feature: Kulunda steppe; material: water; isolation source: sample Tc-Br brine of Tanatar trona crystallizer | place: Russia: Kulunda steppe | collected 2011-07 | reverse complement strand
TCATCCTGGAAAACCGCGCTTCCGTCAATCCAGGTTTGGCTAACCGTCATAGTAGCCAGGTCATCCACAATGATGAAGTCTGCGGGATCACCCGGTTGAAGTAATCCTACATTCATTGAATAATGCCGTACCGGGGCAACGCAGCAAGCATGGAGCACATCAAATAAATTATACCCGAGTGCAAGTGACCGCGCAGCCAGTTGGTTAATATGACCGACTTGCAGGTCATCCGGGTGTTTATCATCTGAGCAAAACATTATGGATTCGGGAAAATCCCCGAGAAGAGAAATTAATGCCTCGTAGTTTTTTGCAGCACTGCCTTCACGAATGGCGATTTTCATCCCGTTATTCAATTTATCAAGCGCTTCTTCTCTTGTATAACACTCATGATCAGTCGAAATACCGGCTGAAGCGTATTTTGCGGCATCATCCCCCTTGAGCCCCGGAGCATGACCGTCAATCGGTTTGTTGCGTTTCCGGGCTGATTCAATTTTTGAAAAAACTTCCGGATCATCATTAAGCACGCCGGGCCAGTTCATCATCTCGGCAAGATAGTGGATGTCATCGCGGTCGAGTAATTCGGCAACAGCCTCAACATCAAGAGCTGCACCTGCTGTCTCAAAAGGAGTTGCCGGCACGCAGGAAGGAGCGCCGAAATGAAACTTTAACGGCACCTGACGCCCGTTTTCAATCATGAACTCAACCCCTTCAATTCCGCATACATTTGCAATTTCGTGCGGGTCAGATACTGTTGCAACTGTACCGTGTTGAACAGCAAGTCGAGCGAATTCCGATGGCACCAGCATAGAACTCTCGATATGGATGTGAGAATCCACAAAGCCCGGCAAAATATATCGCTCAGGTACATTCCCGACTTCCTGTAAAGAGTGAATCCTACCGTTTTCAATCAGGATCTCTCCCTCAAAACGACTGCGATTTACCACATCCAGAATAATTCCGCTTACTGATTCCATGAGCAGTGAATTATTAAGTTATCAGGTAAGAGCAAGTTGATACCATTTCCCGGCTGAGTCAGCAGGGGTAAAACCAATTTTTTCAAGATATTTATTATGCTTTTTACTTCCCGCACGGCTGAATACTCTTTTGATTCCCAATTCTTTAAAAAATGCTATCCTGTCTTTGAAAAGGTAGCGACCGATTTTAAAATCGCGATAATTAGGAATAACAAAATCCAAGTCTACAGTCAGCTCATCTTTTTTATCCATATCCGCAATGAGCAGACCGGCAGGAACCATATCTCGCAGTACAAATATGCAAAGGTCGGATTTTTGGGGATCGAAACTGAATCCGGGTTGGTAGTTTTCAATCTGATCTTTATAGAATTCAAGAAAATAACTCAAGTAATGACTATCCGGTTTAACCCGCAGCAGAGTAAAATACTCCTCGGCTGTAAAAATGCGGGTCAGATAGTAAATGTTGATCAAAACGATAAATCCATTCATTGCCGCAACAGGAATTGCGCCGATCAGTATACCATAAAGCGTGAAAGTCGCTGCTCCTATCATATTAATAATACGCAATTTAACGATTGCGCTCATCATCAGGGAAACAGCAATAAGGACGGAGGCTACGTATCCAATGATCTCATAAATTAACTCAGTTTCCATGAATAAATACTAATATTTTAATAAATACTGAATAGTGATCTACATGTTTGCAGTTAGTTGCCTGATGTTACCGGTGACATCAGGCAACCTAACTCACAAACATATATCTACAAAAGGCAACCCGGATTATGCTTCCGGTAGCGGGCCGCGATAATTGAAGGGCTGTTGTTGATCTTTTTTATCTTTAACCTTGATCTCCCCGTGCGCATCCTCATATCGCTTGATATTATCATTTAATGCGTTAGCCAACCTCTTGGCATGTTCAGGAGTAAGGATCATTCTTTTTTGAACCTTGGCTTTCTGAACTCCCGGCATCACCGACAAAAAATCCAGTATAAACTCTGATGACGAGTGAGTAATCATAACCAGATTTGAATAGGTTCCACCTGCTTCTTCTTTTGTCAGCTCAACTTCGAGCTTTTGATTTTTACTCTTTTTCTGATCCATATGTTATTATCCTTGTACTTCTTGTTCAGGTTCCTGGGACAAAGCGTGAATGAGATCCTGTCTTGTCAGCACATTATAACTGCCGTTACCAAGACTGATCAACACTGCTGAGTTGTTTTTATCCAGCAATTTGGTCAGTTGGTCAACTCTGACGTCTGAGGGTACTACCGGAAACGGCTCACCCATCACTTCGCCGACTTTTATATTTTTAGAGCCGGGTTCTTCCAGCAACATGGTTAAAATACGATTCTCATGCAGACTTCCGACAATCTTATTTCCGTCTTTCACAGGCAGCTGAGAGATTTTATACTCATTCATCAGCTTGATAGCGTCGCCAATAGTTTGATCCGGGTTTACCATGATTAACTCCAGGTTTCTGGTTGGCTTCACTTTTAATATATCCTGCGCCTGATACTGCGGCACATCATCCAGGAATCCATTGCTGATCATCCACTCGTCATTAAATATTTTGGAAACATAACGGGTGCCGGAATCCGGCAGCAACACAACAATAATCTCATTCTTGCCAAGCTGCTCCTGCCTGGCGTACTGCATTGCACCCCAAACTGCTGCACCACATGATCCACCAACGAATATTCCCTCTTTTTTAGCAAGAGCCCGCGTAGTCAAAAATGCCTCCCGGTCCGGGCACTGTACAACTTCGTCCACCAGGGAAAAATCCATATTTCCGGCAATAATATCTTCGCCAATTCCTTCGGTGAGATATGGTTGTATCTGCGACTTGTCAAATTTGCCGGTACGGAAATAACTATCGTAAACTGAACCTACGGAATCAACGCCTACTACTTTTACATCAGGATTTTGTTCTTTCAGGTATTTTGCTGTCCCGGAGATAGTACCGCCTGTTCCCATACCGGCCACAAAATGGGTTACTTTCCCTTTAGTCTCTTTCCAGATTTCCGGTCCCGTAGTTTCATAATGAGCCTTGGTGTTGCTCAAATTATCATATTGATTCGGATAAAAGGAGTTCGGTATTTCTTCACTAAGCTGTTGAGCTACTGAATAATAGCTACGCGGATCTTCCGGCTCTACATTGGTCGGGCAAATCTTTACCTCCGCACCCAAAGCACGCAACAAGTTGACTTTCTCCATGCTTTGCTTGTCAGTGGTGGTAAAGATGCAATTATATCCTTTCACGGCGGCAGCAATAGCCAGCCCCATCCCGGTATTGCCGGAGGTGCCTTCAATAATCGTAGACCCCGGTTTCAGCTTACCCTCCTTCTCGGCATCTTCAATCATTTTCCACGCAATCCGGTCTTTGACACTGTTGCCGGGATTGAAATATTCCACTTTTGCCAGAAAAGTCGAATCCAAGGATTCAATAATCCGGTTCAGCTGGATGAGAGGTGTATTACCGATTGTTTCAAGTATTGAATTATACCACATGGCCGCTCTGATTTAGATAATGGTTAATTTGTGCCGGGTGAAAAATTATCAAGGTTATATTTGGCTTTTACGCTCAAAAACCCTGATTAATATTTCACTTTTAAAAAATGTGTAAGAATCTGTTCTGGATGATTAACTGCCGGTGTCTGAAGTGTTAATTGCATACATCATCCTTAATGGGTGCAATTGTCGCATTTTTATCAATTAAAGGCAAACATACCAGAATACAAAAAACACTGATATATTATCAGGAATTTCACAGGTTGCCTCATACAATTTGATTAGCGAAAATAAGTTGCATATATGGTGGTACTTGCCCTGGCTCACTTTTAATAATTACAGGTTCCACGGCACTGTTATTTCAGGGATTCCGTTAATTTGATTCGTTGTAGAATATTGAACTTTTCAAACTTAAGTACCGGAGTCCCGCTCTTAATAAATCTTTAACCTTTAACGAATATGTTTTTGCCTACAAGAAAACCAATTGATTACGATTGCGGCCTTAACCTTGATCTGATGATTGAAGCTGTGCCGCGTATTGAAGATGAAAAGGAACGCATCGAATATGCCAAGCGTATTGTCGGGCTGATCAAACAAAGTCATATAAGCTGGGTTGATGAATATGGTAACAGTCCGGAAGCATGGGAGTACTTTTTCGAGCTCGCTGACTATAATCCCGAAGATTACGGCATCTACAGCCCCTATTCATCCGGTGATGTAGACGACGCCCGATGATACAATACCGTGCCATGATTTCCAACAATCATGGATTTATTGTCTATTCCGGGGAGGTATAAGGTTCACTTCTGATTTTCAGGTAGTGATTTTATCAATACAGTGGGATACGTTTCCTCCTCGTGTAGTGCACCGGCTATCCGCCCGTGCCGAAAATCATGTACGCTAAAATTTACATCAAGTCGAAAACCCCCGATGCGCTGCCCATTTTCATCCAGCAGCAGCCAGTTTGGACTTTCATCAAAAGTGTGGCGCTTTACAATTATGTGCCCTGTATCACGGTCCACATGCATTTCTTTAATGGGCGGTGTTTGTTGTTCTGAATGCTCGAACAACTGATCTTCCAGATCTTGCTGCACCTCATCTGTTTCCATTCTGACCGCCCCGGCTTGCTCTTCCACGGCTTCTTCCCGTTGAGCCTCCGTTAATTCAGTCTGATAATTACTGTGGCGAATGCTGTCAGTTACATTTGCCTCCAAGTCGTAAATATCAATAGCAAACTGATCGGTATAAGCAAGGTATAAAGTTTGTTCCGGACCGGTATCCAATAGTAGATGAGATCCAAAAAGAACCGGAAACGCAACGCCTCCGCCTCCGGGCGCTGAGAAAGCAGAATATTCAGTAGATGGGATTTCCATCCAGTTTTCCTCAATTAACTCACCTGAAGTTGAAAACAGATCAATTTTCTTTTTTAGCCGAACTTTCCCGGGTTTTCCTTCAACCATAAATCGGGAATCCGGTGAATATATCACGGCTATCCTATCTGATCCGAGTACAAATACATCACTTAGCTCATAATGTTCTTTGGGCTCCAGTGAAAAATCATTTAGTAAGCTCCAACTACCATCTTGCCGTTCAAAAATATTTGCCCGCAAGGTATACCGGTCAAGCGCTGTCAACATGTCGTTTTGATAAACATCCAAGTATGGCCAGCTCATAAACTCCCCAGGCCCCTGACCACGCCCGGCAAATGAGCCGAGATATTCGCCTTCTGCATCAAAATACAGGATTTTCATATTGCCGCGATTGTTCAGCAGCAACTCGCCGGAACTATCAAAGGTAATTTCTTCAAAAAAATCACTTCCGAATACAAAATCAGCTGTTCCCCCGGAATCAGACTCACCTGTTATCTCCGCTATCGTCTGAGGCACTATTTCAGTAACTCCCTCAAACGGGTCATTAATCTGTTTTTCACTTTCAGGTGACCCACATGCGTAAAAAAGTACAATTACAGTAATGGTAAGTGATTGCACCGTAAAGGAAGGTGGTATTTCGACGGTATTCATAAGAGGTACGGAATGAACGGTGCAAAATTTAGATCTCACCAACAAAAGATGCCGGCCGTGTCGACCGGCACCAGATAACTTATTTAGTTACAACAGTTTTTAACGCAGATCAAGCAGATTTTTAAGGTTGGCATCCGCTTCAAGATACGGTTCAATGTCTCCATCCGGTGAAGTAATAAGCGTTGTTACACCGGGGCCGTGCCCTGCCACTCTGCTTATGCCGTGAACAACTACACCAATGCTGACTGCTCCGCCGCGGTAAATTCTTCCGTGGAGATGGTCGGCATCTGTTATAGCTACGATATCACCAAAGCGAAGCTCTTCCAGGTTATACTCCTCATTTACTTCATCGTCGAACATTTGAATGTCATAATCGCCTGATTCTACGTGGCTCTGACCAAGACCCGATCCCAAAATTTTTGCCGGAATCGTGTGCGTCACCGGCACATGAAGTGTGCCCTCATCATCCAGGCCCATACCATTTTCATTAAGTGCATCGACCAGCTCCGGATCCATGTTTCGCAATCCCAGCCCATCTGCGTTTTCAGGTTCCATCCCCATACCGACAACCTGCACTTGCATTTGATCGCCGATCACTAATTCGTCATATACCTCATCATCAAATTCCACCATTACATTTTCGATCCCACCGTGCTTGCCGATTACGGTGCCTTCACTACCTTTTGCATCGCCTGATGTTACACGTACGGTATTCCCCATGCTGGACATCACATTTAATGCCCGTTCATGGTCACTATCCGGATGGGAAATACTTACCGAGGGTTCTATATGATCCCCGGCCATATCCACTGCAGAATCACCGACCCTGTAATTATAGGTGATGCTTCCTGTCCCGGGCAATGATTTTACATCCCCCTCAGGTGAAACTCTGTAAGGCGGGCTGCTTTGAAACGGCTGGCGAATCTCGCCAACCACCGCCTGTTCAACCAGTTGATCTCTGTTGAACTCAAGCGGCACCAGATTATCCGGCGGACCTTCACCGGCCTTAGTTTCCAGCGCTGCACAGCCACTCAACACTAATGCAGATAAAAGGGCAACAATCAGTTTCAAAGAAATCATACGCACTCCTGTATTTATTTGATATGGTTGATATTAAGCTGCTATAAAATACAGGAAAGTAGCATGGATTCAAGTTGTTTTGCATTTGATGGTGCCCTGAAATTTAGCAGCCCGGCTTATAGCGGCGAAGTTTGCTGATAACTGGTAACTGATCACTGATCACTGCCCCATATCAACACTCCGTGTCGTAATCCACCGGTTGAAACTTTAAGCTGCCTGAAGTTCCAATGATGCATGATTTCCGTAAGAATAACCAGTCCTGCAAGTATGATATCTGAGCGGCCTTGCATTACCATCGGATTCATCTTTTCGATCTCATCCCGGGAGCGTAAAGTCAAAAATTCCGTAAACTGATCGATTTCGGACAGCGAGAGAGAATACCCGTTTATGCGCTCAGGATCATATCCTGTCTGATTCTGATGTAGAGCAGCAAGCGAAGTCACGGTGCCGGCTACACCAAGAAGCTCATCTGTGTATCCGCTAAAATTCAATTCCTTCTCTTTCAATACTTTTTTGATCTCATTGCGGCACGCCCTTACATCATCACTTTTTGCAGGCATTTCTTTCAGAAAGCGTTCGGTATACCGCACGCACCCCATATCACAGGAGTGGGCCGATAATATCTTCTTGCTGTTTCCGGCGATTAACTCCGTGGATCCTCCGCCAATATCCACAACCACCGCATTGTCATCTTCAGGAGTTACCATTGATAAAGCACCGGTGAAGGTAAGATGAGCTTCTTCATCTCCGCTAATTAGCTGCACCGGATAGCCTGTAAGCTTTTCCAATGATTCTAAAACCTCTTCACGATTTCGGGCATCCCGTACAGCACTGGTGGCAGTAATATGCACCGGAAGCCGGCCGTACCGGTTTTCAATTTCTTTCAGATGAGTATTAACAGCTTCGGCTGTTCGATGAATTGCATCCCCGCCAATATTTCTCGATTTGTCGACCCCTTTGCCAATACGGGGAAGCAGCTGATTTTCATAAAGCGGAACAAGTTTACCCGTTTTTATTTCAGCGACAAGAAGTAAAACCGTGTTGGTGCCGATATCAATGGCCGCCTGACGGTTTATGCCGGCTTTTTCAGCCATACAGCCACCCATTCATTTTCATAGATGGATTTGATTTGGTCAAATGCATTGAAGGGCGGATGATTCAGTATTGTCTCTTCATCTTTCAGCATCAAGCCGCTTAATACAAGATTGCCTCCTGTTTTAGTGACTGAAGTTAATAGCTCCGCCATTTCCATCAGGATATTACGGTTGATATTCGCCAGCACCACATCATAGGATTGCCGTGTATCAATGGTGTCCGCATCTCCGTCTTTAATCACCAGTCGCTCGGACACATGATTCAACAATGCGTTTTCGGTTGCATTTTGATAGCTCCATTCATCATTGTCGAATCCAAGCGCATGAGCCGCGCCCAGTTTCAGGGCGCCTATAGCGAGCACGCCGCTGCCGGTACCGGCATCCAGTACCCGGTCACCTTTGGAAATCACCTCAGGAAGCAATCGCAACATGAGCCGGGTTGTTTCATGATAGCCGGTGCCGAATGCCATTTTGGGATCAATCTCAATCACGATATCCTCGCGGTTGACCTGCGGATTCGCCCAGGTCGGCGTGATCACAAATTTGCCGATCCGTTGCGGCCGGATCGTGCTTTCCCACTCCTGATTCCAGTTACGCTCCTCAATCAACTCCTCGGATTCAATGTAGCACTCATCGCGTTGAGCCATCAGCCACGCTTCAAGCTCCTCGCGGCCGGTATCATTCAGGTCCTGTTGTTTGATATAAGCGTAAATCCGCCCGTCATCCTGCTCAAATCCTGAAAACTCCAACTGATCAAACGAGGAGATAAAAATTTCATGCAAATGATCCGGAATTACGATATTCAGACGGATGAAGGTGTTCACTTTAAGCTCTTAAATTTTGTTTTTGCCACTTTCGGGGCAGGAAGGTTTTTTGTTAAGAAGTTAATAGGTAAAGAAGTCAAGATGTGAAGAGGTCAAGAGGCCTGTACTCACCCCGGATATATTTCTTTCAATCTTTACTTCTTAATATCTTTACCTCTTTTCATCTTTACCTCTTCAAATGCTGACAGGTCCTTCGGACGCTGTCAGATTTAAAATATCCGTTCAGTAAGCGCGCCTGCATTGATAAGTTTAGGCTCCTCAAAAGCGCCGGCCATAAACTGCATGCCAATCGGCAGCCCTTCGGAATTTTGCCCCACAGGCACATTTAATCCACAGATACCCGCAAGATTTGCAGAGATGGTATAAATGTCATTGAGATACATCCTCACGGGATCATCCTGGTTTTCACCGATTTTGAATGCGGGCGTTGGAGCGGTAGGCGATGCAATCACATCCACATTTTTAAACGCATCCGTGAAATCTCCGCGGATTAATCGGCGAACACGCTGAGCCTTGCCATAATACGCATCATAATATCCGGCACTTAACACGTAAGTGCCAAGCATTATGCGTCGCTTTACCTCGGTCCCAAAACCTTCATTCCGGCTCTGTTTGTAAAGCCGGGCTAATGGTGAGTCGATACGTTCCAGCTCTTCTTCAAGAGCTGCTTTTTCGTCACCATTGCTATCTTTTATCCGGTTTTTGAGCTCTTTTTCTTCGACATTGAGCTGCTCCTGCACCTTTTTAAAATCTGCTCTGTGCCCATATCTCACGCCGTCATATCGCGCCAGGTTGCTGGATGCTTCGGCAGTAGCCAAAATATAATACGTGGCAATAGCATACTTAAGATTCGGCAGGTTGATTTCAACCAATTCCGCGCCTTCTTTTTCCAAATTGCCAAGTACATCTTCAATTCTGGTTCGGACTTCATCATCAAGTCCATCGCCAAAGTATTCTGCCGGAACCCCGATTTTTATTTTTGATTCGGGTGATTGAGCCTTCTTTGTATAATCGGGAACCTTTACATCAGCCGTAGTGCTGTCGTTCGGATCGCGCCCGGCTATGGAATTCAGCAACAGGGCTGAATCAAAAACCGAGTTGGTGAGCGGACCGATACAGTCAAATGATGAAGCATAAGCAACCAGCCCGTAGCGGGAAACTCTTCCATAGGAAGGTTTTAGCCCCACCACACCACAATAGGATGCCGGCTGTCGGATTGATCCTCCGGTATCCGTGCCCAGAGCGGAGTTGCTCATATCAGCTGCAACCGCTGCCGCACTGCCGCCGGATGATCCGCCGGGTACACGGGATGTATCCACAGGATTTTTTGTAGGCTGATGAATGGTATTCTCCGTTGATGAACCCATCGCAAATTCATCATTATTAAGCCGGCCAATGATCAGGGCATCATCATCAATGAGCCGCTGAACTACGGTTGCTGTGTAAATGCTTTCAAAATCCTGTAGCATTCGGGACCCACACGTCACTTTCTGTCCTTTTTCGCAAATGACGTCTTTTACTCCGACGATGGTGCCTGCAAGTGGACCGGCCGTTCCGTTATCCACCTTCTTCTGGATTTCCCCGGCTCGTTT